>Ga0172367_10000749_pt1 | contig 49570 bp, 45 predicted proteins | sample Lak10m_FD_114542 | JGI IMG/M metagenome (GOLD analysis project Ga0172367, IMG submission 114542) | Freshwater microbial communities from Kabuno Bay, South-Kivu, Congo - kab_022012_10m | ecosystem: Environmental > Aquatic > Freshwater > Lake | place: Democratic Republic of the Congo: South-Kivu...
CTTCCGCGCCCAGTGCAGCGGGAGCGAGACGTAGTTGCTCTCCTCGACGAGCTGCCCGCCGAAGCTGTCCTTGAACTCGTTGACCTCCTGCAGCTCCGGATCCTGCGTGCCGAAGGCGTAGCCACCGAGGTCGTAGGTGGTGATGCCCCGGTCCTTGAAGTTCAGCATGTTCAGGTAGTGCAGCGCGCGGTTCGCGCGACCGATGAGGTTCCGGCGGTCGTTGTCGTCCGTGCTGCGGAAGAGGGAGGCGGAGTAGAGGTGGTTGGCGCGTTTCAGCCCCTCGTCCACGAGGAAGGCGTGCATCACCAGCGGGTCGGCGTCGGAGCTGATCTTGGTCGCCAGCATCCTGGGCCAGTAGGCGCGGAACGTGCGCTCCTCCAGCGGCGGACGGCCCTTGCCGCGCGCGAACTCGTTGTAGAGGTCGCGCACCTCGTCGGGGCCTTCAATGATGCTGAAGCGCAGGCCGCCCTCGGAGAGAGCGCGCTTGATCTTCGGCTTCGTGTTCTTGCCGATCTGGTCGAAGATGTCGTCCTCGGTGCCAAGCAGGCTGATGAACTTGGTGTGCTTCTGCTCGCGCACGAAGCCGCTCACGGCGTTGGTGGACTTGGCCTGGTAGTAGATGGCGAAGCCCCAGGCGTCGGCGGGATCGGGCCGCTCGGCGAACCAGGTGTGCGTGGCCTTGCCGAAGGGCAGGCGCTGGAGGGGAAATTCAAAACGCAGCATGACGGGGGCAAAGCTCCAAAACCCAAGTTCCAAATCCCCAAAAAGCTCCAAGCTCCAAGCTCCAAGCTCTGGCTCGGACGCGGCGGCACGCGGTTGGAGCTTGGGATTTGGAGCTTCTTTGGAGCTTGGGATTTGGGATTTGGGATTTCATCACCACTTCCCCTGCCGATACGCGCCGCGCAGCCAGTTCAGCAGACCGCCGACGGTCATCAGGTTGAGGAACACAAAGCCGGCGGGGACGGAGAAGGGTTTCCATTTCAGCGCCGGCACTGCGAGGCCGAGCAAGGCCAGCGCGTAAAAGGCGACGTGCGCGTAAAAGATCTCCCGGTAGAGCGGCGCGCCGGCCAGCGCGGCGTTGCTCGCGAACATCGTCACCATGAACACGGGCGCGACGATGCGGGAATACTTGTGCGAAAGCAATTGCCACCACAGCCCCGTGCGCCATGGCAGCAGCCAGCCGGGATGGTGCGCGAGCATCTGGAAGTTGCCGGCCAGCGTGCGCATCTTGCGGCGCTTCTCCTTCGCGGGATCGGTGGTCTGCGGGTCGTAGGCCGGCGCGGTAGAGTCGAAGGAGATTCGCTTGCCGTGGTTCACGGCGATTTGCAGCGGGATGACCACGTCGTCGAGCAGCGTGTCATCCGGGATGGGCTGGAACAACTCGCGGCGGATGGCATAGACCGCACCGGTCGCCCCGATGGTCGAGCTGAACCGGCCTTCGCTGGCGCGGATGAACTTCTCCAGCTTCCAATACAGGTCCACGCCACCGCCCACACCGGTCGCCGCCGGGTCAATCTCCAGCGAGCCGCTCACCGCGCCGAGGGCGGAGTCGGAGAAGTTCGCGACCAGCTCGGGAATCGTATGCGGCGCGAAGCGCTGCCGGGCGTCGCACAGCACGACGATTTCGCCGCGCGCCTGCGGGATGGCGGCATTGAGGCAGGCGGACTTGCCGGAGCGCTGCTCGCGGGCGAGGACGCGCACGCGCGGATCGGCGAGCGCGCGAAGCTTCGCCACGGTGCCGTCCGTCGAGCCGTCGGTGACGACGAGGACTTCGAGCTGGTCGGCGGGATAATTGGCCGCGAGCAGGTTTTCGACGCGCGGGAGGATGCGCTCTTCCTCGTTGAAGGCGACGAGCACGACGGAGACCGACGGGGGATTGGCGGGCGGCGATTTTTTCACCGGCCTGCCGAACGCTTTCGCGAGCAGGCCGATGAGCAGCGGGTAGCCGAGAAAGGTGTAGGTCAGCGCGGCGAGGCTGAACCAGAACAGAAATTGGCACCCGTCAGCGCTGCTCATGCGGGGCGCGGGTCACAGGGTGATGGCGTAGTCGCGGATGTAGATCACCAGCCGGAGGGTCAGATAGACGCCGACGGCATCATACCAGCGGAACTTTGCCCACGGCAGGTAGGGTGACAAGCCGGCTGGCAGCCCCTCGACATCCTTGATGGCGGGGACGTAACCCGTCTGGACCAGGACCGCGTCCCGGCTGGACGCGACGCCGGTTTGGGCGGCGAGGAACTGGTGGGGCCGCGTCGGCACGCCGCGGACGACTTTGAGCTGCATCAGGTAATCCCGGGCGGTGACGCCGGCGAGTGCCTCGCCCTCGGAGCTGGTGGCGGGCAGCTTGCTGTCCGCGATGCCCGTCACGCCGCCCCATTGCTCGTCGGTGGCGGGCGCATAGTCCGGCGAGCGGTCCATGAGGATGCGATGGAACGCGCTGACCATGGCGACCATGACGGAGAAGGCGGCGCGGAAGCCGAAGTCAATCATCCACGACGACACGGTGTAGGCGAGGACCATGCAGAACAACATGCGGCGCACGCGCTCCTCGTTGTCGGTGGCGGTGCGGGCGCGCATCAACGAGTGGTAGCAGGTGTAGAGGATGCCGGAGAAGATCAGCAGGCCCCACCAGCCGAACTCGCCGGCGACCTGGTTGAAGGAGGAGTGCGAGGCGCGCGCCTTGAGGTCGCCCTCCTTGCGGATGAAGGCGTTGACGAACTGCTTGAAGCCCACGCCGTATTCGGTGTTCTCCTGCGCCCACTTGCCGAACTCGAAGGACTCGATGCGGCCCAGCACGGCCTCGTCATTCCGCGCGCGGCCCTGGCCAAACTGCACCTCCGTGAAGCGGGGCAGCAGGTCCAGGCCGCCCACCCCGAAGGTGAACGCCAGCGTCACGATGAGCACCTGCACCCACTTGGGCCGGCCAAACGCCGCCGTGGCCACGATGGCGCCGAAGCCCGAGATGAACGCGCCCTTGGACTCCGTGAAATACGTGCAGAGCATCGGCAGGAAGATCAGCGGCGCGCCGACCTCCTTCACGAAGATGGGGCGCTTCCAGAACATGAAGTAGTAGAGCAGCGGCACCGCCACCATCACCGAGTGGCCGAGGGCGTTCGGGTTGTCGAAGAGCGTCAGGCCCAGGGCCAGGCGGCCCAGCGAGCCTTGCGTGTGCGTCTGCGCGTCCGTGGGGTCAATGCCGATCAGACTCAGCAGCGCCAGGACCGCGATGAACATGATGGCCCCGCACCACCACGCCAGATACTGGTAGAGCCGCTGGAAGTTCGACAGCGCCAGCGTGACCAGAAAGTAGAAGCCGATGTATTGGTAAAGCTCCCCCCACAGATCACCGAACGCGCCCGGCGTCCAGAACAGGATGTAGATGAAATACGCCGCCACCATCCAGTCCTGCGGCGTGCGGATGATCTGCTTGAGCGCCACCCCGCCTGGCCGGATCAAAATGCCCACGCCCGCCATCGCCAGCGACATGAACGCCGGCCGGAGCGCGTCCAGGATGCCGATAAACTCCTGCGGCCGCACGTAAAGCACGATGGCGAACAGGACGATGCCGACAAAATCCATGTGACGCGCCCCACTATGGCCAAAACGCGACGGCGAGACAAAAACTTTGTTGCGCCCGCCGGCCCTGAAAGCCGGCCCGGGGAAGCCCGGAGCCACGCCCCGCCCCCCGGCTGGAAAAGAGTTTTGCCCGCCCGGCTTTTTTCCTAGCCTGCGCCCATGTTCAAGCCGACTGACCTCTTCGACCTCGCGCAGACGGAGCACGCCGCGCTTTTCGATGGCTGCGAGTTCGCGTGGGACGCGCTCAAGAAGCTGAAGGCCTTCATCGAGGCCCACGCCAAGGACGCTCCGCCCCACGCCTACGGGCCGCACGTTTTCATCGGCCAGCACGTCCTCATCGGCGAGGGGACCGTCATTGAAGATGGCGCGATGATTAAGGGGCCGGCCATCATCGGGCGCGGCTGCGAGATTCGCCACGGCGCTTACATCCGCGACCACGTCGTCGTGGGCGATGGCTGCGTCATCGGGAACTCCTCCGAGCTGAAGCACTCCTTCCTCTTCAACGGCTGCCAGGTGCCGCACTTCAACTACGTGGGCGACTCCATCCTCGGCCACAAGGCCCACCTCGGCGCGGGCGTCATCTGCTCCAACCTCAAGTCCCTCCCCGGCAACGTCACCGTGGAGATCAACGGTGCGCCGCACGACACCGGCCTGCGCAAGTTCGGCGCGATGCTCGGGGACCGCGCGGACATCGGCTGCAACTCCGTGCTCAACCCCGGCACCGTCATCGGGCGCGGCACCGTGATGTATCCGCTCACGAACTGGCGCGGCGTCGCCGGCCCCAACCGCATCGTGAAGAACAAGGCCGCCATCGAAGTCGTCGAGCGCCGCGCAAAGTAGATTTCACCGCCACTCCCCGGCTTTGGTCTCGGACTAATCACTAAACACTAATCACTGCCTCCTCCCATGAGATACACCATCACCGCCCTGCTTCTCGTCGCCACCCGCGCGTTCGCCGCCGACTTCGAGATCAAGAACGCCGCCGAGTTCAGGCTCTGCGTCCCCGCCAACGCCAAGGTCGAGCGCCTCGGCACGGACATGAAGTTCCTCGAAGGCCCGCAGTGGGTGCCGGCGGACGGCGGGTATCTCGTCTTCAGCGACATTCCCTCCAACGAGCTGAAGCGCTGGACCAAGGCCGGCGGCGTCACGACCTTCCGCGCGCCCAGCCAGAACGCCAACGGCAACACCCTAGACAACGACGGCCGCCTCGTCACCGCCGAGCACAGCGGACGGCGCATCGCCGTCACCGAGAAGGACGGCACCATCAAGACCCTCGTGGACAAGTTCGAGGGCAAGCGCCTCAACTCCCCCAACGACGTCGTCGTCCGCCGCGACGGCTCCGTGTGGTTCACCGACCCCGACTACGGCCTGCCCACCGACCCCGCCACCAAGCAGAAGACCGGCAAGGAGCAGCCCGGCAACTACGTCTATCGCTTCGACCCGAAGAGCGCGCGGCTCACCGCCGTGGCGAAGGACTTCGACAAGCCCAACGGCCTGTGCTTCTCCCCGGACGAAAAGCGCCTCTACGTCGCCGACTCCGGCGCGCCCAAGCACATCCGCGCGTTCGACGTGAAGCCCGACGGGCAGCTCGCCAACGGCGCGGTCTTCGCGAAGATAGACAAGGGTGCGCCCGACGGCATCCGCTGCGACGCCGCCGGCCGCGTGTGGTCCAGCGCGGCGGACGGCGTGCACATCTACGCCCCCGGCGGCGAACTCATCGGGAAAATCCTCGTGCCCGAGAGTCCCGCGAACCTGGCCTTTGGCGGCAGCGACCTCAAGACCCTCTATATCACCGCCCGCAAATCCCTCTACGCGATTCCGGTGGGAGTGAAGGGGATTCGTTGAGCAAGGCGCGCGTTGCCCTCCCGCGACGCAATCAGGCCAGCTCGGAAAACATAATGTAGAGCCAGGACAGGAGCATCAAGCCGGCCCAGGCGGCTGCCCAGGCGATGGCCCAAGTCCTTGGAGGATTGGCTGACTTGCGGGTGCGAACCCAGACGAAGACCAAGGCAACATTCAAGCTGGTGACCGCCAAAAATGTGACTATTGTGCCCACCAGAGCTGAAGCAAACGTCTTTGCGAGCGGGAGGAGAAATCTTACCACCACCCAAAATGCGAGGGTGACAGCCAAACACTGGAGGCCCGGGTCGAACCCGTGAGGTTTACAGGCCACGGGAGCGGCGAGGGGCGGCTCCGCTCCGCTGGATTCAGGCATCGGCGGAGGTTCTTGCTCCGATGACGGCTTCCGGCACCACGGCAAAATACCGCTGAAGGACAAGGCAAGGGCAGTGGCAGAAGCGAGAACCAAGGCCCCGAAACCGATTGGAACTCCGTATTTGGTGCCGAACTCCTCACCCGCCTTTCGTGCAATATCAGCCTTCTTCTGTGCGTCCGGATTGTCTTTCACGGCCTTGGAGGCAACGATGCCACCCGCCACGACCAGGGTGGTAAAGAACAACAGACAGAACAAGAGAACGAACACAACGGCGGCGGTCGCAAGTCGTTTTAAGAGGAGCATGAGCTCGAATCTGGTGGTTGGCGTGTGGTTGGTGGCGATTCAATGCCAGTGGTGAGCCGGACAACCCACTCCGCAACAACTGAATGGATGTATGTCTAAGCCTTGGTGGCAACTTTTCCAAGCCTTTCGGAGGGCCTCGCCAAGCCTTGCTTTGCCAGACCGACAGCCTTGATCCGGCCGTCCGATCCAAGCTTGGGTTGGGTTTTGGCTTGGGGAGCGCACCCGCCCCGGGTGCCGCCAACCGCGCCCTCGCGGTTGGCCCTGACGCGTCCGCTGTCCCAAACGCCGGGTCTGCGCGGGGACGATGCAGTTGGATGGGGAGCGCACGCGTCCCGCGTGCCGTCGTGGCCGTCCCGGCCAGGACTTCGTTCCACCATCATTCTTCGGAGCGGTTGAGGAGAAGAAGATGGAGTGACGAAGTTTCCGGCGGGACGCCGGAAACCACACGCCAGAGGCGTGTGCTCCCCGATTCCAACCGCATCGTTTTGGCTGCGTGCGCCACTGGAGTTTTCCGCGAGGGCGCGGAAAACGGCACGCGAGGCGCGTGCGCTCCCCAACGCCCAGTCCCCGTCGCATACCGGCAGCCTGGATCCGCCAGACCGAGCGCCTTGATCCGTCCGTCCGAGCGCCTTGCTCAGTCGGGCCGACTGCCTTGCTCGGAAGATTTTCCAAGCCGGCGTTTAACCACAGCCTAGCGCGGCGGAGCCGCTACCAAAGGCAACCACGGAAGATACGGAATACGCGGAAGGGCTTCGGATTGCAGCGCCTTCCGTGTGTTCGGTGTCTTCGGTGGTTGAAAATCTTCTCAGCCAGCGACGAGGTTGAGTGATAGCACTGCGATGAACACAGAGACCCTCCCTTGTGGGTGTTCCTCTGTGTTCATCGTGTCTCTGTGGTAAATCAGGATGGGCGGTTGGGTTGCGGCTCCGCCGCGCTATGCCCTTGCGTCCTGGCGTTAATCCTCCTCCTTCACGCCACCGTGAGGGCGGCGCTGAACTGGCCGGTGCGGACGACGGGCGTGGCGGCCCGCGCTACTGGTCACCGGCGAGGGAGAACGTGGCCAGCACGGGCCGGTGATCCGAGGCTTCGCGCCACCACGGCAGCGCCAGGACGCAGGTCTGCTCCGGCATGACGCGGCTGGCGAGCGCGCGGCTCGCCAGCAGGTAGTCGAAGCGCGAGTAGGTGTCCTCGCGGTGGTAGAAGTAGGTCCAGGTCACGTTCGCGGCGGCGCGCTGGAGCGGCGCGTCGGGCGCGGGGCGCGTGGCCTCCTCGGGCCGCAGGTCCACGAGCGCGTTGCGCCCGCGCCCGATGACGGTGCGGACGGGCCGGGCGTCGCGGGTGTCGTTGAAGTCGCCGAGGACCAGGAGCGGGGCGGCGGGGTTCGCCTTGAGCCGGGCATCAATCTTCTCGCGGAGCAGGAGGGCTTCCTGCTGGCGCAGTTCGGCCTGGTCCGCCTCGGGCACGGGGCGCTTGGACTTCAGGTGCGCGGCCAGCAGGGTGAACTGGAACTGCGGCGTGACTTGCAGGTCCAGCTCGATGAAGCCCCGGCTCACGCGGAAGCGGCGGTCGTGGAGCAGGAAGCTGTCGTTCGTGTGCGGTCGCCGCGCGCGGATGGGGAAGCGGCTCAGGACGGCGACGTGGATGTTGGTGTCACGGCCGCTGATGTGCTCCCAGTGCGGATAGTCGAGGCCGGCGGTCTGGAGCGAGTCGCGGAGTTCAAGGAGGGCGTTGGTGCCGCCCATTTCTTGGAGGGCGACGACGTCCGCGCGCAGGGCCAGCAGCGTGGCGCGCACTTTCGCCCTGGCCTCGGCGGGCTTCGTGGTGCGGCCCGGCACCGGGGCGGCGAGGTAGTTCTCGACGTTGTAGGTCGCCACGCTGAAGCGGTCCGCCGCCAACGCGCCCGGCCCGAGCAGCCAGCCGGCGGCCAGCAGCAGCAGCAGGAGACGGGAACGCATGGCGGGCAAGAGGTAGGGGAAATCGCCGCCGAGGGCAAGCGCGGGAGAACCATTGGCAAAGAGTCGGCGGGCGGTTACGCTGCGGCATGATTCGAGCCAGCGATTCCGCCGCCGGAGCCACTGCCGCCCTGCCGCCCGACCCGCGCGCCAAGGCCCCGCTGCACGACGTGCAGAGCGGGCGCGACCATCGGGAGCTGCGCATTGACAAGGTGGGGGTGCGCGGGCTGCGCTTCCCCATCCAGATCCGCGACAAGGCGCACAGCCACCAGAACACCATCGCCACCATCGCGATGTGCGTGGACCTGCCCAAGGAATTCAAGGGCACGCACATGAGCCGCTTCATCGAGGTGCTCAACGCCCACGGGTCGGTCGTCCACGTTGAGAACATCGAGGACATCCTCCACGCGATGCAGGCCCGGCTCCACGCGGACACGGCGCACCTGGAGATGGAGTTCCCGTTCTTCCTCACGAAGCAGGCCCCGGTGACGGGCATGGCGGGCGTGATGGACTACACCGCGCGGTTCGCCGCCAGCGCGTGCGGGAAGGAAATTGACTTCGTGCTGACGGTCATCGTCGGCGTCACCACGCTCTGCCCGTGCTCGAAGGCCATTTCCAAACACGGCGCGCACAACCAGCGGGGCGACGTGACCGTGTCCATCCGCTCGGAGAAGGTGGTCTGGATCGAGGATCTCATCGCGCTCGTCGAGGCCAGCGCCAGCAGCGAGCTGTATTCGCTGCTCAAGCGGCAGGACGAGAAGGCCGTCACCGAGCGTGCCTACGAAAACCCCGTCTTCGTCGAGGATCTCGTCCGCAACGTCGCCCTCAAGCTCAACGCCCACGCGGATGTGACGTGGTATCGGGTCGAGGCGGAGAACTTCGAGAGCATCCACAACCACAACGCCTACGCCTGCATCGAGAAGGGTTAAGGGCGTCCGGCCCTAGTTTGCGCTTGAATCAACCCGCCTTTCCCGTAATAAACGCCGCCATTCAGCCACCCAGTCCGTGGCTGGTTTTGAAGTGACAACCAATCCCAGCCGCGCGCGGCCAACCAATTCAGCACCGCCAGCCAAACGCGGGCTGGTCCGTGCCGCCCTTACCTGGCTCGCGTGCCGGGGCTGCGGGCTGGCGTTGCTGGCCGGAGTGTTGCTGACCAACACACTGTTCGCGGAGATGCCCGCCTTCCGCTGGGCCTCGCGCGCGGGCGGCACGGGCCACGACTACGGCACGGGCATCGCCGTGGACAACGAGGGCAACACCTACATCTGCGGCTACTTCCGCGGCCAGGCGCGCTTCGAGGACACCGCGCTGGCCGGCAAGGGCGAGGCGGACATCTTCCTGGCCAAGTATGACCGCGTGGGCAAGCTGCTCTGGGTGCGTCAGGCCGGCGGCAGCGCGGATGACTTCGCCCGGGCGGTCACGATTGACGCGGAGGGCAACTGCTACCTCACCGGCTCGTTCCAGTCGCCCACGATCAAATTCGACGACGAGATCATCAAGCGCAATTCCGACTCGGAGATCTTCGTCGCCAAGTTCGACGGCAGCGGCAAGATGCTCTGGGTGCGGCAGGCCGGCGGCACCGGCGGCGGCAGCGGCAACGGCGTCACCGTCGGCGCGGATGGCTACGTGTATGTCTGCGGCTATTTCAGCGGCGACACCACCTTCGATGACCTGACCCTCAAGAACTCCGGCTTCAATGACATCTTCGTCGCCCGCTACGACGCCAGCGGCGAGCTGGACTGGGTCCGCCAGATTGGCGGTCCTGGTGACGACGCGGCCAGCGCCATCACGGCCGACGCGCAGGGCAACTGCTACATCGTCGGCGGCTTCGAGGACGGCATCCGGTTCGCCCGCAACATCACCCTGGGCAGCGCGGGGCTGGTGGACAGCTTCATCGCCAAGCTCGACAACACGGGCCGCACCGTCTGGGCGCAGCGCATGGGCGGGCCGAACACCGACATCGGCTACGGCGTCGCGCTGGACCCGCACGGCAACGTGATCGTCTCCGGCGGCTTCAACGGCACGGAATCCTACGCCTCGGAGATGCGCCTGCACGCCGCGTTCCGCTCCCGCAAGGGCACGCACACCGGCATGTTCAACGGCAAGGGCCTCAAGAGCGTGGGGGCCTCCGACGTCTTCGTTTCCAAGTATGACCTGCGCGGGCGCCTGATCTGGGTGCGCACGTTTGGCGGCAACAAGCTCGGCGCGCCCGAGGCCGGCTATGGCCTGGCGGTGGACGGCAGCGGCCACGCTCACGTCACCGGCACGTTCGCGGGCAAGGTGGAGTTCGGCAACAACACCCTCTTCAGCATGGGCATCGGCGACGTCTTCGTCACGGAGCTGGACCGCGAAGGGCGCGTCGTCTGGGCGCGGCAGGCGGGCGCGCAGTTCTCCGAGCCGATCGCCGGGCACGGCATCGCCGTGGATCGCGGCGGCAACACCTACGTGATCGGCTACTACCGGGGCAACGTGACCTTCGGCGACCATGTGCTCAAGAGCCTGGGCGAGACCGACATCTTCGTGGCGAAGATCACCGCGCAGTTCGCGCCCCGCCGTTAGCCGGGTTCAGCGGCCCCAGGTCCGGTTCGCTTTCCCATTGCCCGGCCCGGCGATTCCCGCTTTAACCACCCGCCATGACCGTCTATCTCAACGGCCAGTTCCTGCCGAAGGACCAGGCCCGCATCTCGCCCGATGACCGCGCGTTCCTCTTCGCCGACGGCGCCTATGAGGTCGTGCGCGCCTACGGCGGCCACCTCTTCCGGGCGAAGGAGCACTGGGACCGCTTCGACTACAGCCTCAAGGCGCTCCGCATTCCCGCACCGGCCAACACCGACTTCTCCGCCATTGCGAGCGAGCTGCTGAAGCGCAACCAGCTCGCCGACGCCGAGGCCACCGTCTATCTGCAAGTCTCGCGCGGAGCCGCGCCGCGCAAGCACGCCTTCCCGGCGGACCTGACGCCGACGGTCTATGGCTTCGCCGCGCCGTTCGCCAACCCCGTTGAGAAGTGGGAGCAGGGCGTGAAGGTCATCACGCTGCCCGACCAGCGCTGGGCGAGGTGCGACATCAAGTCCGTCTCGCTGCTGCCCAACGTCCTGGCCAACCAGCAGGCGCAGGAGGCCGGCGCGCACGAGGCCGTGCTCGTCCGCGACGGCTACGCAATGGAAGGCTCGCTCTCGAACTTCGCAACGGTGCTCGACGGCGTGGTCCACACCGCGCCGCGCACGAACTACATCCTCCCCGGCATCTCGCGGCTCGTTGCGCTGGGCCTGTGCTCCGCGCTGGGCCTTCCGGTGAGGGAATTCCCCGTCGCGGAGGCTGACCTCAAGTGCGCGCAGGAAGCCATGCTCTTCGGCACGACGAACGAAGTGATGCCGGTGGTGCAGATCAACGACCGCAAAGTCGGCGACGGCCAGCCCGGCCCGCTCACGCGCCGGTTGCAGCAGGCCTTCCGCAGCTACGTGGAGGAGTGCCGGCGACGTGGTTGATGGCCCCGGGTTGGCGTCCGGCGCGGCCAGCGGGCTCGGGAAAGCTGTTGCCGCCGCGCATCGTCAGGCGTCTGATTCGAGCAACACGCTTTCGGCCATGCACTCTTTGATCCGCTTCGCCCTGGCCGCCCTTTCGCTGGCGGCTGCCACGCTCTTCGCCGCCCCGCCGCCCAACTTCGTCCTCTTCCTCGCCGACGACCTCGGCTGGGCCGACGTGCCGTGGCACGGCTCGCCCGCGAAGCTGCCGCATCTCGCCCAACTCGCGCGGGAGGGCGTCCGGCTGGAGGCGCACTACGTCCACCCCATGTGCAGCCCCACGCGCGCGGCGCTCCTGAGCGGGCGCTACGCCAGCCGCTTCGGCGTCACCGCCGCGCAAAACCAGCGCGCCTACCCGTGGGACACCGTCACGCTCGCCCGTGCGCTCAAGGCCGCCGGCTACGCCACCGCGCTCACCGGCAAGTGGCATCTCGGCTCGAAGCCGGACGAAGGCCCGCAGAAGTTCGGCTTCGACCACGGCTACGGCTCGCTCGCCGGCGGCGTCACGCCCCTCACGCACCGCTACAAGGAAGGCGAGTTCAGCGTCACCTGGCACCGCAACGGCCAGCTCATCGAGGAGGAAGGCCACGTCACCGACCTCATCGCCCGCGAGGCCGTGCGCTGGCTCGACGCGCGCGAGCCGGGCCAGCCCTTCTTCCTCTACGTCCCGTTCACCGCCATCCATGTCCCCATCGCCGAGCCGGAGAGGTGGCTGCAAGCCAATCCTCGCCTCACCGACCCCGCGCAACGCCTCCGCGCCGCCGGCGCCTCGCACCTGGACGACGCCATCGGCCAGGTGCTCGCCGCGCTTGACCGCAAGCAACTCCGCGCCAACACGCTCGTCCTCTTCCTCAGCGACAACGGCGCGCACGGCCCCAGCCCGAACCAAGGCGGCCCGTATCCCGGCGACTTCGGCCCGCTCCGCGTCGGCAACGACAACCTCCCGCTGCGCGGCCACAAGAGCGGCGTTTACGAAGGCGGCATCCGCACGCCGGGCATCGCCCATTGGCCCGGCAAGCTCGCCCCCGGCGAAGTCCACATTCCAATGCACGCCGTGGACTGGATGCCCACGCTCTGCGCGCTCGCGGGCGTGAAGCCGGCGGGCGACCTGAAGTGGGACGGCGCGAACATCTGGCCGCTGCTCACGCGCGCGGAGCAGCCCCCCGCGCCACGCACGATTTACTCCGCCGGCACCGGCTTCCGCTCCGCTGCGCTCCGACACGGCGATTGGAAACTCATTGTGAACCGCGCCGCCGCCGGCAAGAAGGGCGCGAAGCAGCCGCCCGCCGAGGAGCTCTACAACCTCGCCACCGACCCCGGTGAAGCCAGGAACCTCGCCGCCGAAAAGCCCGAAGTGCTCGCTGACCTGAAGCGCCGGCTCACGGAAGTTTCCGCCCGGGACAAGGACGCCGTGGCGAAGGACTGACCGGCCCTGCAATTCAACTTGCCGCGCCCGCCCGCGTTGCCCTACACCAAAGCGCGTGAACTATCCAAGGCGTTGGTTCCAGCCCCTCGTGTGCGCCGGTGTCTTCGTGGCAGGAGTGTGTCACGCGCAGGTGGACCCGGAGAAGCGGCAGCTCTTCCAGCTCGGCTACAACCAGTCGCTTCAGGGCCTCGGGCCGGTGGCGGCGTATGCGTATTACTACCTGAACCTGCCGGACTGGCCGCGCGCGGGACAGACGCTGCGCCTGGCGGTGGCCCCGGTGTATGTGGACGGCGAGCTGGCCTTCCGCGAGGCGCTGGGGCCGCAGACGCATCTGGCGTTCGGCGCGGCGGGCGGCGGGTTCGCGGACAGCCATTCGGAGGTTCGCGGCGGGAAGTTCATCAAGGAGGAGTCGTTCAACGGGCATGGTGGCGAGCTGTCCACGAGCGTTTATCACCTGTTCAATCCGGGGGCGCAGATCCCGCTCAACGGCGTGGTGCGGCTGGCGGGACATTACACGGAATACGACCGGGCCAGCCGCACGGCGGCGGGCTTTTCGCTGCCGCCGGACACGGAGGGCCTGCGCGCCCGCACGGGCCTGCGCTGGGGCGGGCGCGAGCCGCTGCTGACGCCCACCGTGGCGATGGAGCTGTCCGCGTGGTATGAGGGGGACTTCCGCGCGAACAGCGGGCGCCACGGGCTGGCGGGCGACCGGGCGGTCGAGGCGCAGTCGCACTTGTTCTGGGCGCGGGCGCTCTTCGCCTACAAGGTGCCGGAGCGCGGGGATTACTTCTCGGTGAACCTCACGACGGGCACGAGCCTGAGCGCGGACCGGTTCAGCGGTTACAAGCTGGGCGCGGCGCTGCCGCTGGCGGGGGAGTTTCCGTTGAGTCTGCCGGGTTATTACTTTCAGGAAATCACAGCGCGGCAGTTCGCGCTGGTGGGCGGTCTCTACACCGTGCCGTTGGACGCGCGGAAGCGGTGGAGCCTGACGGGTTTCGCGGCGACGGCGGTGGTGGACTACGTGGGCGGCATGTCCCAGCCCGGCGACTGGCACACGGGCGTGGGCGGCGGGGTGGGCTACGCGTCGGCAAACCAGGTGTGGGAAGTCACGCTGGGCTACGCCTACGGCGTGGATGCGATCCGCTCTGGCGGGCGCGGCGCGCACACGGTCGGGCTGGTGGCGCAATACGATTTGGAGGCGCGGCGCACCCGGAGGAAGGCGGCGGAGCCGGACGTCAGCCCGGACAAGTCGCGCGGGCTGCAACGCCTGTTTCGCGGCGTGTTCGGCGACTGAGTCAATCGCCGCCCGGGGCGGGCCTGCGGTCCTGGCCGGGCGACTGCTGGAACTTCGTGCGCTGCATCGCGCCCCAGCCCTGCTTGCCGGTGAGGAACTGCCAGATGCCTTCCAGCCGCCAGAGGTTGTTGAGCTGCCGGTAGCCGAAGTTCTCCAGCACGGAACTCATCGTCAGCAGCGCCAGGTCGCGCGCGCGCGTGGTGCGCGTGACCATCATTTCCAGCAGCAGCGAGCTGGCGCTGAGGAAGACACCGTAGGTGAAGGTCAGCGCCAGCCACGCAAGGAAGAACTGCGCCGTCACCTCGCCCATGTAGAAGGAAATCGGCACGAGCAGCAGGCCGGCCAGCTCAATGACCGGACCGACGATGTCGAAGAGGAAGAAGTAGCCCATGCCCAGCGTGCCGGCGGGGCCATACTTGGGGTTGAAGACCATCGTGCGGTGCTTGGCGAGCGACTGCATCATGCCGCGCTGCCAGCGGGTGCGCTGGCGGCGGAGGATCCCGAGCGTCTCCGGGGCCTGCGTCCAGCACACGGAATCCGCCACGAAGCGCATCTGATACTTCACGTTCCGCTCGCGGAAGTGGCGGTGCAGCTTCACCACGATTTCCATGTCCTCGCCCACGGTGTCGTGGCTGTAGCCGCCGACCTTGACGGCCGCGCTGCGTTTGAAGAGGCCGAACGCGCCGGAGATGATGAGCATCGCGTCGAGCCGGCTCCACGCGAGGCGGGCGATGAGAAAGGCGCGGATGTATTCGATGCTCTGGAGCAGCGGCAGCGGGCGCGTGGGCAGCGCCACATCCATGACCTGCCCGGCGCGCACGGTGCAGCCGTTGACGACGCAAACGCGCCCGCCCACCGCGACCATCTCCTCCGGCTCCTCGATGAAGGGCCGCATGACTTGCAGGAGCGAGTCGTGGTCGAGCAGCGAGTCGGCGTCCACGGCGCAGAAGAGCGGGAAGCGCGAGAGGTTGATGCCGGCGTTGAGCGCGTCGGACTTGCCGCCGTTGACCTTGTCCACCACGAGCAGGCGCGGATGGCGCGGGCTGCCGTAGAGGGCGCGGATTTCCTGGTGCGGCACGTCGGCGTGCCAGACGCGTTCAACCTTCTGCAGGCCCAGCGCCGCGAGGAGCACCGCCAGCGTGCGGTCCTGGGAACCGTCGTTGACGACGATGACCTCGAAGTCCGGGTAATGGAGCGCGAGCATGGAGCGGACGTTCTCGACGATGGTCTCCTCCTCGTTGTGCGCCGGCACGAGGATGGAGATGGGCAGCGCCACGCCGCTGGTGAGCATCCACCACGGGTCCGCGCGCGAGGCGCGGCGGCGATGGTGGCGCAGTTCGAGGAACGCGACGACGAGCTGCCAGAGGTAGATGACGCTCTGCACCAGCAGCAGCGCGAGCACGCAGCCGTTGATGAACTTCACGATGGCCCAGAGCAAGGTCATGAGGGGAAGCTCCAAACACCAAGCTCCAAGCTCCAAAGAAGCACCAAGCTCCAAAGCCCAAACGCTCGCCAAGCACGCCGGGTGCGCCGCAGTTTTGGGGCTTGGGATTTGGAGCTTCTTTGGAGCTTGGAGCTTGGAGCTTGGGATTTCGTCACACCGCCACCCCCTTCTCCCGCAGCAGCCCGCCCGCGATGTCCGCCGCGCGCGCGGAGGTGCTGCGCGCGGCCTTGAGCAGCGTCTGCACGCCGGCCTCGCCCAGCTTGAAGAGCGCCTCCGCCGCGTGGAAGCGCACCCACCAATGCTCGTCGTTCAGCAGACCTTCGAGCCGGGGAATCACGGCGGGCGAGCCGAGCTGGCTGGCGCAGTGCGCGGCCTGGGCGCGGACTTCCCAGATCGGGTCTTCGAGCGCGGCGAGGATGGCGTCGAGCGCGCGGGGGTCCACGAGCACGCTGAGCGCCTTCACGACGGCCAGGCGCAGCGCGACCGAGGCGTTGGCCGGCTGGCTGCGGTCGGCATAAGCCCGGCCCCGCCGGGCCTTGTGCTCGTGGATGGTGTCGCCGCTCCGGCCCGGCGTGTGAAAGAGCTTGAGCAGCGCGGGCACGGCGCGCGGGTCGCCGATGTGGCCGAGCGCGTCGGCGGCGAGCATCTTCACCTGCTCCGGCACATCGCTGTCGAGCACGCCCATCAGCCCCGTCACCGCCCCGGGACCGAGCGAGCGGAAAATCTCCTGCACGCCCAGCGAGTGCGTGGCGTCCACGACCGCGAGGCGCGCGACGAGTCCCGCGACCGATTGCACCGCCTTGAGCCGGGCCAGCGCGCGGGCGGATTCGAGGCGGACTTCGACCTGCGGGTCGTCGAGCGCGCGTTCCAGCGCGGCGATGACCTGCGGCTCCTGGAACCAGCCCAGCACGGCGGCGGCGTCCGCGCGCTTCCACCACCGGGGCGAGTGGAGCTGCCTGAGGCAGCGGTCGCGCAGGCCCATCTCGCGCATGAGATGCACGACCTTCTCCGCGTAGTCGCCGCGCACCTTGGGCAGCAGCTCGGCGAACAGCTCGACGAGCAGGCGCTGGTCCTCCGGCTTGAGCTGGGCCTTGAAGGCGGGGAGGAACTCCGGCTCCTCGATGTATTCCAAGGCCAGCGCCATGAGCGACTGGCGGCGGGCCGCGTCGCGCTTCGTGCGGCGGTTGCGGAACGACTGGCGCACGACCACCACGGACAGGATGGCGAGCGTGGCTCCGGCCAGCCCGAGCGACACCCAGTGGATAAGCGTGTAGAAGCCCATCGGTGCGCGGAGGCTAGCGAAGCCCGGCGGAGGCGGGAAGGGTGACTTTGGGGAAGTGGGGAAGAGTAATTGGCGCCGGGTGATCAGCCGCCCTCGCAGGCGCAGGCGCTCCGATCAAACGCTGACTGCGAATCATTTCCCCTTCCCGCTTCCGTCCGCCCCCCGAATCGGCTGGAATCCCCGCGCAATGGACACGCTCTCTCACGCGCTCCTTGGCGCGGCGCTCGGCCAGGTCGCCTTCGGGCGCAAACTTGGCTGGCGGGCGACCGCCATCAGCGTGGTGGCCGCCGAGCTGCCGGACGTGGATTTCTTCATCCACAGCGCAGCGGACCCGCTGCTGAACATCGAGCTGCATCGGCATTTCACGCACTCGTTCGCCTTCTCGCCGGTGATTGCGTTTGCCGCCGTGCTGCCGTGGTTCTTTCGCGACGCGTTTCGCGAGCAGCGGCTGGCGCTGTTTTTGTGCGGGCTGCTCGCCTGCTGGTCGCACATCCTGCTGGACGCCTGCACAAGCTACGGGACGCAGTTCCTCGTGCCGTTCAGCCAGCAACGGTTCGGCTGGGATTTCATTTCCATCATTGACCCGGTCTTCACGCTCGGGCTGCTGGCGGGGCTGGTGGTGAACGCAATAATTGTCCATCGAAGCCTTCCTCCGTCGGCTCCAGCTTATCGCTGGGTGTGGGCCGCGCTGGGTTTTTGCGCCGCTTACCTGGCGCTGGGCGCAGTGCAGAAGTCCCGCGCGCACGCGGCGCAGGCGGAGCTGGCCCGCGCACGCGGCCACCGGATCGAACGCACCGAGGCGATGCCGACGCTGGGCAATCACCTCGTGTGGCGCTCGCTCTACCTGAACGACGGGCGCATCCATAGTGATCGCCTGCGCGTGCCCTGGTTCGGCGCGGTGACGGTGCGGGAGGGAAACTCTCTGCCGCTGGTGACGCAGCGCGATCTCTCGCCAGCCGAGGCCGCCCGCAACGGCCTGCAGCGTTCCTTCGAGCGGTTTGCGCACTTCTCCGACGGCTGGATTGCCCGCGCGCCAGGCGACGCGACGGTCATCGGCGACATGAGATATTCGCTGTCGGCGAAAGCGTTCGACCCCATCTGGGGCATCCGCTTCACCGCGCCCGGCGCGCCGACGGAAGTGGAGTGGGTGAACCGCTCACGCGACCGGCGCATTTCCTTCGCGGAGTTGTGGGCGGAAATCATCGGCGCGAACCCGGAGTATCGCGCGTTGACCGCCCCGCCCACTCGTGAATTGACTTCGCCTCCGCCCCCGCCGACAAATCCCGCCCTATGAGTTCACTGGCTGGACAAGTTGCGGTCGTCACCGGCGCGGGCCGTGGCATCGGCCGCGCCATCGCGTTGAAGTTCGCCGCCGAGGGCGCGGACATCGTGTGCGTGTCGCGCACGCAGGAGAATTCCGAGAAGGTCGCCGCCGAGGTGCGGGCGCTGGGCCGCAAGGCGTGGGCCTTGGCCGTGGACGTGGCGGACGCCGCCGCCGTGAGCGCCGCCGCCGAGACAATTCTTAGGGACGCCGGCAAGGTGGACATCCTCGTCAACAACGCCGGCGTCACGCGCGACGGCCTGCTCATGCGCATGAGCGACGCGGACTGGGACGCGGTCATCAACACGAATCTCAAGGGCGCGTTCCTCTTCACCAAGGCCTTCACGCGCGCGTTCCTCAAGCAGCGCTCCGGCCGCATCATCAACGTCGCCAGCGTGATCGGCCTCATCGGCAACGCCGGGCAGGCGAACTACGCGGCGAGCAAGGCCGGCCTCATCGGCTTCACCAAGTCCGTCGCCAAGGAACTCGCCTCGCGCGGCATCACGGCCAACGTGCTCGCGCCCGGTTTCATCGAGACGGACATGACCGCCGTGCTCAAGGACGAGATGAAGGCGGAGGTCGTGAAACAGATTCCCCTCGGCACGCTCGGCCAGCCCGACGACATCGCGAACGCCGCCGTCTTTCTCGCCAGTCCTGCGGCGCGCTACATCACCGGGCAGGTGCTCGCGGTGGATGGCGGGATGGTGATGTGAGCGGAAGGGAAAGTGATTAGTAATTAGTAATCAGTCGCGAGCCAAGTTTCCGCGTTCCAGCGACTCAGCACTAATTACTAATTACTTTTTCCCTTCCCGTTATTACCCTCCCGACTCGTGAACATTCTCGTCACCGGCGGTGCTGGCTTCATCGGCTCCCACGTCTGCGAGCGGCTGTTGCGCGAGGGCCATTCCGTCTGCGCGTTCGATGACTTGAACGACTTCTACGCGCCGGCCCTCAAGCAGGCGAATCTCCGCAGCCTGCAATCGCTCGCGCTGCCGTTCACCTTCGTCCACGGCGATCTGACCGACGGGTCGGCGGTGGAGGAAGCCTTCGCCTCCGCCCAGTTCGACCAGGTGATCCACCTCGCGGCGCGGGCGGGCGTGCGGCCCAGCTTGCAACAGCCCGCGCTCTACCAGCGCGTGAACGTCGCGGGCACGGTGAACCTTCTCGAAGCCGCACGCGCGCGGAAGGTGCGCAAAGTCACCATCGCCAGCAGCTCGTCGGTCTATGGCGTGAACGCGAAGGTGCCGTTCTGCGAGGCCGACCCCATCTTCAGCGCCATCTCGCCCTACGCGGCCAGCAAGCTCGCGTGCGAGGCGCTTGGCCACACCTACCACCACGTCTATGGCATGGACATCGCCATGCTGCGCTTCTTCACGGTGTATGGCCCGCGCCAGCGGCCCGACCTCGCCATCCACAAGTTCGCGTCGCTCATCAGCGCGGGGAAACCCATCCCCGTCTTCGGCGATGGCTCGACGGCGCGCGACTACACCTACGTGACCGACACCGTGGACGGCGTCATGGCCTGCACGCGGCAGGAGTTCGGCTTCGACATCTTCAACCTCGGCGAATCGCAGACCGTGCGGCTGGACTACCTGATCTCGCTGCTGGAGAAGTCGCTCGGCAAGACCGCGAACATTGACCGCCAGCCGCCGCAGCCCGGCGACGTGCCCATCACCTACGCGGACATCTCGAAGGCCCGCACGAAGCTGGGCTACAACCCGACGGTGAAAATCGAAGTGGGCATCCCGAAGTTTGTGGAGTGGTTCCTCGCCGCGCGGAAATGAGTGCGCCGGAAAACTGCCCCAACTGCGGCGCGGACGTGCCACGCGGTGCGCTGGCGTGTCCCGAGTGCGGCGCGGACGAACGCACCGGCTGGAACGACCGGGCGGACTCGCAGCGCACGGCGGACCGCTTGGGCATCCCGGACGATGGGTTCGACTACGATGAGTTTGCGAAGGAGGAGTTTGGTGTGCAGCGCGCAAACCGGGCCAAAACGAAGGGCATGAGCTGGCTGCGGTGGGCGGTGGCGGTCTTCCTCGCGCTCGCGTTTGGCCTCGCGTATTTCCGCTGACTTCCGGCTGCGGCGTTTCTAGCCTTCCGCCATGCGAATCTACCTCTGGATCGGTCTCGGCAGCGCGCTGGGCGGAATGCTGCGTTACGGGCTGGCGGAGTGGGTGACGACGCTCGCCGGCAAGGCGTTTCCGCTGGGCACGCTGCTCGTCAATGTCAGCGGTTCCTTCCTCATCGGCGTGTTCGCCGCCGTCGCCCAGCCGTCCACGGGCTGGTGGGGCGGCGAGCACGGACGCGCGTTCCTCATGGCCGGCCTCTGCGGTGGCTACACGACCTTCTCCGCCTTCAGCCTGCAAACGCTCCAGCTCGTGCGCGACGGCCACTGGCCGGCGGCGGGGTGGAACGTGCTGCTGTCGGTCACGCTCTGCCTCGCAGCCGTGTGGCTCGGCTTTCGCGCGGGCGAACTTTTCACCCGCTGAACCGCGTGCTCAAGCCGGAGCAGCCGGTGATGGCTCCTCTGGCTTCGCACCAGCTCCGTAGTTGAACAGCCTCCGCTCCTTGATCATTTGTGCGACGGTGGGCGGGACCATCGCCTCCCAAGCGGGATCGCCCGCGCGGATTTTCGCCAGCACGTCGCGCGAGAAGATGGGCAGGCAGCGCTCGTCGAAGTCGCGCAGGCTCTCGATGAGCCGGTTCTCGACGAGGTAGGCATAGAGGTGTCGGAGGTTCGGCGCGACACGCAGGTTGCCCGCAGTGATGAGCGCGCCGGTCTTGGCCTCGCGCAGCGGATAGACGTAGAGCTTGAGGTCGTTTTTGAAGAGCCGGCCAAAGCTCTCCAGGATGCCGCCCTCGAGGTCCACGTAATACTTCTCCTCAAAAATCTCCCGCAGCGTCGGCACGCCCATGACGATGCCGATCATTTTCTTCGTGTGGCGGAACAGGTAGGCGGCGAGGCGGTGGTATTCGCCGTAGTTCGAGATCAACACGTTCTTCCCGAGCGCGCCGAGGATGTCCACGCGGTCGAGGAAGTCCTTGTGGTCAATGCGGTCGCCGTCAATGAGGTTCTTCAAGGTCATCTCCATCAACACGGTGACTTCCTCGCCCTGCACCTTCGGCTCCTGCACGAACAGGCTCGTGGCGCACTCCAGCATGTCGAGCGTCGTGTTGATCACGGGGCGGAAGCTGCCGCGCTCGACCATGATGGACTTTTTGTAGAGCACGTCGGCGGGCTGCACGACCTCGCCATTGGCGAGAAACATCGCGGCCTTGGTCAGGCCGCGCTGCACGAGCTGGAGCGCCACCACGCGGTTGTCCACGCCGTTGAAGGCCGGGCCCGTGAGCTTCACCATGTCCACCTCGACGCGCTCGGCGGTGAGGTTGTCGAGCAGCGCGTCGAGCAGCGCCGCCGGGTCGTGGTGCAGGTAGAGCGCGGCGTGGACGAGGTTCACGCCGATGATGCCCAGCGCCTCCTGCTCCTGCACGTTCTCGGGGTCGAGCAGCCGCGCGTGGATGATGATCTGCGACGGCTCGCCCTGCGGCTCGGTCTGGAAGCGCACGCCCAGCCAGCCCTGCGCGTCCATGTCCTTCCGCGAATAGCTCTTGGCGGCCACGGTGTCGGCGAAGACGAAGAACTTGGTGCTCGCGCCGCGCTTCTGGCCAAGGCGCTCGATGAGCAGGCCAAACTCGCGCTCCAGCATCGCGGTGAGCCGCTGGCGGCTGACGTAGCGCTCGCACGGGCCGTAGATCGCGTCGCTCACCGTCATGTCGTAGGCCGACATGGTCTTGGCGATGGTGCCCGCCGCGCCGCCGACGCGGAAGAACCACCGCGCCACCTCCTGCCCCGCGCCGATCTCGACGAACGTGCCGTATTTCGACGGGTCGAGGTTGACCTGAAGCGCCTTCTGATGCGTGTCCACAGCTTTGCTTTCCATTCGCTTGAGGGTTATCGGCAGAACGGACTGCCGGGATTAGGGGAACCTGAACGCGGCGCGGGGGCAAGGGCAGAGTTGGATTAGCCGGCCGCAGTTTTTCCCTCGGAAAAATTCCCGGAGTTTATTGCGCCCGCGCTCACGGCTTCTCCGTCGGCAGCAGCTCCTGCATCTGCCGTTGGACCATCGTGCGCAGGATCGTGGCCTCGATGACGCTCAGGCCCGCCTTCACGTAATCCACGGTGAACGCCGGCAGCCACTGGTCACTCTCCGCGCGATAGCCGAACTCGCGCCGCACGCGCCGCTCCAGATCATCCATATGGCCCGCGCCGTAGAAGACGCTGATGCTCGCGGGCGGCGTGGCGCGCTTCAACTCCGCCCGCAGATCCTTCAAGACCGCATCGTTGCGCGCCTGGATGAGCACCTCCATCAGCCGCTGCATGTCCTCCGGCAGGCTTTTCATCCGGGAAATGTCGCCACGGATGCCGCCCAGCGCCTCGATGAGCGCGAGCTTCGTCATCGCCTGGAGTTTCGGGCTGCCGCCGACGAGCTTGAACCCGGCCTTGAGCAGCGTGCCAAACATCGAGTTGCCTTCCATCGCCTTGAGCAACTGCTCGAACGCCTCGTTCTTGCGCTTCTCCTTGGGCGAATCCGGCGCGGCCGGCTCGTCATCCTTGTCCATCAGCTCCTTCAACTCCTGCACGGAGAGGTCGCTGTTGCGGAAATGCTGGCCCGTGTAGTTGATGGCTTCGAGCTGGAAGACCAGCCCCAGCGATTCAGCCAGATCCTTCTGCAGCGTCGTGCGCTCCGCCGCCTTCGCCGCCGGCTCCGGCGCGGGGGCTTCCTTCCTCGCGGCGGGTGCGGGACTGGTCGCGGCCTTTTCCGCAGCGGCGGCGTTGGTCGCACCGGACTTGCCCCGGGCATGGATGCCCTCGAACAGCACGAGCGCCTGCGCATCAAGGTGCTTCTGGAGCTGGGCGTAGTAATTCGTCTCGCCGATGTGCGACGCGCCGGTGAGCCAGATGACCGGACCGGTGCCGTTGGTCGGCACGAGCTTCCGCACCGCCACCTGCAGCTCCACCGCGCCGGTCGCGCCGTTGGTCACGCGCATGAACGGCGCGACGGCGAAGCGGACGAGCGAGGAAGCCGGCCGGTTGGTCGCGGTGTTCTGCGCGAAGGAAGAAGGTCCGAGGCCCAACGCGCACAGCGCCGCCAGCAGCCAGCGCCGGAACACGCAACCCGGAACACGCCACCGTGGTTGAGGCTCGTGCTGGGGCGTGTTCATCGCGCTCCTTACTTCACCTCGCGCACCACGACGCCCGCGAGGTCCACCGTCCCGGTCCCCGGCATCACGAACATGATGAACGCCTCCTTGTCGGCCTCGAGGCTGAACTCGGCCTTGAACGCCTTCCATTCCTTGCCGCCCGACAGCTCGTGCTCGACGTAGAACTCATACGGGTCGCCCGGCTGGCGCACGCCGACCTTGAAGTCCGCGCCGCCGCGCAGCCAGCCCTCGATGACATGCTTCACGCCCTTCTTGAAGACGCGCTTGCCGGAGTAGCTCGTGAGCTGGAGCTGGCCCTCGCCAAGGTCCTTCAACTCGATGCGCACGGCGGTGACGCCCTCCCTCGGGCCGTCCTTGAGCCGGGTGTAAGTCGCGGCCAGCGTCGCCCATTCGGAGTTGTCGTCCCAGCCGGTCGGCAGCCAGCCCTTGATGACCTTGCCACCCTGCGCCTTGGCGGTGAACTCACGGCCCGCGTCGCCGAAGGCGGGCAGGAGGCTGGCGGCTTTTTCCTGGGCGAATGCGGCAAGGCCGGCGAGCAGCAGGCTGAACAGGAGGAAAAGTTGTTTCATGAAAGTGAGAAGCGTTGTTGCGCCGCGAACCTCGCCCTTCGCCGTGAGCAGGGTCAAGCGGAATGACAGCCCGGTTCTTCCCGGACGCTGGCATTTCCGCCTTTACCCGACTTCGCACGCTTGGCACTTTGCCGCGCACGAACATCACGCCTATGCCCACCATCCAGGAGCAGATTGACCAGCAGGACTTGTCGCTCTTCAAGACCATCGAGAGCCAGAGCAGCGAGGACGACCGCCGCTCGTTCCTTGCGCTCAACAGCGCGTTCCGGCAGTGCAAGGGCGGCAAGTTCACCTTCCTCGAAATTGGTTCCTACAAGGGCGGCTCGCTCCAGTCCTACGTGGCCGACCCCGGCTGCACGAAGATCATCTCGATTGATCCGCGCCCGAAGTTCGTGCCGGACGCGCGCGAGAAGGGCGGCGACTACTCGCACGTCACGACGCAGAACATGATTGACCTGCTCGCGAAGGTGCCGGGCGCGGACGTGAAGAAGGTCATCCCCATCGAGCAGGGCACGGAGTCGCTCAAGCCGGCGGACCTGCCGTTCCAGCCGGACTTTTGCTTCATTGACGGCGAGCACACGGACACCGCGATGCTGCGCGACGCGCGCTTTTGCCTGAACGCGATGGGGCCGGACAGCGCGATGGCCTTCCACGATGGCGACATCATTTACCTCGGACTGGACGCGTTCCTGCACGAACTGACGGCGGCGGGCCGTGAGTTCCGCGCCTACAATTTGCCCAGCTCCGTCTTCGTCATCGAGTTCGGCAAGTGCCGCCTGAGCCAGTCCGAGCCGATGCGCTCGTGGCGCGACCAGAACTACAAGGGCTATCTCTACGCGCTGGTGCGCAACGACGTCTTCCGCACGACGGCACGCGAATACTGGCGCATCGCCGAGCACCCGGCCTTCAAGCTGCCGCACAAGCTGGGTTTGGTGAAGGTGGCGAAGAAGCTCATGGGCGGCGGCAAGAAGAAGAAGTGAGGAAACGTCCAATGTTCAACTTCCAACGCTCGACATTGAACGACGGTGCCTCTGGACGTTGAAAGTTGAGCGTTGAGCGTTGGACGTTTCGGGATTTTTCACTTCTCCTTCGACCGGCCGGGGAATTCCGACGGCCGCCAGCCGGTCCACTTCTTGAACGTGTTGGAGAAGACGAAGGGGTTTTGATAGCCGACGGCGTTGGCGATGGTTTCCACCTTGTCATTGGTCGTGGAGAGGAGTTCCGCCGCGCGGCGCATCCGCAGGAAGATGACTTGGTGCATCGGGCTGCGGCCGAGCTGCCGGTGACAGAGCCGGCGCAAGTGCTCGCTGCTCATGTGCGCGAGGTGGGCGAGGCGCTCCAGCGACCATTCCTCGTCGAGGTGCGCGGCGACGCCTTCCCACACGAGCCAGAGCCGGTCCTCGACCTGCCACGGTCGTGCGAAGCGGAGCACGTAGGCGTGGACCAAGTCGGCCCAGTGCTGCATCTGTGCCGGGACGGCCGCGCCCTTCGCCTCGTGATGAAGCCCGAGCGCCGCGTGGCGCACCGGCTCGGGGTCGAACTTCGCCAGCACGGGCGAACTGGCACCGGCGATGGGCCGCTGGTCGGTGGGCTGATCGTAGCGCACCCAGACGAATTCCCACGGCGCTCCCGACTCGGCGTGGAAGGCGTTGAGAATGTGCGGCGGCAAGAGGCAGGCCGTGCCCGAGCCGCAGGGCTGCCAGCGGCCTTCCACGAGAAACCGCCCGCGCCCGCCGAAGCACGCGAGGAAGTAGGTGCCGCTCTGCTTCGTGCGCACGATGCGATACGGCGCGACCGCGTGGCAGACGCCAAGGTGCGCGATTTGGTGTTGCGCGAGCGCCGGGCAGACGGGCACGTCCCGCAGCCACGGGCGCGGGTCGGCGGCGCTGGCGCGCACGATCCACTGCCGCGTTTGCGCGCCGAGCGTGTGCGTTTCGGATAGTTGGGCGTGCGTCTTTGCCATTTTCAAACCGGTGGGCGTGCCGATACGATGCCCGCCACACTCGCACCACGCGACAGATTTTTAACCGACATCGAACCATGCCCAACCCCTGGACCGGAAAAGGAAATCCCTACACCCGCAAGGAAGTCCGCGACCGCCTGATGAGCACCATCAAGAGGGGCGACGCCATCATCGCCGCCGGCGCGGGCACGGGCATCAGCGCGAAGTTCATCGAGAAGGGCGGGGCCGACCTCATCATCATCTACAACTCCGGCCGCTTCCGCATGAGCGGCCACGGCTCGACGTGCGGCCTGATGTCCTACGGCGACGCCAACGCCATCGCGATGGAGATCGGCGAATACGAGGTGCTGCCCACCGTGGAGGAAATCCCCGTCATCTGCGGCGTCCACGCCACCGACCCGCGCCGCCGCATGTGGCACTGGCTGGGCAAGGTGAAGGAGATGGGCTTCAGCGGCGTGAACAACTTCCCGACGCACACGATTGTGGACGGTCATTTCCGCGGCGTGCTCGAAGAGACCGGCATGAGCGTGAAGAAGGAGTTCGAGATGGTCGCGCTCGCGCGGCGGATGGACTTGTTCAGCATCGTCTATGTCGCCACGCCGGAGGAGGCCGTCGAGATGGCGAAGTCCGGCGCGGATGCGATCATCGCGCACGTCGGCACGACGGTCGGCGGGAGCATCGGTGTGACCAAGGCTGTCGTGACATGGGACTTCACCCTCAAGCGGACGCAGGAGATCATTGATGCCGCCAGCCGCGTGCGGAAGGACATCTTCTTCCTCTGCCACGGCGGCCCCATCAACACGCCCGACGACGCGAACCGCGTGATGCAGGGCACCGACGCCGTCGGCTTCGTCGGCGCAAGCTCGCTCGAACGCATGGGAGTCGAAGCTTCGCTGACGAACCTGACGCGCGACTTCAAGAAGCTGAAGGCTCCGGCGGCGAGGAGGTTTGGGAAGAAGAAATAAGCCCGGTTGACCGGCCTCGCTGGGGCCGGTAACAGTAGTCACATGAACACCAGCCGCATCCTTGGCGAGACGGGCGAGTTTGCCCCGCGCAAGGTCGTGGGCCGCGCCCGCTCCGCTTCGGAGAACCTGGCCTTGGTGGAGGATCTGGCGGGCTTTGTTTCCGCGTATTTCAATGGCACAAGAATCCGCATCGGAGCCGAGGACGATTACTTCCCGGTTCGAAAGGCTGTTGGTCACCCTCGCGCGAAGTGATGTGGACTTTTGCGTGGTGGGCGGGCTGGCGGTCGTTTTGAACGGTTACGTGCGGGTCACCGAGGATGTGGACATTCTGGTGAACCCGGAGCGGGCCAACTTGGAACGGCTGCTCGCCGCGCTGCGAGGCTGGGGTGAAGGCTGGGCGCGTGAACTGACTCCCGAGGATTTTCCCGTGCAAGAAGGCTCCGTGCGTATTGGCGAGCAGGAGTTCGACCTCGACATCTTCGTGCAAATGCGCGGCCACACGCTCGACGGTTTCCGCCCGACGTTGCGCTTCTTCGAGTCCGCAGGGACACGCATTCCGTATCTGGGGCCGACGGGCTTGATTCTTCTCAAGCAGGATTCCTGGCGGGAGAAGGACCGGCGTGACACGCAAGCCATGCGGGAGGCGCTCCAAGCCGAACAAGCCAGGAAACAACCATGACCCCAGCCGACCGCCGCTTCGTGCAAATCGCGGACGCGCTCCGCGAGCCTAATGCCTGGACCAACAACGAGTGGCTGTGCCGCCCGGACATTGTGGCCGCGAAGGACTTGCTGCTCGTGCGCGCGAACATGGCTCCCGGATACTGCCATCCGTTCCACTACCACCCGCACCGCGAGGAGATCATCTACGTCCTCTACGGGCGCGCGGAGCAGTGGGTGGGCGACGACTATCGCATCCTCAGCGCGGGCGAGATGGCGCACATTCCACCGGGCACCATCCACGCCACCTTCAACCCGCACGCGGAGCCGCTCGTCTTCCTCGCGATTCTATCGCCCGCCGTCCTGCCGGAAGCAAAGGCCGGCGACCCCGACCCCGTGGACGTGGGCACGCGGGAGCCGTGGGCCTCGCTGCGCCAGGCGCGCGGGCTGATCCCGTGCGTGTGGGACGGTGGCAAACGGGTGGCTTGAGCGATGTAACTCGTTATTCCTCTGCCGCGTCCATTGCCTCGTATGAAATCTTGCGTGGCCATTCTCCTCGGTGCCGGCCTGCTCGCCTCGGTCTTCCCCGCCTCCGCCCAAGCCCAGGCCAAGGGCAAGAACGCCTCCACCCAGCAGGCCAAGCAGCAGTTGGACGCCGCCAAGGACAAGCTCAAGGACGCCAACCAGGAGTTGAGCAAGGCCGAAAAAGAGGCGGACAAGGCCGAGGCCGCGCACCGGTCCGCGCTGGCCAAAGTCCAGAAGGCCCGGCAAGCCGCCGTCGCCGAGCAGGGCAGGAAGCTCGGCCTGCCGACCGCCCTGGCCCAGCGGGACGCCGCCGAACGCGCCGTCAGCTCGGCTCATGCGGCGCTCGCCAAGGAGATCCGCGCGCTGGCCGACTATCAGTCCGCCGCCAGGGAAGCGGACAAGGCCAGTGCCAGGCTTCAGGAAGTGCGGGAGGACACGACGCTGGCCGAGGAGAGGAAGAAGACCCTGACCGCCGAGCTTTCCAAGGCCATCCGCCGGCCCGTCGAGGTGGAGCGCGAGCGCATCGAGGCGGACGCGAACCTCCAGCAGTTGCGGCTCAAGGCGACCGAGGCGGGCAAGCAGGTCGCGACCATCACGGCCCAGGCGCAGAGGGCCGCCGAGGACGATGGCGACGTGAAGTCGGCCCAGCAGGCCGCCCGCGACGCCGCCGACAAGGCAAAGAGCGCCCGCGCCGAGGTGGACAAGCACAAGAAGGAAGTCGCGACCGCACAAAAGAAGGCCAACACCGAGGCCCAGCAATACCAGAAGGCCCAAAGCCAGGCGAAGAGCAAGAAGGGCAAGAACGACAAGTGACGGGGGCGCGGACGCCCGTAGCTCGACATTCCAATGCCGAGATCAGCCCTGGCCGCCGAACACGCTGCACTCGACATTGGAATGTCGAGCTACGTTGGCCCGGGCCAAATTGTTGCCCCCCGCGCGGACTTTTGAATTTCCAAACCGCCGCGCCTGGGCTAAGGGAGTCCCATGCCAGAGCGCACTGCCACGGGAGAAGCGGTTTTCCGCGGCATTCCCGTCTCCACCGGCGTCTGCGTCGGCAAGATTCTCGTCCTCGGCCAGCAGCGCCCCAAAATCACCCGGCAGGAAATCGCCGAGGCGGACGTGCCCCGGGAGCTGGAGCGGCTGGAGTTGGGGCTGCTCGCCACGCGCCAGCAGCTTCACGACATCCAGCAGCACGTCACGCAGGCGATGGGCGCGAAGGACGCGAGCATCTTCGAGGCTCATTTGCTGGTGCTCGATGACCCGACGCTCCTCGAAGGCGTCACGCGGATGATTGCCGACGAGCGGGTCACGGCGGAGTGGGCCTTTCACGTCGTCGCCGAGCGCTTCGCCAAAACCATCGAGGCGCTGCCGGACGATTACCTGCGCGAGCGCGTCGCGGACCTGCGCGACGTGGCCGCGCGCGTGGTCAACAACCTCCTCGGCCACGAGGAGGCCGTGGATGTCGCGCACCTCAAGGAGCCGTGCATCGTCATCGCGCACGACCTCGCGCCGTCCACGACCGCGCGGCTCGACAAGAAGATGGTGCTCGGCTTCGGCACCGACGTCGGCGGCAAGACCTCGCACACGGCCATCATGGCGCGCTCGCTGCGCATCCCGGCGGTCGTCGGCCTCCAGCGGGCCAGCCACGAGCTCCACACCGGCCAGACCGTGCTGCTCGACGGCTTCAACGGCCTGGTCGTCCTCAACCCGACCGACCAGACGCTCTTCGAATACGGGCAGATCGAGCAGCGGCAGAAGAGCTTTGACGAGCGGCTGCGCGAAATCCACGACCAGCCCGCCGTCACGCTCGACGGCGCGCAGATCGTCCTCTCCGCCAACGTCGAGGAGGCCACCGACGCCGCCGAGGTGAAGCTCGCCGGCGGCGAGGGCGTCGGCCTCTTCCGCACGGAGTTCCTGTTCCTCAACCGCGCCACGCTGCCCAGCGAGGAGGAGCAGTATCAGACTTACCGCCAGGTCGCCTCCGAGTTGAAGCCCGCGCCCGTCATCATCCGCACGCTGGACCTGGGCGGCGACAAGCTCCCGTCCATCGTCGGCATCGCGCAGGACACGGCGGAGATGAACCCCTTCCTCGGCTGGCGGGCCATCCGCTTCTGCCTGCAGGAGTCCGCCATCTTCCGCGCCCAGCTCCGCGCCATCCTCCGCGCCAGCGCCGAAGGCAACGTGAAGATCATGTATCCCATGATCTCCGGCCTGGAGGAGCTGACGCAGTCCAACGAACTCGTCGAGCAATGCAAGGCCGAGCTGCGCGCGGCGGGCGTGCCCTTTGACGAGAACCTCGAGATCGGCGCGATGATCGAGATTCCGTCCGCCGTGATGATCGCCGACTCGCTGGCCAAGCGCGTGAAGTTCTTCAGCCTCGGCACCAACGACCTCATCCAATACCCGCTCGCCGTGGACCGGTTGAACGAGAAGATCGCCTATCTCTACGACCCCACGCATCCCGCCGTGCTGCGGCTCATCAAGCTGACCGTCGAGTCCGCGCACCGGCACGGCATCTGGGTGGGCGTCTGCGGCGAGATGGCCAGCGACCCCGCGATGGTGCCGCTGCTGCTCGGCCTGGGCGTGGACGAACTCAGCACCACGCCGCCGCTGGTGCCGCCCCTCAAATACATCGTCCGCCGGCTCAAACTCGCCGAGTGCAAGGAGCTGGCCGACTTCGCCCTGGGCTGCGAGTCCTCCGCCGAAATCCTCACCCGCTCGCAAGCCCTCGTCTCCCGCGCCGCGCCGGACTTGTTCGGGGCGGCGCAGTAACGCCGCGCTTCGTATGAGCGCCCGCCACCCCAAAGTCTTCCGCATCCGCCAGACCTTCGAGCGCCCGCTCGTCGAAGACGTGGCGGCGACGGTGCGGACGGAGCTGACGCGCATCGGTGTCGCGCAGCGCGTGCAGCCGGGGCAGAGCATCGCCATCACGGCCGGGAGCCGGGGCATCACGAACATCGCGACCATCCTCAAGGCCACGGTGGATTTCTTCCGCGCCGCCGGCGCGCAGCCTTTCATCGTTGCCGCGATGGGCAGCCACGGCGGCGGCACTTCGGAAGGCCAGCGCGCCATTCTCGCCAACTATGGCGTCACCGAGGCGTTCTGCGGCTGCCCGATCCGCACCAGCATGGAGACCGTCGTGCTCGACCGCACGGCGGAGGGCATTCCCGTTCACTTCGGGCGCGACGCCCTGTCAGCGGATCACGTCGTCGTCGTGGGCCGCGTCAAGCCGCACACCGAGCTCTTCGGGGACCACCAGAGCGGCCTCATGAAGATGCTGCTCATCGGCCTGGGCAAGCACGAGGGGGCGAAGATTTACCATCGCGCGTTCGTGGACCATTCGTTCGACACCATCGTCCGCAGCGTGGGCCGGCGCGTGATCGAAAAGGGCCGCATCCTCGCCGCGCTCGGCATTGTCGAGAACGCCTACGACGAGACCGGCCTCCTCCGCGCGGTGCTGCCACACGAACTGGAGGCGCAGGACAAGGAACTCCTCGCACTGTCGCGCCAGTGGCTGCCGCGTCTTCCGTTCGACCACGCGGACCTCCTGCTCGTGGACGAGATCGGCAAGGAGGTTTCCGGCTGCGGCATGGACACCAACGTCATCGGGCGCAAGCGCTACGAACACTGGACCGAGGAGCACGAGTTTCCGAAGATCAAGAAGATCGCCATCCGCAGCCTCACCGAGCAGACGCACGGCAACGCGACAGGGCTGGGCAAGTCCGAGTTCTGCCTCACGCGCGTGGTCGAGGCGATGGACAAGCGCGTCACCTACATCAACGTCGCCACCGCCTGCTACCCGCAGGTGGCCATGATCCCGCCGCACTACGACACCGACCGCGAGCTGCTCGATGTGGCGCTCGCCACCATCGGCCTCACCGAGCCACCGCAAGCGAAGCTCCTCTGGATCCAGAACACCCTGCGGGTGGAGGAAGTCGAGTGTGGCGAAGCCTTTCTCCCCCTCGTCCGCGAACGCTCCGACCTCACCATCCTCACCGAGCCACGCGCGCTGACCTTCGACGCGCAAGGCATGCTCCCGCGCACGATGGCGAGCGGAGCGGGACATCGGAGCGGTTAGAACCGGAAGATCATCGCGTTGCATCCGTGTCGGACTGGAGCGGTCGCTTCAGCGCCGCTTTTGGGCGCGGGCCGGGCGAAGGTATTTTTCCAAAACCTGCATTGCCCCTTTGCGTCTGCGCGTTGAGCCGCTTAACTCCCCGCATGTCAGCCATCCCCGGCGCTCCCCGCGCCACCAATGCCCGTCAGTGGGTCATCTTCTACGCCGTCACCCTGGCCGTCATCACCTACGTGGACCGTGTGTGCATCTCGAAGTCCGCCGAGTTCATCATGCGCGACCTGAACCTCACCAAGGTCCAGATGGGCTACGCCTTCACCGCGTTTGGATGGGCCTACGCGCTCTTTGAAATCCCCGGCGGCTGGCTGGGCGACAAGATTGGTCCCCGCAAGGTGCTCATGCGCGTCGTCATGATGTGGTCCGTCTTCACCATCGCCACCGGCTGGGCGTGGGGGCTGGTGTCGCTCGTCTTCTTCCGGTTCCTGTTTGGCATCGGCGAAGCGGGCTGCTTCCCAAACCTCACCAAGGCCTTCACCCTCTGGCTCCCCGTGCAGGAACGCGTCCGCGCGCAGGGCATCATGTGGCTCAGTGCGCGTTGGGGCGGGGCCTTCACCCCGTTGCTCGTGGCCTGGATGCTCACCTTCATGGAATGGCGCTACACCTTCCTCACCTTCGGGATGCTGGGGGTCGTGTGGGCGTGGTTCTTCTACTCGTGGTTCCGCGACAACCCCAAGGACCACCCCGCCGTCAATGCCGCCGAACTCGCCCATATCGGCGACTCCGGCAACGGCGTGGACGCCCACGCCTCCGTCCCGTGGCGGAAACTCTTCGCCAGCCCCACGGTGTGGATGCTCTGGGGGCAATACTTCTGCATGAGCTACGGCTGGTATTTCTACGTCACCTGGTTTCCGACCTACCTGAAGGAGGAGAAGACCTTCGCCGACATGACTGACTGGCAACGCTCGCTCATGGCCTGCGTTCCCCTCTTCTTCGGCGGCCTGGGTTCCATCTTCTGTGGCTTGGTCTCCGGCCCGCTGGCGCGCGGCCCGCTCGGGCTGGCGAAGACGCGGCGCTTGATGGGCTTCGTCGGCCTCGCGGGCGCGGGTGCGCTGCTGCTCGGTTCCACCTTCCTCCATAACCCCTTCCTCGCCGTGCTGGCCATCGGTCTGGCGAGCTTCGGCAACGACCTGGCCATGCCGGGCGGCTGGGGCGCGTGCATGGACGTGGGCGGCAAGCACACCGGCTCCCTCTCCGGCAGCATGAACATGATGGGCAACGCCGGCGGTGCCGTCGCCCCCATGGCCGTGCCGCTCATCCTCGCGGCCACGAACAACAACTGGAGCATCAACTTCTACGTCTTCGCCGCCGTGTATGGCCTCGGCGCGCTGTGCTGGGTGTTCATTGACCCGGTGACGCCGCTGGAGAAGGAAGGGTGAATGAGTGACACTGAGTCAGCTCGGAACGACGAGGGGGACGCACCGGCTGGCCCAAGGAACCCGTGGGTGAGCTGGGTGGTGCGGCTCGTCCTCGCGCCGGTGCTGTATGTGTTGAGCGGTGGCCCCGTGTCATGGTTGATACGAAAGCACTACCTTCCTGACAACATCAGGGTGCTTCTCTTGAGCTATGAACAATGGTGGGTTCCCTGACCCACCCACCCGCACGCCCATGCCCCTCCTCGGCGCGGTAAGGACACCGCGCTCTGCCAAGCTGATTGCGGGGATGTCGTTGGCCGGGGAGCGCACGCGTCCCGCGTGCTGTCGTGGCCGTCCCGGCCACGACCTCGTGACTCCATCTTCTGCCGCGCCGTTCAGAGGACAAAGTCAGTGGGACAAGGTTTTCGGCGGGACGCCAAAAACCGCACGCGGGACGCGTGCGCTCCCCGTTTTCTGCCGCCTCGCTCCAGCTTGGGCTACGGTTCAATCCGCCCCGGCCTTACACCAGGCCCTTGATTGGCTCACCGCCGGTGAGGGTGTCTTGCAGGGTCTTGGGCAGGCCGTCCATCACCCGCACTTCGCCGAGGTCGAGCAGGGTGTGCATGACGGTGGCAAGGAGGTTTTGCATCGTCACCGGGTTGTCGGCGGGAGTGCCGCCGTCGCGCGACGAAGCGCCGATGACTTTTCCCATTTGCAGTCCTCCGCCGTAGAGCATCAACGGGGCGAGGCCGCCCCAGTGGTCGCGCCCGCCCCGGGCGTTGATGCGGGGGGTGCGGCCCATCTCGCCGCAGCAGACGAGCAGAACCTTGTCCCGCAGCCCGCGCGCCTCGCAGTCCTCGATGAAGGCGGAGACGGCGTGGTCGAAGGGGCGGCCCACGTAGTCCATGCCGGTGGTCATGGGGGCGTTGTTCACGTCGGCGTGCATGTCCCAGACGAAGCTGGTGGTGACGGTGACGAAGCCCGCGCCGCGCTCACACAGGCGGCGGGCGAGGAGGAGGAGCTTGCCGAGGGTGGCGGAGTTGTCGGCGTAGTGTTCGCGGTTCTTCCACGCGGGGCTGATCTTGTCCTTGGGCAGCAGCGGCGCGGTGTCGTAGCGGGCGACGAGGCGCGGGTCTTCACGAGTGAGGTCGAAGGCGTCGGAGATGCCGCGTTCGAGGGCGGCGAAGGCTTGCTGCTGGAACGTGTCCAGCCCGCTGAAGGCGTCGCCGGCCTCGACGCGGCGCTTCCATTGGTCAAGGGAGGCGAGCAGCTCGCGGCGGTCGTTGAGGCGGGCCTGCGGGAGGTTGAGCTTCATGTCCGCCTGCAAGCCGCCGCCCGCGCCCGGCACGAACGGTGCGTAGGCGGAGCCGAACTCGCCGGTGGACTCGAAGTTGCCGAACTGGGTGATGGCGGGGCCGGACGCCATGTCCACGGCGCGGGGGAAGAGCGCGACGTTGGTGGGCATGGCGGTGTCGGGGCGCAGCGCGCCGGCGACGCGGGCGTAGAGCGTGCCCATGTTGGCGCGCAGGGTATCGCGGCCGACGATGGGTTTGATGTCGTGGTTGGCGTCGCCGGTGGCGAAGGAGCGGACGATGGAGAACTTGTCGTTAAGTTTTGCCAGACGCTCGAAGGTGGAGCCGAACGTGATGCCGGGAATCTTGGTCGGGATTTCGCCAGTCGCGGAGCGGATCTCGCGGGGCGCGTCCATCTTCGGGTCGAAGGTCTCGAATTGGGAAGGACCGCCGTGCTGGAAGAGGAAGATGACGGACTTGTCGCGGATGGGGAGCTTGTGCGCCTGGGCGTGGGCTTTCAGCGCAAACCAGTCCGCGAGCGTCAGCCCGCCCAGCGAAAGGCCGCCGACGCGCAGGAACTGGCGGCGGTGCAGGCGGTCTTGCAGCGTGAGCATGAGTGGAGCGTTGGACGCGGGCCGGTGGCGGGGCATTGAAACGCGAATGCCCGCCCGCCCCGGCGCGTGCGGGCACGCAAAGCTTTTGCTGGCGATGCTCCGCGTGCGTATTATCCTTCACCGGTCATGCGCGTCCGTTCCCTCATCCGCATCATGCAGCTCGGGGTCAAAAGCCTCCTGCTGCACAAGATGCGCTCCGGCCTGACGATGCTGGGCATCATCTTCGGGGTGTGCTCGGTCATCGCGATGCTGGCCATCGGCGAGGGCGCGAGCTACGAGGCGCAGGAGGCCATCAAGAAGCTCGGCTCCAGCAACATCATCCTGCGCAGCGTCAAGCCCGCGCAGGATTCCAAGACCGCCACCGCCGGGCGCAGCTTCGTCAACGAATACGGCATCACCTACGGCGACGTGGCGCGGCTGGACAGCACCATCCCCGGCATCCGCCGCGTGCTGCCCATGCGCATCATCCGCGACGAGGTGCGCTTCAACAACCTCGTCCAGCAGGCGCAGGTCATCGGCACGCACCCGGTTTACACGGAGATGTCCGGGGTGGATGTCCTGCGCGGCCGCTTCCTCACGGAGACCGACGAGACCCACATGAACAACGTCTGCGTGCTGACGGTGAGCCTCGCGGAGAATCTCTTCCCCTATCAGGACCCGCTGGAGGAGGAGGTGAAGATCGGCTCCGAATACTTCACCGTCGTCGGCCTGGTGCGCGAGCGCGCCGCCGCCGAGAAGCGCCCGCAGTCCGGCCAGATGGAAGGCCAGCCGCTCGACAGCAACATCTATGTGCCGCTCTCGACCACCAAGAGCCGCTTCGGCGAGACCATCTTCAAGCGCAGCGCCGGCTCCTTCGAGGCCGAGAAGGTGCAGCTCCACCAGGTCACCGTGCAGTTCCACTCCGTGGACGATGTCGAGGTGGCCGTGCCGCAGATCCGCACGCTGCTCAAACGCTTCCACGCCAAGTCCGACTACGAGGTCATCGTCCCGCTGGAGCTGCTCCGCCAGGCCGAGCAGACCAAGCGCATCTTCAACATCGTCCTTGGCTCCATCGCCGCCATCTCGCTCGTGGTCGGCGGCATCGGCATCATGAACATCATGCTCGCCACCGTCACCGAGCGGACGCGCGAGATCGGCATCCGCCGGGCGCTGGGCGCCAAGAAGCAGGACATCATCACGCAGTTCCTCGTCGAGACCGTCGTGCTGTCGGTGGGCGGCGGCTTGATCGGGGTCGTCGTGGGCGTGGCGACGCCGCTGCTGGTCTCGCAGCTCACGGACATGAAGACCATCGTCACCCCGATGTCCGTGTTGATTTCCTTCGGCATCTCCGGTGCGGTGGGCATCGTGTTCGGCATCTACCCAGCCTCGCGGGCGGCGGCCCTTGACCCCATCGAGGCATTGCGGCATGAATGAGCGCGCGCGCCGGCGGGTGCAACGGGGGTTGAAGAGCCGCCGCCGCGCTCCGTCCAAAACCGGCATGAAATCGAAGCAGCGAACTCCCCAGCCGGCCATTGAAACCGGCCAGGTCTGGAAGATGGATGGTGTGACCTGTCACATCGGGCAGGTGGGCAAAACCCTGGTCAACTACAAGCTGCTCAAGGGCGACGCCGTCCGGGGACCGTCCTCGTTGGGGAACAAGGAAGCCCTGACCAAGCACCTGAAGGCCAAGAAGGCCGTGCTCGTGCGGGGATAGCCGTCGGTTTGCTGGGAGTGTTTCCGTCCTGGGCCTCGGCGCACGCATCGCATCGCTGCGCCAGCCCATCGCGTTTCACCAAGGTGTGAAGCGCAGGCCGAAGAGCGTGAGCACGCTGAGGGCGAGGAGGGCGATGGCCGGAAGGAAGAAGGGATCATAGTAATCCGCGACCTGCGGTTTCTTCTCCAGCACCACCACCTTCTGCATCTCATCAATGCTCTTGAAGACAGCGTGGAGCGCCTCGGGCGTGGCGGCGTTGAAGACCTCGCCGCCGGTCGCACGCACGATGCCGACGAGCGCGGGCTCGATCGGATCATTCGTCATCAGGATGCCGAAGACGGTGATGTTCTGGGCGCGCAGGGCGGCGATGATCGGCAAGTCCTTGGGCGGCTTGATGTCGCCGCTCTCGCCGTCGGTGATGAGGATGATCATGCGGTCGCCGCTGGGCCGCTCGGCGAGCATCTCGCTCGCGCCGAGGAGCGCCTTGCCGATCTGGGTGATGCCCCACAGCTCGTCCGGCAGGCCGTGGCGACCCATGGACGGCGGGTCGAGCTTCGGGTTGTTCGGCACGATGAAGGGTCGCGCGAGGGCGAAGGACTCCGTGTCGAGCGTGAGCGGCAGCCAGTGGATGAAGTGCCGCGAGAAGATGGTCAGCCCGAACGCGTCGCCCTGCCGGTAGTCGGTGAATTTCAGGATGGCCTCCATCGCCGAGTCGAACCGCGTGTGGCGGCCCTCGGCCTGCGAGCCGTGGTTCTCCGCCATGCTGCCCGAGGTATCGAGCACGATCTGGACGTTGTTTAGCTTGCGCTCAATCTCCGGCGGATTGAAGACGACCGGATGCGCGAGGAAGATGACGGCCAGCGCGAGCAGTCCGGCGGGCAGGCAGTTGGCGCACAGCACGAGGAAGCGCAGCACCAGCCCCCGTCGCTGCCGGCCGTGATCGAACGGCAGCACAATCGGCTGGCCGCGCCGGACCCACTCCCAGAAGGCGAGGATCACGGGCAGCGCGAGCAGGGCGAGCCATTGGGGGTGGAGGAAGATGAGATTCTTCACGGGTGCATGAGGGACAGGTTGTGAAGCTCCAAACTCCAAATCCCAAGCTCCAAAGAAGCTCCAAGTTCCAAGCTCCAACCAGCCGGCATCTGGCTCCTCTTGGCGTTTGGAACTTGGAGCTTCTTTGGGATTTGGAGCTTGGGATTTGGGATTTTTCCGGCCGCGTTCATGCCTTCACCTCCGTCGCTTCCAGTTTCACCGGCTCAACCGTGTAAGGCGCGATGACTGCCGCGATGTTCTCCCGCCGGATCTTCGAACCCGGGCGGTGCAGCCAGAGCTGCAACTGGCGCAGCGCTTCGCCGGTCTTTTCGTTGCGGTTGATGGCATCTATGGAGGTGATCATCGGCGCGTCAGTGAGCGCGAGTTCCTCGCGCCAGCGGCGAAGGAGCAGCATTTCCAATCTGGCCTTGGCCCCGGCGTCGAGCGTGCCGGCTTCCAACTGGCCCAGCAACGCGCGGAGCAGCTCGGCGAGCGTCGGCTCGGGGGCGGCGGCGACGGCCTTCGGCGGCCGGGGGCGACCGTAGAAGATGAGCAGCAGCAACCACGCGATCCAGAACCCGCCCAGCCCGATCAGCGTGGCGAAGTAGTGACCGCCGACGTTGACGCCCACCTCCTCGGTCTCCTGAATGCGTGCGTCGAGGTGCTTGGAAAGCTTCGGGTCGCCGGTGAACTTGAACGACGGCAGACCCACCAGCGGGCTGCCATCCTCCGAGGTCAGGTAATCCTTCAGGTCGAACGTGCCGGCGCGGTTCACGAGGTAGCGCACGTCGTAAATCCGCGCGCCCGCCGCTTCGGTCACCTTCGCGAGACGCACGTTCACCGCCACGCCCCACTTGTAGGGCTTCACCGCCACGGCAGGCCCGCTGTAGGTCACGATGGCCGCCTGCTCGACGCCGAGCGGCACGTTGAGAATGTCGTCCGTCCTTCTCGGCCAGAGGCAGACGCCGATCAGCACGACGATGCACGCCGCGATGAGCGCGCGGCTGTTAAAGCGCTGAGGTTGCGTGTCCATGCTATCGGACCTTCCCGCTCATGCCGCGCTGGCCGAGGAAATGGCGCAGCTTGCCGAGGATCGGCTCGTCCGTCGGCAGGTGCAGGTAATCAATGCCGAAGCGCGTCAGCTCGCCTTTCCAGCTCTCCGCATCCACCCACGCGCGGCGGCCATGACCCACGAACGCGCGGCCCGACTCCGCTTCGAGACCGCGAAACAAGCCCGCGCCGCGAACGCCTGTCTCCGCCGGATCCTGCAAGTGCAGCACGATGACGTCGTGCTCCTGCGCAAGGATTTGCAGCGCAGGAAACGCGCCGGGATCGTGCAGGTCACTCAGCACGATGATCATGGTGCGCCGTTTCAACGACGGCGCGACCTCGCGCGCGCGATGCGCAAGCGACGTGTCTTCGAGGAAGTCGTGGTGCCGGAGCTGGTGCGACCACTCCATGACAAGGTTGCGCGAGAGCGTAGGCCGCACATGCAGCTCGCGTGCGCCGCAACCGAGCAGTCCGACTGGCGTCACGTTCGCCTGCGCCGCGAGCGCGATGCCCGTGGCGATCTGCACCGCCCACGCGTATTTGCTCATCGGCTGCGAGGTCACGCACATGGACGCGGAAGTATCGAGCAGCAGGTAGAGCGGCATCTGCTTCGGCTCCTGATACTCCTTGATGAAGAGCTTGCCGACGCGCGCCGAGACCTTCCAGTCAATCGCCTTCACCGGGTCGCCCGCCACGTAGAGCCGCGACTGCGCATATTCCAGCCCGCTGCCGTGGAAGACCGATTCCTCCTGGCCGAAGTTCAGGCTGTTCGCCAGGTGCTTCACCGCGACCTCGAACTGCCGGGCGTCCACCGGCTCTTGATTGAGTTTGACCTTTCGTTGCATGGACGTTTCGCGCTAGTGAACCCGGAACGGGTGCATTTCAAAGTTGAGGTCAGGCCGGTCCAATGATGACAGCCTCGATTCGATAGCCGTCTGGGTCGATGACGAATGCAGCGTAGTAGTGTTCGCCGTATTCCGGGCACAGCTCCGGCACTCCGTTGCCTTGTCCTCCGTGATGGAGTGCTGCGGCATGAAAGCGGGCCACGGCCTCGCGGGACGGCGCGGCGAACGCGAGGTGGAACTTGGGACCGGGAACTGCCATCGGGCCGGGACTGAGTTTGATGGCGAACTTGTCGTCGCCGCCGGGGAATCCGTAACCCACCGCTGTCGAATCGGCCCACACGCGAACATAGCCCAGTGTCGCAAGCGTGGCGTCGTAGAAGGCAGCCGAGCGGACGAGGTCGGCGACAGCGAATGAAACGTGGTGCAACATGCGTGTGCGGTGAAGTCAGTGGGCGGACAGCTAGCCGAGATTGGCGAGAATCCCTTCCAGCACCTGCTTGCCCGTGTGGCCGGCGGCGGAAGCCTCGTAGCTCACGCGGATGCGGTGCAGCACCACGTCCTCGGCGAGGTCGAACAAATCCTCCGGCGTCACGAAGTCGCGCCTGTGGATGACGGCGCGCGCACGCGAGGCGTTGACCAGCGCGAGGCCGGCGCGCGGGCTGCAACCGAAGTCCAGCAGCTTGGATTCGCGCGTGCGGCGGACCAGCTCGACGCAGTGCTTCACGATGACTTCGCTGACGTGGACGGCTTGGACCGCCTCCATCGCGGCGACGAGGTCTTCCACGGACGCACTGGGATTGTCCTCAATCATGTCGAAGGCCGAACGCGGCACCGCGCCGCCGCCCTCGCGCCGCAGGCCCATGCCGAGCTGGCGCTGGAGAATCTGCTGCTCATCCTCGCGCGCCGGATAGCCGAGCCGGTGCAGCAGCATGAAGCGGTCGAGCTGCGCCTCGGGCAGCTCGAATGTGCCGGACTGCTCGACCGGGTTCTGCGTGGCGATGACCAGGAAGGGCGTGGGCAGCTTCAGGTTCTGGCCGCCGATGGTGACCTTGCGCTCCTGCATGGCCTCAAGCATCGCGCCCTGCACCTTGGGCGCGGCGCGGTTGATTTCGTCGGCGAGCAGCAGGTTGGTGAAGACCGGGCCGCGGTGGATGCGGAAGTCGCCACTCTTCTGGTCAATGATCTCCGAGCCGATAATGTCGGACGGGAGCATGTCCACGGTGAACTGCACGCGCTTGAAGTCGAGGTGGATGGCCTTCGCCACAGCGTTCACGAGCAGCGTCTTGGCGAGGCCGGGCAGGCCCTGGAGCAGCAGGTGGCCGCCGGTGAGCAGCGCGATCATCACGCGCTCGACGACGACATCCTGGCCCACGACGATCTTGGCGACGCGTTCACGGACACCGGCGACGAATTGCTGCGCGGACTGCGCGCCTGCGGAGTTGGGGGATGGTTTGGTGGTTTGCATCAAGAGTGAGTGGGGTAAGTGTGTGGTTCAGCGGGCAGCGTTCGCTGCGCGGGACCATTCGAGGAGCTTGGCTTTGAGCAGTTGCTTGGTGGGGAGGTAGAGCTGGTATTCCTTGGCGTGAATGTTTGCGCCCTTGGGCAGGGTGAGCTTCACCACGGCGTCTTTCTTCTCCTTGCACAGGAGCAGGCCCACGGTGGGGTTTTCATCCGGGAGCCTCACGTTGCGGTCGTAGTGGTTCACATACATCTGCATCTGCCCGAGGTCCTGATGCGTGAGCTTGTCGAGCTTGAGGTCAATGACGACGTAGCAGCGCAGGAGACGGTTGTAGAAGACGAGGTCGAGGTAGTAGTGGTCGCCATCAAAGGTAAAGCGCTTCTGCCGCGCCTCGAAGAGAAAGCCCTTGCCGAGTTCGAGGAGGAATTTCTCGAGGTGGGTGAGCAGGGCGGACTCCAAGTCGGACTCGGAATAGCTGACCCGCTCCGAGAGGCCGAGGAAGTCGAGCACGAGCGGCTCCTTGAAGAGATCCTCGGGCTTGGTGATGAGCTGGCCTTCGCGGGCGAGGCGCTTGATGCCCGCCTTGTCGCGGCTGAGGGCGAGGCGCTCGTAGAGGCAGGTGGCTTTCTGGCGGCGGAGTTCAGGAACGGACCAGCCGGAGTTGGTGGCTTCGATTTCGTAGAAGCTGCGTTCGTCCGAGTCTTTGATGGGGAGGAGTTCGACGTAGTGGGTCCAACTGAGGGTGAAGGGCGATTTCCGCATGGGCTGTGCGGAAATCGGGATGGCTCTCAATTTTTCAGTCGGCGACTGAAAAATCTCACCAGCCACTAATTTGCCAGCATGCTGCTGGGAAATCTCGCGATGAGCCAATTCAGCCGACGCCGGCTGCTGAATTCGAGGGAGGCACAATTTCCCAATAGGCTGCTGGGAAATCTGGGAAACCCGGTCCTGCCAGAGGAGAAAGAACTTCCTCATGTATTCGAGATTGGACCGAGAGAACCCTTTCCCGAACTCCTCTGTCAGCCGGACCGAAAGCTCCTTCAGCAGTTCCGCCCCATACTCGGCCCGCCTCTCTCCCTTTTGCTCATGCTCGACGATGCGGCGGCCAATCTCGAAATTCGTCAGCACCTGAAAAGTGTCCACCACGGAGGCCACGCCCCGGCGGGCGGACTGGACGAGGTGCCGCACCTCGGCAATGAGCGGGGCGAGGCCGTCGCGCTTGGCTTTGGCAACGGCACGCCGTTTGGGGGCAATCTTCCTTTTCATCGGGTGAGAGTTTTCGTGTTCGCTAGCACGCCGCCCGCAGCCACTTCTCCGCGAGGCCACGCAGGTCGGCCTCGGTCATCTTGCTGCCGTTGCCGCCGAAGCAGGTTTGCTGCACGCGCTGGAGGTCATGCTGAAGTTCCTGCTGTTGTGAGTCGCCCAGTTTCACCAGCGGGCTGGTGCGCAGGCGGCGGAGCAGCGCGACCACCGCGAAGCCGTCCACGTCGGCGGGCATCTTGAACACGTCGCGCGCGCGCAGCGGGCCTTCACTGCCGCTGTCCCCGCGCCTCATCATCGCGTAAATCAGGCCGCCCAAAAGCAGTGCGATGGCCGCGCCGATGCCGGGCCACAGGTAAGGGCTGCGCGGCTGCTTGAGCACCACGCCGCCGGCTGCGGCAGCCGCCGTGCGACCGAGCTTCACCGATGGCTGGGGGAGGGTGGTCAGGTCCATGTCGCGATAGGTCTGATACACGGTGGCAACATCCTTCGCCTTTGGCAGCGGGAACTGAAACTCCGTCGCACCTTCAGCTTTGCGAATCGGGTCGCCGTTCAGCGCCAGCGTCCAGAGCCGCTCGGAACGCGGGCCGACTTGATCGCCCCAGGTGTTCAGCTCCTTCACCTGCAAGCCGGAGTGCGGGTTGATCTGCTTCACGCCCACGTTCTGCTTGAGCGCGGCGAGGTCGAGCAACTGGTCGAGGTCGGGCACCAATCCGCTGCCGGTCGCCTTGATCTCCAGCGTCAGCGCGCCGTTGATGGGGAACTGCCGGGTGTCGAGCGTCTGCGTGATCTCGACCTGCCGCGCCGGGCGCGCGGGAGCGGCGGCGGAGACTTTGATGACCGTCTCCGCCGACGAGGCGGGGATCGTGACCGGGCCGGTCAGGTCAATGAACTTCAACTCCAGCTCGACCGGCGGAATCTTGTCCACGCTCGCGTCCTTGGCCCGCACGAGGACGTAGGCGAGCACGGTTTCCTCCCAGCCGGGCTGCGCGGTGGGGCGGGGCTTCACCTCCGGCGTGGCGAAGAGGATGGACTTCACATCGAAGAATGGCGCGAGCGTCTCGGTGAGGCCCAGCTCGAACTCGTCGCGCGGCCCCTGCGCCTCGCGCATTTTTCGGACGAGCAGGGATTTTCGCTGCTTCTGCCGGCTCGCGCCACCCGGCACGGCCGCCGGATCATTGCTGAGGTATTGGCCGAACTGCGCGACGCGGCCCATCGCCTCCGTGTGGACCACGCTGACGATGATGCCGAAATCCTGGTCGCGCCCGATGGTGTTCGGCCCGTCCACGCGCGTCTGGAGCCGGACCTCGCTCAACAGCTCGTCGAAATACGCCACCTTCTTCTGCGCGCCGAGCGTGAAGGGATCGTCCTTCGTGATCACCAGCGCGCCGGCGAGATAGCGGTATTTCAAATCCTCGTGCAGCGGGTCGCGCTCGTCTGCGAGACGGGCATTCACCGTCTTGGCGAACTGGCTCATGTGCGCCGCCGCGGCCTTCCCCGGCAGCGCGAGGATCTGCTCGCGGATCTTTGCGAGCGCCGCGCGGTTCAACGCCTTGGAGAGGTTGATTTGACCACCGGAGCCGATGCCGATCAAACCGTGGAACCAGCCGAGATACGCCTCGATGGAATACTCGGCCGACCCGAGCTTGAGCATCTCCTTCGCGTAAGCCTCGGTGCCGCGCAGGAAATAATCCTGCGCCATCAAGTTCTTCTCCTTGTAGCCGGTCATGCGCTTGCGGGCGTCGCCGGTGACCAGCTCCTGGAAATACTCGAAGTCGCCCCAGTCCGTGAGCAGCGTGCCGCCGAGCGTGAGCGCCCGCGAGGCCTCGGTGTGTCCGGCGAGCCACGAATCAATCATGCGCAGCGAGCCGGCGTAACCCGTGCGGACCATCTCCAGCGTCTGCGTCTCACTGCGGCGCGTGAGGCCGGCGCGCTGCACGTCCATCTTGCGCCAGCGGTCGGTGAGGTTGCCGTGCATCCGCGAGAGGATGAGGAAGAAGGGCTGCTCGTCCATTTTCTGGAGCGGGCCGAAGACCTTCTCGATGTGGCTTTCGCGATAGGCCTCCGCGTTGCTGTAGGCGAGGTCGAAGGCGCCGACGACCTTCTGGTAATCCTTTGGCGCGATGCCCGCCTGGCGGAAGAGGGCCATCATGCGCGCGAGGCTATCAATGTTCTTCTCCATCATGATGGGCGTGACGGGAATCCGCGCGTCGTCGGGCAGCAGGAATTTCTTGCGCAGCGCCTCGGGCAGCGTCGGGTTGTGCGCCTGCGCCCAGAGGTTCAGAAAGTCCTCGGCGAGCGCGACGCCCGCCTCCGGGTTGCGTTTGCCAATCTCGACGATGCGGTCGGCGGCCTCGTCGAAGTTCGAGCCGGCGAGAATGACTTTGGAGAGGCTCACGTCCAACCGCTCGCGAAGACTGGCGGGCAGGGCCGCCGCCCATTTGCCCGCTGGCGCAGTGGTCAGCAGGTCTTCTGGCGCGATGGGCTTCGACCGCGAGGAGGAATTGAAGGTTTTTTGCGCGAAGGTGTTGTCCGCCTCGCTCATCCAGAACTCGGCCATCAACTGGACAAGCTGGTTCCACGGCTTCGCGTTGAGGTCCGCGCTCTCGGCGAGCAGGGTGGCAACTGTCGTCTGGGCCTTGAGATTGTCCGTGCGCAAGGTCACTTCCCCGCGCGCCTCGTTCTGCAACTTGCGCTGGAGGCCGCTGACCAGCCGCACGGCGCTCTCCGGGCTGGTCTTCACCAACTCGACAAACACCGGCGCGAGCGTGCCGGGCTGGATTTGCATCATCACCTTGGCAAGGGCGGTGCCGGCCTTGGACTTTTCCCAATCGTTGACGCGGGGCATCGCCAGCAGGCGCAAGTTCTCGTCCCAAATTTTCTGCACCTGCCCGCGCTGCGCGGCCTCGGTCTCCTGCTGCGAGGCGAGGAACGCGGTCAGTTCGTTGCGCACGCCTTCGTCGGCGATTTGCTCCAACTGCCCGGACGGCGGGAGATAGGCGCGGGCGAGGTCCTTGAAGCCGCCCGCGAGCAAGACGCGCCCGGTGAGCAGGCGCTTCGCCGGGTCGGTGCCGCCGAGCTTGTCCGTGCCTTTGCGCAACTTGTCGGAGAGCCAGTAGGCTTCGCTTGGCGGCACGGCGAGGCCGAGGAGCTGCCCCAGCTTGCGCAAGTTGTCCCCGGTGAAGTCGCCGGGCACCGCGTCGGCCAGGCCGAGCACGTCGTCAACGCGCATGTTGGGCTTCTGCTTCTCCACGAGGTCCGCGAGCATCTTGTCGAAAATCTTGCGCGCCAGGTCCGGCGGCATCAGCGCCAGCTCAGCGCGGATTTTCGCCCAGTCGCCCATGCGGTAGTAGGCAAAGAAGCGGCTGTCCGCAGTGAGCGTGGCGAGGTCAGCGGTGCCGGTGCGTTCGAGCGCGTAAAAGACGTCGTTGATGTCGCGCGAGAACTTGTGGGTGAGGATGGTCTCGTATTGCTTGAGGAGCTTCGGATCGAGCGTGGCGGGCTGCTGCGCGTGAACGAGCGAGAGCAGAGCGAGGATGCACGCGGCGGCTGGGCTCAGACGCGAGACAAGGCAGTGAACAAAGGATTTCATTGGGCAAAAGATACGAGTCGCAGCAGGAAAACGGGCACGAGGTCAGGAACCGGGGGTGATGAGCTTCTCGAACTCTTGGAAGCCCGCGCGGCCATCGGTCTTGGGACCAGGCTTGGTGCCGGGACCGGGTGCCCCCAGCAGCGCGGCTGCCGCCGCCTTGCCCTTGGGGCCTTTCTCGGGGCCGCCGGCTTTGATGGCAAGCGCGGCTTCGAGATTCTGTAGCTTGGCGGCGTTGATGCCGGTCACGCCAGTGACGGGGCGGACGGCTCCGGTGCCCACCGTGCCGACAGCGACGTTCACCGCCGTTCCCACGATGGGCGGCGGCACGGGCCGAGCTGTCGGGGGCGGGGGCGGGGGCGGCGGTGCGACCGGCTTGGGCACCGGCGGTGGCGGCAGGACCACGGTGCGGCCATCTGCCTTCACGCCGTTGACCGTGTTGACGCCGTCCACCTTGTTGACGCCTTGCGCGGTGTTTTTGGGAGCGGCTGTGGTGCCCGTCTCGATGTTCTTAATCTTCGCCGCCGCTTCCTCCTTCACGCCCTTGATGCTCTCGACGGCGGCAGGGGCGGGCGGACGCTTCTCCTGCGCGACCGCGAGGCAGCCGAGGCACAGCCAGACCGGAATCGCCCGGTGGACAAATGGGATTTTCATGGAGTTCTTCTTTGCAGCGTCTTCTCAAATTCGGCCTCCACACGCTGCTCGTATTGGGCCAGTGCGCCGGGTTCCTGATGCTCCGCAAGATACCGGAAAATCTGCCGCGTCCGCTCGGCGAAGGGCCGCCACTCATCCTCTGCCGCGCCGTTCGTCTTGAGCAGATAGGTCGCGTAGTAATGCGCCTTGCCCAGCATCTCGCGGACGGCGCGGGTGGTCCTGGCGTCGTCACCGTGCGTCTGCGCGGATTCTTGCAGCAGCTCAGTCAAGTCGGTGATGGCCCCGGCGACATCCAGCATCTCCAGCCGCGCCTTGGCCTTCGCGAGGCGGATTTGATGCCGCACCACCGGGCGTTCTCCGGTGGGCAGCTCCTTCATGACGGTGTCGTATTCCTCGACGACCCGCTCCCAGTCCGGCTCTTTCGCGCGTTCCAGCCCGCGGATGCTGGCGATATGGATGCGCGCCTGCTCGCGGGCCATCTGGGTCTGGCCCTGATTGAAATGGTAGTAGAGCACGGCCACCGGGAAGAGCAGCCAGAGCAGCGTGAAGAACTTTCTCATCGCGCGCTCAATGCTCCTTCCTTCGCGCGCGGCTCCTCCGCCTCGTCCCGCTCGGGCCGGCCCACCTTCCAGTCGCTGCCGAAGAATTCCAGCGCCACCGGAATCAAGGCCAGCACCGCCGCTCCCACGACCATCGCCAGCACCGCCCACTCCGCCAGGGTCAGGCCGCGCTGCGCCAGCGGAGCCGTCACCACCAAGTCGCCCAGCGCCGAGGTGGGCAGATGCTTTTCATTCACGTCCACGTAAGTGCCCATCAGCGCCGAGGCCACCGTGCGCAAGGTGTCGCCTTCCTGCCGCGACTGATGCCCGTCAATAAACGTGCCCTTGTGCGGATTGCCCAGGCCGAGCACGAACACTTCCTTCACGGACTTCGGGCGCGGCGTGATGGGCACCAAGTTCACGGAATCGCCGTCGGTGAAGATGATGAGCCGCGTGCTGCCCTCGGGAAAATCGCCCACGAGCTTGACCGCAGCATTCACCGCCTGGCCGAGGTCCGTCTGGCCCAGCGGCATCGCGTAAGTGAGTGGCAGGCCGTTGAAGACGTTGCGGACCAGCTCCGGGTCGCGCGCCTCCATCACCACTGGCAGCGACTCGGTATAAAATCCAATCACGCCGAAACGCAGATTCCCGCTCACGCGCTGGAGAATTCCTTCCACCACCTCCCGCATACGCGCCTGCCTCGTCTGTTTCCCGTCCGGCCCCGCGTCGGTGAGATACATGCTCGGCGAGAGGTCCGCCACGAAGACCAGCCGCGTGGCCGTCTTGCTGTCACCTTCCTTGCCGCTTTTGCCCTCGGCGGCGGCGAGCCTCAGCATGAGCAAAGTCGCCAGCCCCCAAGTGAACGCCGCGAGGCAGAGCGGCCGCAGCAAAGGCACCACGCGCGTCCAGCCATGCGGCGTGCCCGTAGGCCCGAACGCCAGCCGTCCGACCGCACGAATCCGCCGCACATGCAGCCATTCGGCGAGCGACGCGAGCAGCAGGACCGCGAGGGCTGTGAGCAGCGGGGTCATTCAGAGGCGGGCCGTCAGAGCCGCCCGCGCGGGCGCGGATGAACCGGTGGCATTCGTGGCGCGACAGCAGGCATGGCGATCACTCTAAAACTTCCAACTTCCGGCAACGCGGACACGGTCTCCCGCTTCGCGACCGTCCGCGAGGAAAACCGTGCCCCTGCTGGACGCCTTGGCCGCACGACTTATTGAACTCCCGCAACCAGTCCGCCCTGGCCGGTGCGGTGACCGACCGCCTCGGGGAGCACCGCGCGGTGGTTCCCGTCCAACGGCCATGCGCGCCGCAACCAATTGTGCTTCTCCGTGTTTCACCCGATGACATTCCCGGATTCCGCCCGCTACACTGCCCGCCAATCTCCCATGAGTGCCCGCCGCCCAGCCGTGTCCGCCTCACACTTTTCTGACAACTCTTTCACAACCCGCTGGCAGCCGCGCCGCCCGTCCCGGTCAACCTTCCGCCCACTCGCCGCCATGAAAACCGCCACCCTCCCCCGCCCCCTTCCCCTCGTAATCCTACTCCTGATCTTAATCCTGCTCTCTCCCGCCCACGCCCAAGTCCTCCTCAACGTGGACTTCGGCGTCGGTGCGGCGAGCGGGAAGCTGGGGTTCGCCGCCACCGGCCTGGCGACGAATGACTTCTGGAACCTCCACGCGCACTACAGCCCCCGCTTCACCCCCGGCCAGCCGCCCGTGCCCAACCGCACCACGTCCGGCCTCAAGTTCGCCGACAAGTCCGACTCGCCCGTGTCCATCGCCGTCGCGAACGCCCCCGGCGTGTGGGGCAACGCCTCC
>Ga0172367_10000750_pt1 | contig 49478 bp, 49 predicted proteins | sample Lak10m_FD_114542 | JGI IMG/M metagenome (GOLD analysis project Ga0172367, IMG submission 114542) | Freshwater microbial communities from Kabuno Bay, South-Kivu, Congo - kab_022012_10m | ecosystem: Environmental > Aquatic > Freshwater > Lake | place: Democratic Republic of the Congo: South-Kivu...
ACAATGGATTCATGGATCCCCCTCAGTGTATGCCTGATCAATTTAAATTGGAGAATACTATAGAAGCATATAAAAATTTCTATATTCAAGATAAAGTAAAAGTTAAACGATTAGATTGGAAAAAATTAAACAATAAACCAGAATGGATAAACGAATAGTTGAATAGGGGGTTGGTCTGATGGAACTTTATAATATGTATAATAAAACGATATGGTTAAAATTTATGTATTAGAGAAAAATGACATTCCATTTTATATCGGAAAAGCAAAAGATTCAACTAGAAGAAAACATGCCCATAGAAGAATATTTGGTTTAGATATTCAATCTTACATTATAGATGAAGTGGAAGATTGGAAATTTTGGGAAAGTTATTGGATAGAACAATTTAAATGTTGGGGCTTCAAATTAGAAAACAAAAATAATGGTGGTGGAGGTCCTTCAAGTTATACTGAAGAACAAAAACAAAAAATGAGAGGTCCACGCCCTGGAACTGGAAATAAAATAAGCAAAACATTAAAAGAAAGAAATCATTCACAATATTACACAGAAGAAGTTAAAAATAAAATTAGCCAAGGTACCAAAGGAAAACCAAAACCATTCTCAGATACACATAAAACAGCAATGGGTATAGCAAAACGTAAACAAGCTAAAACAGTTTTGCAATGTGATTTAGATGGTAATATTGTTAAAGAATGGGAGAGTAAAGGTCAAGCGGCTTTATGGATAAAAGAACAAACAGGTAAAACAAGTAATTTGACTTCTCAAATAAAAGATTGTATATTGGGAAGACAAAAAACAGCTTTTGGATATAAATGGAAATATAAATGATATGAATAAATACGATAAAAAAATTGTAATTGTAGGAAGTGGAGTTGCTGGTATTAGTGCAGCTACTAAATTGGTAGATAACGGCTACCCTGGGGGACTTATAACCATAATCGATATGGGTAAAGATCCATACAATAGAAAACCTGAAGAAGTAATGACAGGCTTCGCAGGAGCTGGAGGATTTTCAGATGGAAAATTAACATATCATACTTCTATTGGAGGACAACTATCTAAATATTGCGGAGAAGACAAAGCATATGATCTAATGGATCAAGCTATCGATATGTGGAAACGCTTCCATCCAGACCCATCTAAAATCATGTACTCAAACCCAGAAGCTGAACCAGATTTTATTAAACCTTATTTTGGTCTTCGCTTATTCCCAGTATGGCATGTTGGCACTGACTACTTACACGAAATAGGAAAAAGATGGTACGATTATTTAGTTGATAAAGGTGTACAATTTATTTGGGAAACTAAAGTACATGCTATTGATTTTGAAAATTGCAGAGTATTAGGTAAATCTTTAATTGAAAATTTAGAATACGAACGTATATATGACAAACTCATTTTTGCAGTAGGTAAATCAGGTATTGATTTTGCCCAAGAATTAGCAAACGAATATGAACTTCCAGATGAACCTAAATCAGTACAAATTGGGGTTCGATTTGAAGCACCACAAAAACACTTCCAAAATCTAATTGACATTTCATATGACTTTAAGTTATATAGAAAATTTGATGATGAAGGTGTTTCATTACGTTCATTCTGTACAAACAACAATGCTGCTTATGTTGCTGTAGAAGAAACATATGGAGATCATTCATATAATGGACATGCTAAGAAAGATGAAGCATATAGAAACAATATGACTAACTTTGGTATCTTGATGGAAATTAATGGTATTGAAGACCCATTTACTTGGTCACGTAACGTTGTAAATAAATTACAATTCAATGGCACCGGTTTATATTATAGCCCAACACGTACACCTTCAACAACATCTGAAGGTAATAATGTAACAGCATATCAAATTGAATTTTTGGATGGTGTAAGAGAGGTAATGGGTGGTTATTTTCAATATGTAGAGGATTTTATTGAAGATATGAAAAAAGTATTCCCAACATTACAAGATGACTGGGGGATCTATATACCCGAGGTAAAATATCTTTCACCAGAACCATTAGTAGATTATAAAGATCTTAGTTTAACTAAGTATTCTAACATACATTTCGTGGGTGATGCTTTAAGCGCTCGTGGTATTACAGTATCAGGTGCACAAGCAATTTATGTAGCAGAAAATTTATTAAAATAAAATATTATGAAATCGTTATTATTTATATTTTTATTTATTCCTTTATCACTCATAGCAGGATTAACTAAATTAAGACCATCGCAGTGTAATGATACATTACCAGGATTAAACACCCCAATATATGCTAAAACTGTAACAGGAGCCCAGGCATATAAATTTCAAATATATAATCCTAATAATGGAGACTTAGTTGAATATGAAAAAAATAGTGGAACAACATATGCTATTACATTCGGATACCTAGAATTGATTCCGTACGCATACTATGCTACAACATATGAAGTTAGAGTCAAGGTTAAGGTCAATGATGTGTGGGAAGCAGATTACGGAGACATGTGTTATTTAACTACCCCCGCAGGATCAAAGGTAAGAGAGCAAGATAATGGTAAAACTGTTAATTATATGCACTATGAAAGAATATTCCTTGACCCATGTAACACCCCAGGAACCCAAGATTATCAAATTAGATATAGAATAAATGGAACAACAACATATTACACAGCAACATTTGGGACTGAATTAACTCCATCACCATCTGATATTGAGTTTGAATTAGCTGATTTTAATAATATATCTTTATACGGAAAAACTTTAAGAGTATCTGTTAGAGTATTAATAAATGGTAATTGGACTCCTTGGGGGAATGAAAAGATAATAAAAATAGTTTCAAATCCACAAACTAGACTATGTGATGGAACATATTTAACAAGCATAGGTTATATAGATCATTGCGGAACATTTAGTGATCCATACATAATTTCATCTACATCAACAATATTAAGTTCATATAATTTATTTGGTTTTTTGTTTTCAACATTTGAGGTTTCTAAATTAGATAATTTTGGTAATACTATCCAAACTGAAACATTAACTCGACAATTTTCTCAATACGGTGCTTTAGCTCGTTCTTTTAGGTTAAATATGATTTTACCATATTCATCTGGTGTTAATAATACTACATTTAAAATTAAAGTTAAAACTAATTTAGGAGATTATGGTAATGAGTGTTATGTTAGAGTTCAAAATTCCATTGATCCTTCCCCCATAACAGCAACACCAAACCCATTTTCAACTAAATTTTCCCTAAATGTTCAACCTGATTCCCTTATTAACATTTATGATATGAATGGCCAATTAGTCGAATCAAATTTATCCTCAGAAAATTTAGGAGAAAACTTGCCTAAAGGAGTATATTTTATTATATTAAACAAAAAAACAATAAAAGTTATAAAATTATGAAAATAGGATTTTGTGGAACAATGTCTGTAGGTAAAACTACACTAGTTAATGCTTTAAGAGAACTACCAGAATTTAAAGAATATGAATTTAAAACAGAACGTTCAAAATATTTACGTGATTTAGGCATCCCATTAAATACAGATTCAACATTAAAAGGTCAATTTGTATTTTTAGCTGAACGTGCCTCTGAATTATTTCATAGTAATATCATTACTGATAGAACAGTTGTAGATGTTATGGCTTTTACACGTTTAGCTGAATCAATACCATATTACATAGCAGATGAAATTTGTCAAGCAGCATCACATTTAATTAAAGAATACGATTACATATTTTATATTTCACCTAAAGGAGTTGAAATAGAGGATAATGGTGTTAGAACAACAGATGCAGAATATAGAAAAGATGTTGACAAAGAAATTAAAAATTTATTAAATAAATATGGTCATAAAAATCAAAGAATAGTTAAATTAACGGGTAGTGTTGAGGAAAGAGTACAGAAAGTTAAACAGACGTTATTTTCGTAATATTTATAAATAAACTATACTAAAATGAAAAAAACCCGTTTACTCGAAATAGTACGTGAAGAAATCGCTTCTGCGTTAAATGAAAAACTATTAAACGAAAAACCTAATATTGATGGCCCATTAGATTTTACTCTTAAATCTCCAAATAAACCCATTACTCCAGATAATATTAATCAAGGAGCTTTACAGAAAGCTATAGATAATGCGGTTGAAACTATTAAAAAAGAGTACCCTGAGTATAATTCAAATAAATTATCTAACCTTATAATGAAGGTCAACGGTAAAAAAGAACTTAAAGCTGATAGTTTTTCACCTGAGATTTTAAAAGCTTTAAAAACTGTAAAAGATACTATTGAACAACAATATGATGTTTTTGGAGATCACCCTGAAGCAAAAGCTAAATTAACTCAATTTATAAAAGATTATAAAACTGAAATTAATCCTGAAGCTAAATCTCAACTAGAAAAATTTGCTTCTGGTGATAAAAAGTTTACGGATACTATAGGATATAATCAAACAGAAACAGCAACAGAAAAATCTTTGGGAATTAAACCTAAAAAAGCAGCTGATATCCTATCAACCAATTCTTCAACTGAAAAAAAATCCCCCTCAGATAAACCTAAAAAAGAAAAACCAGAATCAACAGGTAAAAAAGGAAGACCAGCAGGAACTAAAACAGCTACTCGCACACCAGGAGATGATGGATTTGATGATGTGTCATATTCAGATGAAGAAGTAGAAGACACCTACTATAAAGATGAAGATGAATTTACATCACCTAGTGAAGAAGGACCTTCATCTGCAGAAATTACAGGTGATAAAACCGCAAAAGAATTAGGAGCTAAAGCAGAAAAAATGGCACAACTTCAAAAATTTATGAAGAAAATGAAAGATGAAGGTGTTGTGGGAGGTGATAATAAAATTTTAAATAAAGAAAAATATAAAGAAGAATTTGATAAGTTTAAAGCAGAATTAAAATAATTTAAAATTTAAACAAGTTAATATTTAATGGTAAAAGATAAATCTATAACTTTAAATGTATCGCACCTAATTTTAGGTGCGATCATTTTACTCCTGTTATGGTTATTACTTAAACCAACTAAAGTAGATTTATCAAAATATGATAAACAAAAACAAGAAATTGATAGTTTAAATAATGTATTGGTAAATTTACAAAAACACCAACTTGAATTAGATAAATCCATTTTATTTCATCAAAATAGAATAGATTCACTAAACAATGAAATAAGCAATACAAACCAGGAAATAACAGATATACGTGCTTATTATGATAAGAAAATTAAAGACATTGGTAATTACACTCCTTCTCAGCTCAACGACTTTTTCGCAAAAAGATACAAGTAAAATTTGTTTCGATTACAAAACTGCCCAAAAGATCGCTACTGATTTAACTAAAGGAGACGCTGCAATAAAAGAGTTAGAAAAAACTCAAAAATTGGTTTTGCAACTAAATGAGACTATAGTTGAAAAAGATAGTGTCATAAATGATTATATTAAAAAAGATAGTACTTGTGTAAAACAAGTAGCTACTTTTAATGAACTAAAACAAAAACAAACCAATATAATTACTGGTTTAGAAAAAGATGTTGAAAGCCTTAAAAGAGAAAACGAAAATCTAAAAACCGGAATTAAATGGGTTGGTGGAGGATTCGTGGGAGTATTAATCTCTTTACTTACATTATCATTAGTTAAGTAATATGGCTAACGAACTGAAACAAGCAATACGAGAAGAATATGTTAAATGTGCTGCATCACCAGCATATTTTATGAAAAAATATTGCTACATTCAGCATCCAAAACGTGGTCGAATTCAATTTAACTTATACCCATTTCAAGAACGTGTTTTAACATTATTTCAAGAAAATCCATATTCAATTGTTTTAAAATCTAGACAGTTAGGTATTTCTACATTATCTGCAGGATATTCTTTATGGTTGATGATGTTCCATCAAGACAAAAACGTACTTTGTATTGCAACTAAACAGGATACTGCTAAAAATATGGTTACAAAGGTTAAGTTTATGTACGAAAACTTACCTTCATGGTTAAAATTTCCAACCAAACCCGATGAAGCAAATAAGCTAACACTTCGACTACCAAATGGATCCCAAATTAAAGCAACTTCAGCATCAAGTGATGCAGGTCGTTCAGAAGCAGTTTCTTTGCTACTAATAGATGAAGCAGCATTTATCTATAATATAGGTGAGATATGGGCCTCAGCTCAACAAACCTTAGCTACTGGTGGAGGTTGTATTGCACTATCTACACCTTATGGTACAGGTAACTGGTTCCATAAGACATGGATTGCATCAGAAATGGGTGAAAATAGCTTTTTACCTATTCGTTTACCTTGGAGTGTACACCCTGAAAGAGACCAAGCATGGAGAGATCAACAAGATGCTGATTTAGGACCTAAAATGGCAGCACAAGAATGTGATTGTGATTTTAACACATCAGGTGATACTGTATTTTTAGCTGATGAAATTGATTTTTACGAAAAAACATATATAGCTGAACCACTTGAAAAACGTGGGATTGATCAAAATCTATGGATTTGGGAACCTGCGGATTACTCGCGTAACTATTTAATTACAGCTGACGTTGCTAGAGGTGATGGAGCCGATTATTCTACATTTCATATAATTGATATTGAGACATATAAACAAGTAGGTGAATATAAAGGGCAAATTAGTACTAAAGATTTTGGTCATTTATTGGTAGCAATAGCAACTGAATACAATAATGCTTTACTTGCCCCAGAAAATTCTAGTATAGCTTGGTCAACTATTCAAACTATCCTTGATAGAGGGTATCATAATTTGTATTATTCACCTAAAGGAAATGCTTTAACAGTGGATAGCTATTTTGACCCATATATGGACCATAGTAAAATGACCCCCGGATTTACAATGTCTTCTGCTACTCGTCCAATATCAATTGGGAAGTTTCAAGAAGCTATTAGAGATAGAGGAGCAATTATTCAGTCTGCTAGACTAATAGAGGAAATGAAAGTATTTATATGGAGAAATGGTAGACCAGAAGCACAATCTGGATACAATGATGATTTAATTATGGGATTTTCTATAGCAGCATTTTTAAGAGAAACAGCATTTAAGCTAAGACAAAGTGGTATGGAAATGACCAAAAGTATGCTTAACAGTATAAGTACTAATCACCACGGATATTCTGGAGGATATTCATCACAACAACCAAATAAATATAACAATAACCCATTTAAAATAGATAACCCTTACTCAGATGGTCAAGAGGATATCTCATGGTTAATATAAATCGATATGGCAGATACTAGATTATTTTCAAGATTAAAACGACTATTTTCAACAGATGTAATTATTCGTAATGAAGGTGGATCTCAACTTAAAGTAGTTGATATAAATAAAATCCAAGTTTCGGGTGAATATGAAACAAATGCTCTAGTAGATAGATTTAATAGAATTTATACCAATTCACACACATCAATATATGGATATCAAAGTAGTTTCAATTATCAAACATTACGCCCTACGCTTTATTCTGAATATGACTCAATGGATACAGATGCTATTGTCGCCTCTGCTTTAGACATTATAGCTGATGAAAGTACTTTACGTAATGATATGGGTGAAGTATTACAAATTCGTAGTTCGGATGAGGATGTACAAAAAATTCTATATAATCTATTTTATGATGTATTAAACGTAGAATTTAATTTATGGCCTTGGGTTCGCAATATGTTGAAATATGGTGATTTCTTTTTAAAACTAGAAATTGCTGAAAAATTTGGTGTGTATAATGTTATACCATACAATGCATTCCATATTGAAAGACAAGATGGGTACGATAAAGATCACCCTATGTCTGTAAGATTTAGATTTGACCCAGATGGTATTTCATCTCCTTCAGATTATGGTTATTACAATGTACCTAACTCAGGAAATCAAGCAAAAGCTATTTTCTTTGACAATTACGAAATGGCTCATTTCCGTTTGTTAACGGATACTAACTTTTTACCTTATGGTAGATCATATTTAGAACCTGCTCGTAAGTTGTTTAAACAATACACGATGATGGAAGATGCAATGTTAATCCATCGTATAGTTAGAGCGCCTGAAAAACGTATATTTTACATTAATGTTGGAAATATTGCACCTGCTGAAGTAGAAAACTTTATGCAGAAGACAATTTCCAAAATGAAACGTACCCCGTACATTGATCAACAAACAGGTGATTATAACTTAAAATACAACATGCAAAACTTACTTGAGGATTTTTACATCCCAGTAAGAGGTAATGATCAAGCAACCAAAATAGACAATTTAGGTGGTTTACAATACGATGGTATTCAAGATGTTGAATATTTAAGAGATAAATTATTTGCTGCCCTTAAGGTTCCAAAAGCATTTATGGGCTATGAAAAAGATTTAACTGGTAAAGCAACATTAGCAGCTGAAGATATCAGATTTGCTCGCACAATTGAACGCATCCAACGTATTATAATTTCAGAATTAACTAAAATTGCTTTGGTTCATTTATATGCTCAAGGTTACACTGATGAGAGTTTAACAAATTTTGAAATTTCATTAACTACTCCTTCAATAATATATGATCAAGAAAGATTAGCATTAATGAAAGAAAAAGTAGAAGTAGCAAATGCTATGATTGAAGCTAAAATATTCCCTACTGACTTTATATATGAAAAATTATTCCATATGAGTGAGGATCAATATGATGAATACAGAGACTTAGTTCTTCAAGATGCTAAACGTAAATTCCGTTTAACCCAAGTTGAAAATGAAGGAAACGATCCACTTGAAACAGGTAAATCTTATGGTACACCACATGATTTAGCCTCTTTATATGGAAGACAAAGATATGAAAGTGGAGAAGTACCTGAAGGATATGATGAAAAAGAACCTCTAGGAAGACCAAAAGAAAATGTAACTGATAGAAATACACAAGACAATGCTTTTGGAAAAGATAGAATTGGTACAGCAGGTGTAACCCAAGACAACGATGAATCAGATTCTATCAAACCTCAATACAAAGGTGGATCTCCTTTAGCATTAGAAACTAAAACAAAACGAAACAAAAATGCATATGCTTTCAATAATATTAAAAATCAAAAGAAACAAATGATTTTTGAATCGGATATTAAAGGAAATTCATTATTAGATGAATCACAAATACGAGAGTAATAATTTTTCATATATTTATAAATAAACAAATATTAGAATGCAAGTAAAACATTCAAAGTATAAAAACACTGGTATACTTTTTGAACTTTTAGTTCGCCAAATCACTACAGATACGCTAGAAGGGAAAGATTCTCCAGCAAAAGATATACTTAAAAAATATTTCGTTAAAACGGAATTAGGTCGTGAGTATAAGTTATACGAGACATTGTTGAAGAAAACTACATTGACTGAGGCAAAAGCTAATATTGTAGTTTCAACATTAGTAGATTCTTCTAAAACATTAAATAGAGGAGTACTCAAGAGACAAAAATATAATCTAATTAATGAGATACAGAAAAATTATGATTTAAATACATTTTTTAATCATAAGTTACCTAACTATAAAGTATATGCTGCTTTTTATACATTGTTAGAAATAACCCACTCTCAATCTCCAATAAACCCAGAACAAACTATTGCAAATAAAGTTACTATACTTGAACATTTAACAGCTGCTCAAATTAAAGAAAATGCTGTAAGAGATGAAGTATTGGAAGAAATAGAAAATGCAGATAGAGATGTTAAATTCCTTACATATAAAATATTAATGGAGAAATTTAACAACAAATATGATGATTTAAATATAAATCAAAAACTTATTTTAAAAGAATACATCAATTCAGTAGATAATACACCTCGTTTAAAGGAATTTTATACTAATAAAATAAATGAAATTAAAACTGAATTGAAAACTTTAAATAAAAAGACCCAAAATCCGGTTACCAAAATTAAAATTAACGAAATTATATCTGTAATTAACCCACCAGCAAAAAATGCTAAAATAACAGATAATGATTTAGTTGATTTGTTACAGTATTGTGATTTAATCAATGAATTAGAAACTGTAAATGGATAAGTTAAAAGAAATAATTCGTAAAAAACTCAAAGAAATGAGTGCCACCAATGCTGGTGGTGCTTCTTTCAATGCTGGTCAAGGAGAGGGTTATGCTACACCGGCTGCTTTTGCTTCTAAAACGAATGCTAAAGGAGCTAAAAATATTTATTACTATAAGTTAGGATTTAAACCTATTCCTGACATTAAACCTAAATCTTACGATATTAAAAAATTGTGGGAAGAGGAAAAAGAAAAAACTGGAGCAGATAAATTTCAAGATGATAGAGTTAAAGAATTTGAACAAATTGAAAGTTTACTTAAACAATTATCTCCACTTATATCAAACGCAAAAAACGAAACTATAGAATATTACGCTGCTAACCCGGGATCGTATGATATCTATAAACCGTCTTCAATGGTTTTAGCATATATTCAAAAAGCAGTAGATTTATTAAAACAAAAACAATGAAAAAAACATTACAAGATCAGTATCTATTAATTAAAGAAGGTAAAGGACATAAAGGTGTTTTCCTTGCAGATGCTAAACGTGACTTCCCTCATATTGTACCAAATTCTGCTACATTTGAGGAAGCTGCTGCTTCTCTTAAAACCAAAAACATTATCTCAGAAAATGTAATTGGTTTAACTGCTGTTGCTGGATATGAACCAAGAAAAAAAGAATCTTACGAAACTGCATTTGAAGCATTTTTGGCTGAAGCTAGAAAAGCAAAAGAAAATGAAGACGAGAAAGTAAAAGCAGAAGAGAAAAAAGTTTCTAAACCTGTAGAAAAAGATCTTGAAAAACAATACGATAAAACAGACGATAAAACCCCAGATAATTTGATATTTGATCAAATCATGATGGGATATTACGCTGAAATGAAAGATCCTAAAAATGCTGATAAAACAATGCAACAATTAAAAGATATTGTATTGAAAAATTTAGCAAAAGATCCAATTCACTATACAAAAGATGGCCAATTTGGTGTTAAAGATTTAGGATATGTAACTGAACATCCTGGTTTAGGTACTCCAAAAGAGCCAAAAGGAAAATATGCTTCATCTGGGTATGGTAATTTGAATGAAAGTCAAGAAGAAAGAGATGAAATCCTAAACAGTCTTAAAAATCAAATTAAAGAACCTTTAAGTAAAACTAAAGATAAAACACCTGAAGAAGATGAAACAGCTGAAGAAAAGGAAAAAAGAATTGAAGCAAAATTAAATCAATTATATCCTAGACGCGCTAAAAGAAAAAAAGATACTCCTGAAGAATCTAAATTACGTGAAGTTATTCGTGAAATGATTGATGCTGAATTAGAAGAAGCAGGTAGAGGTTTTGCTACTATGGGAACTATTAATCTTAGTGGTGATGGTGATGGGAAATTATTCATTCCTAAATATTATATTTTACCCCCTATAGCCAGAAAAAAACTTAATTTATTAAATCCTGGGGAAAATGCTCCAACATATAATGAATCTTTAATGATTCCTCATATAAAAGTTTTACCTGATAATACTATTTTATTTTCAAATTACCTTATCCTTGCCCTAGATAATCCATCAGATAATAGAAATCCTCTTAATAGTATTTTAAAAAGTCTTGATTCAAATTTTCATTGGAACCAGTTTAAAACATATGTTAAAAAGTTTATTGGCACCAACACATTAAAATATCCTATTAAAGGAAAAGATGTTATATATCAAGCTCTTGAATTTCCTAGTGATTTTGAAGTATCAAAATTAAAAGATTGGGTTGAAAATGAACTTTCAAAACAATACGCTAAACTTCAAAAAGCTGAATCTGGTGTAGTAGGAAGAGGACGCCCAGTTAATATTGAAAGTTTAAAGAAATTTATAGCTAATTTAGAAGTTCTTAATCAAGATCCTGAAGGTGGAATGGTAGTTGTTTTACCTCAAATGTTTGAAGAATCATATGATGCAGAATCTTTACGTGAAGGTGTTGAAAAAGATTTAGCTGATATTAACAAAGAAGCAGAACATGAAGTTCTACAATCTAAACTAGATAAAATTGATGCTTTAATTGATCACAGACGTTCTAAACTTAGTAAACTAGACGAGGATGAAGATATGAAAGCTTTAACTGACAAGAAAAAAGTTAAAGAACTTGAAAAAGATATTAAAGCTTTAGAAAAAGCAAAATCTAAGGTTGAAAAAATGCTTAGCAAAACTAAAGGTAAGAAAAAAGAAATCATCGATGAAGATGAACCAATTGAAGAAGCTGAATTAAATGAAGAACCTGTTTCTACTGTTACTGATGATAAAACTGTTAAAAATGCTAAAGAAATAGCAGACTTGTTTAAAGATATAGATAAACTTCAATTTAAAAATCTTGAAGAAGAATCTGAAGAAGATGAAGAATATTAAACCATGAATAAGCAACTCTTAATAGAAACCAGACATTTTGTTCCCCAACCTGTTCGCCTTTTAGAAGGGTTAAAAGGTAATGGAAATATCTTTGTTGAAGGTATTTTAGCTACCGTGGAGGTTAAAAACGGTAACGGAAGATACTACAAACGTGAGTTGTGGGAACGTGAAATTGACAATTTCCAACAAAAAATAAACCAAAAAACAACAGAAACATGCGGTGAATTAGACCACCCAGATTCTCAAGTTATAAATTTAAAAAATGCATCTCATACTATTAGAAAAATGTGGTGGGATGGAGATGAAATATGGGGAACAGTTGAAATCTTTTCAGACCCAGGACCAAAAGGAACAGTATCTGGTCGTATAGCAGGTGCTTTAGTTAACAATGGTTTAACAATTGGTATTTCTTCTCGTGGAATGGGCTCATTAAAACAAATGGGTGAGGTAATGGAAGTACAAGATGATTTCGAATTGTTGACATTTGATTTAGTTTCAAACCCTTCAAACCCTGACTCTTGGATGCGTAATGGACAGTTAAATGAGTCAAGAACAACATACTTGGATCCATACGCACGCACTAACTCAATATTAACAGAAATCCTTTGCGCAAAAGGATCTTGCCCTATATTTTAATCCAAATTAACTTTTCAAAGTCTTTACCATATGTATAATAAAACGTATGGTAAAACTTTGTCCTACTTGTAAAACAGAAAAATCAATTGATGATTACGGAAAAAACAAAACCCGTAAAGATGGTCTTCAAAGAGAATGCAAACAATGTTGTTATTCTCACCATAATAAACATTATCATTCAAAAAAATCCCCTCGTTTAAATAACATTATCCCTGAAGGATATAAAACTTGTACTTGTTGTAATAAAACATTAGTATTAAATGAATTTAAACCGCAAAAAAATGGTAGATTTGGGGTTACTAGTTTATGTAAAGCATGTTTTAATGTTAAATGGAACCAATACCAACAACAAACAGGTCAACAAAATAATCGCAATAAAATTAGACGCCAAATAGATCCACAATATAAAATAAAACAAATCTTAAGAGGAAGATATTTAGATGCTATTAAGAGACATACAGCTGGAGGAAAAGTAAATAAATTTCACTCTGCTATTGATTTAATAGGATGCGATATTGAATTTTATAAACAACATATTGAACAACAATTTAAACCTGATATGACATGGGAAAATCATGGAATATTATGGGAAATAGACCATATTAAACCATGTGCTTCTTTCAATTTAACAGACCCTAACCAACAAAAAGAATGTTTCCATTATCTAAATACCCAACCTTTATACTACTCAGATAATAGAAGTAAAGGAAGTAAATATTTATAAATAAAATTAAATGGAAAAATACCAAGTAATATTCTATGATGATTATGAAGATGTTCCTTACACAGAACAATATTTTAATTCAAAAATAGAAGCAGAAAAATGGGCTGAAGAACAAGAATTTGATGAACAAGATATAAAATATAACCCAACAACAATGGATGATGAATATTATACTAAATATTCCTACTATAACCCAGAAGATAAACAAACTTACTCAGGATATGAAATAAAACTAGTAAATGAACTAAACGAAGAATTTCTCTATATGCAAAAACTTGCAGGATTAATTACTGAAGAAGAATTTAAAGCTAGATTGTGGTACAAGCAATATTCTGAAAATATATCTAAAGCCTTAAATGATTTAAAACAAACATTAAAAGATGAAGGATATAACAATAAATGAAGATAATAAATCAATTTTAGATTTAATAAATTATATAGATTCTAAAATTGTAACTCTTCGTAAAAATAATAAATTCTCTAAAAATTCTTTAAATAGTTTATCTAATTTATATAATAATACTGTTGGAGATTGGATGAGTAAAAATTATTTATTTAATGTTGAACCTAGTTCTAGTGAGGAAGAAGAAATAAAAAACAAACTTTTAGAAATAATTACATTTTTAAATGAACTTTAACTATTAAAAGATATTTTAAAATGTGCAAACCGGTGACTAAATTAGCCCTCTTTTTGAGGGCTTTTTTATTTTTTGCGACTTTAACAAAAAACACACATACATATAACAGAATATATCGCCCCCCTCACACTTTATGCGATATTATATTAATTGAATTCTATTACGTTTGATAAATAAACGTACTTTCCCAACAAAATTAAATTTAGGAAAAATGGCAAAAAACAGAGAAATGCTCAAAGAAGCAATCGCTGAGGCTAAAGCTGTTAAAGAAGCAGCAATAGCAAACGCAAAAGCAGCTCTAGAAGAAGCCTTCACACCTCAACTTAAGTCAATGTTATCTTTAAAACTTCACGAAATGGAACTTGAAGAAGATCTTTATGAAAAAGAAGAAGATATTAAAGAATATGCAGAAGAACATGAAGATGAAACTGGAAGAAAAATAACAGCTAAAGATGTTACAGAAACAGAAAAAGACACAATGGAAGTTGATTTGGAAGAGCTTTTAGCAGAGCTAGAATTAGAAGAAGAAGACACCTTAAACGAAGCTGAAGAAGAAGGCGAAGAAGAAGGTGAAGAAGAAGAAGGCGAAGAAGGTGACATGGAAATGGAAGACCTTTCAGACGATGAAATTAAGGAAATGATTGAAGACGTAATCGCACAAATGATTAAAGACGGTGAGTTAGAAGCAGGACCTGAATTCGGAGGTGAAGAAGAAGGTGAAGAAATGGAAATGGGCGCTGAAGAAGAGGAAGAAGTAGATTTAGCAGAACTTTTAAGAGAAATTGAAGAAATGGAAAAGAAAGAAACATATGAAGAAGCTGAAGAACCAATTAATGAATATTGGTATGGAGGCGCTTCAGTTGATCCAGTATTAGGTGGCTGGGTATTAGGAATTTTTGGAGCTGCATTATCTACAGCTATAGCAGCAGTTTATCGTAGTTATAAAAACGATGAAAAGTTAAAATCAATGAAAGATGTTGAAGTAGCTCAATTAGCAGCATCCGATAAAGAATTCCAAAAATCTCCAGAAGCTGTTAATGCTCTTAAAGATGAAGCTGCTGAATTGGCATCTGATGCTAAACAAAATGTTCAAGAAAGAGCAGAACTTGGAGAAGCTTACAAAACAATTAATGCTCTTCGTTCTGAACTTAACGAAATCAATTTATTGAACGCTAAGTTGCTTTACTCAAACAAAATCTTCAAAGCTAAAAACTTAAACGAAAATCAAAAGGTAAAAGTATTAAGTTCATTTGACAAAGCTAAAAACGTAGGTGAAGTAAAAATGGTATACGAAACTTTAAACGAGGGTATTAAAGTTGCTAAAACTACTATTAAAGAAAACCTAGGTAGAGCTTCAAAATCAACTGTTACTCCTACCGCAAAACAACCAATCGTAGAGTCAAACGATGTATTTAAAAGAATGCAAAAATTGGCTGGAATTATTTAATTTATTAATTTAAAACAAAACAAAAAATGTCAAGTATTAATTCTCTTTTAGAAAGCTCAGCCAACGGATGGAGAAACATGCAGAGTGATGCTGCACGTATGGCTAGCAAATGGTCTAAAACAGGCCTATTAGAAGGATTAGGAAGCGAAGTTGAAAAAAACAACATGGCTTTGATCCTCGAAAACCAAGCAAAACAATTAGTTGTTGAGCAATCTTCAACAAACGTAGGTGGTGCTACTTTTAATGTAGGACAAGGTGAGCAATGGGCTGGTGTAGCTCTTCCATTGGTACGTAAAGTATTTGGTTCTTTATCAACTAAAGAATTCATGTCAGTACAACCAATGAACTTACCTTCAGGTCTAGTATTTTTCTTAGATTTCCAATATGGTGGCCCTTCAGCTAAAGCTGCTCCTGTTGGCCCATTTGGCCCAGGTGGTGATACTTATGCCGCTAATTCATCTATGTATGGTAACACGAATCCAGGTGCGGATGCAGATCCTTCACAAGGTCTTTATGGTGCTGGTAGATTTGCTTACTCAATTAACCAATTTTCTGCATCTTGTACTGCAGTTGCAACTACTGCATCATGGGCTGATGTTGATTACAACTCAGAATTATCTGCATCCATCTTTGCTAACCAGTATACTAAAATCACTGTTACAATGCCTCTAACAGTAGGAAGAGTTCCTGATTATAAAGGTGTTCGTGCATTTGTATTAGCTTCAGGTTCAGTTACTGCTCCAACTAATGATACTTTAGCTCGTTTATTACCTCAGTACACAACTACTAACGGTACTTCAACAGTTACATTTATCTTTTCAGGATCAATGAGTGGTGCTAATACAGTTAATCCAATTCCTTCTACAGGATCTTTAGAAAGTACTGTATTCTTTAATGTTCAACCAGCTGACCATTACAGAGGTGATTTCGAAGATAATTCAGGTGCTGGTTATCCAAACGCTGAATCTACTTCTGCTGATGCATTAGCTATTCCACAGATTAACATTCAAATGAAATCTGAAGCTATTGTTGCTAAAACAAGAAAATTGAAAGCACAATGGACACCAGAATTTGCTCAAGATTTGAATGCTTACCAATCTCTTGACGCTGAAGCTGAATTAACTTCAATTATGTCTGAGTATATCGCTCTAGAAATTGATCTAGAAAACTTAGATATGTTGATCCAAGATGCTTCTGCATGGGATGAATATTGGTATGCTACAAACAACAGAGCATTGAATGCTGCTAAGACAGGGTACGATGACTTGAATTTCTTCAATACTCAAGGTCAGTGGTTCCAAACTTTAGGAACTAAAATGCAGAAAGTTTCTAACAAAATTCACCAAAAGACATTACGTGGTGGTGCAAACTTCCTAGTATGTTCTCCAAGTGTAGCAACTATCCTTGAATCAATCCCAGGATTTGCTTCAACTTCTGATGGTGATGTAACAAAAGCAAGCTACGCATTTGGTATCCAAAAATCAGGTAACTTGAACAACCGTTATACAGTATACAAAAACCCTTACATGACTGAAAATGTAATCTTGATGGGTTATAGAGGATCTCAATTCCTTGAAACAGGTGCTGTATTCGCTCCATATGTTCCACTTATCATGACTCCATTAGTGTACGATCCAGAAACCTTCACACCAAGAAAAGGTTTATTGACTCGTTACGCTAAGAAAATGATCCGTCCTGAATTCTTCGGTCGTATCTTTGTTAATGATTTGAACACTCTATAAGAGTAACGGTTAACCGAAAATAAAGAGCCTCGCTAAAAGCGGGGCTTTTTTAATTTTTGTTCATATTTATTATCAAATATAGTTATATGAGTGATTACAATCGCACCCCCGAAGCACAAGATGCTTTTAAAGCAAAAAGAAAACCAAAAGGTCCTATTAAGTTTAATATTTCATTAAATGAAGAACAAAAGGTTGCTAAAGCCAAAATTTTAAATGATGTAGTAACCATATTACGTGGTAAAGCAGGTTCTGGAAAATCATTACTAGCGGCTAATGTTGCTTTAGATTTATTGTTTAATAGAGATATAGAAAAAATAATAATTACTAGACCAACTGTAGTAGCAGGACAAGATATTGGTTTTTTACCTGGTGATGTTAATGAAAAGTTAGCTCCATTTACTGCCCCTGTATACGAAAACATGCATCGTTTATACAATAAGGAAAAAATTGAAAAATGTATAGCAGATGGTGAAATAGAAATTGTACCTGTATCATTTATGCGTGGTAGAAACTTTACAAATTGTTTAGTTGTAGTAGATGAAGCACAGAACTTAACAGATAACCAAACTGAACTTCTTTTAACCCGCATATGTTCAGGTAGTAAAATGATATTTTGTGGAGATGGTGCTCAAATTGATTTGAGAGACAAGAAAACTTCTGGATTTGATGTAATATGTAAACATATGAAAGAAGTACCTGGATTTAACGTAATTACATTAGAAAAAAATCATAGACACCCAATAGTAGACGATATTCTTGAAGTTTACAAATCATTTAGAGGTTAGCCATATTTATAATAAAAATAATGGCTGCAGGAAGATACTCTTTTGTAATTGAACAAGGTGCTACAGTTAATTTTCAAATAGCTTACACAGACTCTAATGGAACTCCAGTTGATTTAACAGGATATCAAGCTAGAATGCAAATTAGACCTACCATAGATTCAAGCACGGTTTATATTACTTTATCATCTAGTTTAGACCCGTGTGGAACTGGTTTAAATCTAAGTGGATCTAATTCAATTAACCCACCTACATCAGGAACAATTGGAGTCTACATTTCAGCCGTATCTTCTTCTCAACTTGATTTTACACAAGGTGTATATGACTTAGAACTTGCTACAGGAAGTGGAGATTGCTATGTTGTAACAAGATTGTTGGAGGGAGAAGTAAGATTATCTAAAAATGTAACTTTAGGAAGCTTCTAATGGCTAATACTATAAATATTAACCAAAATAACAATGATGTATCCCTGCAAGATAACAATAGAAAAATTATTGTTACCGATAATAGAGCAGGAACAACGGTTGATGTAACCCAACCTGTTACAAGTATTGTTACTGTATCTGCTCTTGGACCACAGGGACCAATCGGACCTCAAGGTCCTCCTGGAGATTTAGATAGTATATTTAGAATCCTTTCAGGAAGTGTAACTGCTAGTGTTAATATAGGGCCTACTATATTTTTAATCAATTCAGGAAGTTCAGAATTCTTTTCCATAAACAATCAAGGATCTACTATTATTTCAAGTAGTGCTAATGATGTATTTTTAATTAAAAATTTAAATGGAAATTCAATTCTAACAGTATCCCAAAGTGGAATCATAGTTTTATCAACCCAATCAATAGAATTAACAAACCCAGCACCCAATGGTGGAATTTATTTTACTTCTTCATCGTTTTTTGTTGGTCTTGATTAAGGTATAATATGTATAATAAAATAAAATGGCAGAATGGAAAAAAGTCGTTGTCTCGGGTAGCAACGTATCTCAATTAAATAATGACGCTAATTACATAGCAAATGGAGACTCAGGAGTTTCCTTAACCGGATCATTTACTGGCTCATTTACTGGGGATGGTAGTGGTTTAACTGGAGTAACAGCAGTAGTAGGAAATGCACTAACATCTGGTGAAGGTATTTCTACATTTTCATATGATGGAGCGGCAGCAGTATCCGTAGCAGTATCAGGAGCAGCACAATTATCTGACAACGCGGTAACAAAATGGAATGATACAGATGGCAAATTTGTTAATTCCTCATTAACAGATAACGGTACTACAATTACAGGTACAACTTCAATCCAATTATCAGGAGCTAATTCATCTTTAACAGGATCATTTACAGGATCATTTACTGGTGATGGATCTGGATTAACAGGATTAGTAACTACATTGAGTGGTAGTACAGATTCGGGTAATTTTGAAGTTGATTTACTAACTCAAACATTAACAGTACAAGGTACTGCAAACGAAATTGAAACTGCAGCATCTGGACAAACTATTACTATTGGTTTACCGAATGATGTTACAATATCAAACGACCTAACAGTTAATGGAGACTTAGTTGTCAATGGTACGGCATCATTTCAAAATACAGAAAATTTATTAGTAGCAGATAGATTCGTTTTATTTGCATCAGGTTCCGTTGCAACAGGAGATGGTGGTATTGTTGTTCAACAAGGTACACAAAATGTAGGCGAATTATTTGGATATGATTCAACAGCAACGCGTTGGGGATTCACTTCATCATTTAACGCATCAACTTCAACATTTACTCCATCTGTATATGTAGGTGCAGTTCAAACAGGAACAGGTCAAACAGCAGGAAGTGCAGCCCCAATTTATGGAGGTGCTACATTTGGTTTAGGTACAATTCATGTTGATACTGATGATAGTGAAATTTGGATTTATGCCTAATTAAATTAAAAAAATAGTTATGAGTTTATTAGATAAGATAAAAAATATATCCCCTTCCTCAAAAGAAGGGGATTTTTCCTTGGAAAAACATGAAATAGAATTTATATTATTGTTAATAAAAGAATCTACATTTAGAGGAGAATATATAGAAACCCTTTACAATATAGCTTATAAATTACAACAACAATATTTAAATAAATAACCATGTATAATCTCCCAGAACTTCAATTAATCCGTGCAGGATTAGATGCTATTACTATTAAAGGAGCAGATGCTCAATTTTTAGCCCAACTTCAACTTAAAATTGAGCAGCAATTAACTAAATTAGCTCATACCCCTGAAGAAAAACCTAAACAAGAAAAATAAATTTTATATTTATAATTGAATATATTGTTGGCCGCAAGGAAGTAGGCATATACACGGCATAAGTGTATGTATCTAACCACAATAAAATAAAAATATAATATGCCAAACTGGAAAAAAGTCATAGTATCTGGCTCAGATGCTGCGTTAAACTCACTCAACATAACGACCGCACTAACGGCTAGCGGTATCTTATACCCAACCGCAGATAACGGCGAAGAATCGTTTATACAAACTGACGGAAACGGTACATTATCTTTTCAATACGTAAAAACAATATATGAAGAAATTGTAAACGGAGAATCTACACAACTTATAAAAGGTACACCGGTTTACGTTTCTGGAAGCCAAGGAGCTGCATCAATTGTATATAGAGCAGATGCTGGAAATCCTGCAAAAATGCCCGTTATTTACATAGCAGCAGATACTATAGCTGCTGGAGAATCTGGTAGAGGTATCGCATTAGGTTTAATTAAAGGTGTAGATACAACAGGATACCCTGCAGGAACAGAAATATATATTGGTGTTGGTGGTGGGTGGACAGATATACGCCCAACAGGATCAGCCATTGTACAAACTTTAGGTTATGTAACTAAAGAAGGAAGTGGTGGACAAGGAGTAGTACTCAATCCAGGACCAAATTCATTACCTAATTTACCATCTGGTTCAGTTTGGGTTGGAAACTCAGATAGCATACCAACAGCTGTTGCAACATCAAGTTTAAGTGTTGCAAGTGCATCATTTGCTTTAACAGCATCTTATGTTGCCTATGCTTCAAGTTTTCCATTTACAGGATCTGCATTAATTACAGGTTCATTAGGTGTAACTGGATCTACAAATATTCTAGGAAATTTTATAGTTAACGAAAATACTACCGATGAGGTCATAAACTCGGTTACTAGAACTTTAAAAGGAGTAGGAGGAACCCCCTCAGTAGATTGGGATAACAAAGAATTATATGATACTAGTCAACAAGCTTCAATTGATTGGGAAAATAAAACACTAGAAGAAGGAGGTTTAGTTCATCTAAATTGGTCTCTTAGAGAAGCTTATGATAACCTATCTGCATTATCAATTAATTGGAATGATAGACTACTATTCGATGATAGTGGTACAAATCAATCAGTTAATTGGAACAATAGAGTACTATATGATTCATCTGGTGGTGATGTTTTAGATTGGCAAAATCGACAATTTAATGGAACATCATCATTTGCTAGTACTGCATCGTATGTTAATCCTTTAATTCAAAATGTATTAATTACTGGATCTTTCAATATAACCGGATCTACCCAGTTAAATGGTGAATTAAACATAGACAATAAGTATTATTTTATAAACACACTTTCAGATTTACCAACCCCAGTTAGTACCGTCATAACTCTTGCTGACAACGCAACATATGTTTTTACAACAACTGTAGATTTATTAGGCAATCGTTTAGTGTGTGGTCAGAATACAACAATATTAGGCGGTTCATCTGAAAACTGTAGAATCAAGTCAACAGGTTTGACAGGAATACCATTAATATCTTCAAGCTATAGTTTACCAATGCGAGGTATTACTATTGAAGCAGATGTAGCGTTAGAACTTAATGCATCAGGTTCTACTCAAGCTATTGACTGGTTTGGTGTTAACTTCACCGATTGCCCAACAGTAGGTTTAATTAAAAACTATAGCAACGTTATTATGACAGACTGTGCCTTTTTAGAGGCAGCAAATTGTACGTTTGATGGAACTATAGGAACTGTAGGATTTATAACATGCTTATTTAATGGTAGATCTGGTCAAACAATAATGAGTGTTAGTCCAACCGGATCAATCACTAGAAGATTTCGACCTATCTATTCGTCGTTTATTGCGTTATCTGGTGAAACAGCGTTGAGTATTCCAACTAGCTCTATAGCAAACGCAGAAGGATTTATACTAGATACCTGCAATTTTTCCGGGGGAGGAACATATATCACCGGTGCAAACACAGGAAGCTTAAAATCACTATTTGTTAATAACGTAGGAATCGCTAACACAACAAACGTGGGTCATTACTTCATGATTAACAACACAACCAACACAACAATTGGTATACCAAATGTTAATGTTTGGCGAAAAGTAGCAGGAACTACTACTATTGGTATAGGTAATTCTCCAAAATGGGTAGCCAGCGGTAGCAACCGAATCGATTATTCTGGAAGTATTGCACAAGACTTCAAATTCACAGCAGTGGGAACAGTACAGTCTGCTGCATCCAACCAAGTCATATCAGTAGGTCTAGCAAAGAATGGAACAATCCAAACTGAATCAGAGGTCACGGTCAGAACTGCAACTGCTAACCAACCATACCCATTTGCGATACAAGATTTAACTCCTATAGTTGCAGGAGATTATATTGAAGTTTTTGTACTTAATACAAATTCGACGGATGTACGAGTTGGAGATTTAAACGTAATTATAGATAAAATAGGTTCATAACATGAAGTTACAAGCATATAAAATAAACGGACAAACAATCAATGTCGACATATTTAATTGGTCAACTAATCAACTAAATGGAAACCAACCTTGGATAGTGCAAGACACGGTACCCACAAACTACGCAGATGTATCATCCATCATGCGTTGGTATGAAATTGGATTTGGTATTAAGGATTATTTATATGTTCGTGAACGTATACGAGAGTTATATACTCAAATAGGATTTGCAAATTTATCCGAACAAGAAAAAGTGATAGTTTGTCAACTTTTTATTGCCACAAAAGCAGAACGCGACTCTATCTTTGCAGAAGAATATCAAAAAGAGTATTGGAATATGTTAGTAGAACAATCTCAAGATTGCAGGTTCAAACGATGGGAATCAGCTAAAAAATACATATCCTACAAGCTGACTCCTATTGATTCATCAAATCTAGCAAATGATACAAGTACACTCTGCAACAATTACATAAATTACAATATAACCGACCTTGCTAAGGACGGAATAGATGGGCTATTTGATTATCTGCAAGGTACCGGAAGTTACATATCAACAGGATATCCTTCAAAAGGATATTGGACTCAAACAGATCAAAATAATATGATAGATATTCTGCAGAATGGGAGTTATTAATATATTTATAACAAAATATTCAAATGGCAAATATCCCTATCTGGCCCGGTTCAAGTAGCTTCTTTCCTGGCGACACACCTTTTGGCTTCTATGATAATGAATATCAATTCCAACAAGATGCTGATAAATTTGCACGATTTGCAGCGCAACGTTTGGGATACCCATTAGTGGAAGTTGAATTACAAGATATAAATTTCTATACTGCATTAGAAGATGCCATAACAACTTATGGAAACGAAGTATATGCTTACCAAGTAGCAGATAATTTATTAACTTTTCAAGGAAATCCATTAACTATTGCTGCTCCAAACAATAAACTTGTTCAAGAAACATTGTCCAATGTTGTTTTACTTTCAAATCAATATGGAACAGAAGCAGGTGTAGGAGGAAAAGTAACTTACTACTCAGGCTCAATTGATCTTATACCAGATCAACAAAACTATGACATGAATACTTGGGCAATTTCTCAAAGTATTTCAGGTGGTATTGAAATTAAAAGAATATATTACGAGGCACCACCAGCAATTACAAGATATTTTGACCCATATGCAGGAACTGGTACTGGTATGATGCAAATGTTAGATAGTTTTGGGTGGGGTTCATATTCACCTGCTATTAACTTTATGTTAATGCCTATAAATTACGATTTGCAAAAAATACAAGCAATTGAATTTAACGATCAAATTAGAAAATCACAATATACTTTTGAACTTGTTAACAACCAATTAAAATTATTTCCAATCCCACGTAATGCCTATAAACTTTGGTTTCAATATGTTAAATTAAGTGAAACTAGACAACCATATGCTGATATAAGTGGTAGTGTGATAACAAATGTAGCGGATGTTCCATATGAAAATCCAACTTACAGTAATATAAATTCAATTGGTCGTTCTTGGATATTTGAATATGCTTTAGCTATCTCAAAAGAAATGCTTGGCTATATTAGAGGAAAATATTCACCCATACCAATTCCAGGATCTGAAGTAACCTTAAACCAATCTGATTTGATATCAGCAGCTACAAGTGAAAAAACAGCTTTAATTGAGCGTTTAAGAGCATATTTAGATACAACTTCACGTAAAGCTTTACTTGAAAAGAAAGCACTTGAAGCAGAAAGTCAACAAAAGACAATTAATTACGTACCAATGACAATTTTTATAGGATAATTATGATAGGAATATATAAAATAACTAATCCAAACGGGAAAATTTATATAGGTCAAACTACTAATCATATAGTTAGATGGAAAAAATATGAAAAAATGCATTGTAAAGACCAACCTAGCCTATATAATTCATTAAAAAAATACGGCCCTGAAAAACATATATTTGAGGTAATAGAAGAATGCCATGTAGAGCAACTTGATGAAAGGGAAATTTTTTGGGGGGAACATTATAATGTTCTTTCGAATAAACATTTAAATAATCGTTTGGGTAGAGGATATGGCTCATACGATAGTGAAGAAACTAAACTTAAAAAATCCCTTTGTCATAAGGGTAGATCAAATTACTGGTTTAAAGGAAAATCTTTATCTCAAGAGCAACGTGATAAGATATCTAAATCTAAAACAGGAATAAAACAAAACAGAACAAAACCTAGAAAAGATAAAGGAATACCAAAAAATAATCATATAAATGCTGTTATTAAAGCCAAATCAAAACCAGTACTGCAATATACTTTAGAAGGCATATTTATTAAAGAATGGAGTAGTGGAGCAATGGCTGCTAAAGAATTAAAACTTTATCAACCTAATATAAATTTATGTTGTAATGGCAAAACATCATTTTATAAAGGATATAAATGGGAATTTAAAAAATTAAATTAAATATGTGCGCATTATTTGGTACACAACGCGATATTTCATTATTTAGACACCTTAATAGAGAGTTGTTATGGGATGTTATTACTCAACAATGTGTATTTTATCAACTTAAAACAGCTGAAACTAAAGTAAACATATATGGTGAAGCATCAGGTGCTAGATTTTATGCTGACCCTGTTCTTTTAAACGTATTAATTGAAAGAGGAGATGCCTCTCAACCAATTACAGATTTTGGTGTTGACTATGAAAGACCAATGACATTTAGATTCCTACGCGATGATCTAATTGATGCTAATGTATTACCTGAGACAGGAGATATAGTCATGTGGTATGAAGCATATTGGGAAATCAGTAATGTTAACGACAACCAACTTGTAGTTGGAAAAGATCCAGCTTACCCATACAATACAAACCCTTTAAACCCAGGATTAGAAGGATTTGGTTCAAATTGGTCTATAATTTGTACAGCACATTATGTTCCTGCAGATAAAGTAGGTATAACCAGAGAAAGAATTTAACGTATGCCTAGAACTAGAAAACCCAATCCAAAATCTCAAAAGCAAATTTCAAATGATTTGATAAATCCGTATGTAAATCCGGATAATGGGGATTCATACGGTAATCCAAATATACCTTCAAATTTTGATCAATTTACAGCAAATGAACAAAATGGTGTTGGATTTAATCGTTCAAATCAACTTTCATTTAAAGGAGATACAACAAAACCATTTACAATTGGGTTTGAAGATATAGATGAGGCAATTCACTATTACTTTTCCAATGTAATTAGACCCTCAGTTGTACAAAATGGAGATAGAATTGCAGTACCTGTAATTTACGGTTCACCTGAAAGATGGAAATCAACTCAAAAAGACGGATATTACAAAGATAAAAATGGTGCTATAATGGCTCCAATAATCATGTTTAAACGTGATAGCATAGATAAAGTACGTTCATTAGGTAATAAATTAGACGCAAATAGTCCAAATCTATACACATCTTGGAAAAAAGTATATAATACAAAAAATGCATATTCAAATTTTAACATATTAAATAATAGAATACCAACAGAACAATTTATAGTTAATGTAATACCGGATTATGTTAAAATAACCTATTCATGTGCTGTACAAACATATTATGTATCTCAATTAAATAAAATAGTTGAAGCTATAAACTATGCCTCTGATTCATATTGGGGAAATCCTGAACGTTTTAAATTTATGGCTACAATTGATTCATATTCAACCCCAATTGAAATCTCAGACAATACAGAAAGAATAGTAAAAGCTACATTTACTTTAAATATTAAAGGATATATCATTCCAGACAATATTCAAAAACAACTTACCGCTATTAAAAAATATAACAGCAAATCTCAGGTTATTATTGGATTAGAGGTTGAAGGAGTAGGAGCTGAATTTTTAACTACCCAAGCTAAAAGACCACCAGTTATATTTCCGGGTAATCCAAGTGAAGCAGTTGCTGCTAGTCCTGTAAATCAAGCTACTATAACCTATTTAAATTCAAATACAACTTTAAGTGGAACTTATGTGTCTTCTAATACAGCAACATTTGCAGCAGGTTGGTTAACTGCTCCTGCAGGTTTACCGGCTACATCATTGTCTGATTTTGTATTTTATATTAATGGTGTGTTAGTAGATAATTCAAATGTTATATCATTTACACAAAGTGGAGGTGTTTCTACTTTAGTTTTAGACACTGTAGCTTTAGGCTATAATTTAGAAGCTACAGATGTTATTACTTCAATTGGAAAATTTAGTGTTTAATTTATATTTATAATAAAATGGCAAAAGCAAAGCTACAATCAGCAGTTTCATTTGTAAGAAAACCACGTAAAAGACGTCCGGGAGTTCATGCAAAATCTAAAACAAGTAAAAACAAAACAAGTAAAAACTACTTTAAACCATATACAGCACAAGGTAAGTAATGTCATTAATTCAACCAAAACAATTAGCAGGTCAATTTTATAACATAACAGGATCTTTTACAGGATCTTTTGAAGGAGATGGTTCTGGTTTAACTAATGTTCCTGGAACTGGAGGAGGATATGCCCAATTAACTATTACAACTACCTCTTCATTTAATACAAGTGATTTAATAGGTGGTATATCTCAAAATGGTAAACATGTAGTAGTAAATAACGGTTCATCTAATATAACAATTACTGTAGACAATGCTGTAAATTCATTTTACCAAATGATAGGAACTGGAAATATTACATTTGTTTCTGGTTCTGGAAGAACATTGACTGCTCCCAACGGTTCAACTATTTCTGCTCAATATAACGGAGCTAGTTTATCTTTTAATGGTACTGAAAATATTTTAGTATTAAGTAACGCTGGTTTTTTTTTTGATAGCTCTCCCGAATTAAGATTAGGAGATTATAGAATAGCAGAACAAATAAATGACCCTAGATTTCCACCATTAACTCCCTTAAATTCATCTTCTGGTGATTATCTTATAGTAAATACGAGTAATTATCTAGCTAGAACCCAAGACACATGGTTTGATTTAGCACTAGACTTATCATACCTCCCAGGAAATGTAACAGATTACACATTTTATGCAAAACGAATAGTACCTGGGTATTCTGATTTAGCAATTGGATTACAATTCACTTCATCAGTTACACATTCATACATTCAAACTAATGCTAGATATCCATTATCTAATGGTATAGTACCTAGTTCTAAAACTATGGCTGTTGAAATTACAGCTAAATCTGGTTCACAATATGTTGATTCTGTAGTTTACAAATTTCAAGTTGAACCTACTGCTTCATTAACTTCTGGTAGTATTATCCCATTAATTATAGATGTTGATCAATCTTCTTCAAACTCACCTTCCTCTTCACTTGTGTTTGGTGTTCCTTTTGCACCTGGACAATTATGGGATGAAAATAGAGTAACAATGCAGTATGTTGGAGGAGCCCCAATTGAATATCAACGCGAAGTAACTGGAAACTGGATTACAAGTGGTTCAATTCAGTGGGTGCAATTAAGAACAGTAGCACCATCAGGCAGTCAATTAGAAGTAGCTATTGATGGAACCAATCAACCTTCAACAGGATCTAATTTAGTTACTAATCTAGGTGGAGGTCAATACCAAATGATAGCTGGTGATTATACTTTAACACTTGCAAAAGAACATTCACCCATTAAAACAATTAAAAAAGGAGCAACTACTATAACAAATAATACCGGTGCTAAAGGTTTATATCTTCTAGTTAGTAATACTGCTTTAACAGCAAGTGGTGAATTAGCTCAATCTTCAACAGATGTTGATATAACAATTGAATCAGCTGGACCTGTTTCTTCTTGTGTTAAAATAGAAGGAGATTATATCACCTCAGGAGGAACAAGAGTAGCTAAACATATAACACGTTTAGAAAGTCATAAAGGTATAGATGGTGTAAATATATCACATACATTAGTACTTTCAAATTCAACAAATAATATTTGGTTTAGTGAAATGGGGTGGGAATTTTCAACAAACCCATCTACTGCTACCTCTGTTACTGCTTTATTTAATATTACCTCAAGTAATTTAGAAAACATAACAGAAATACCATTATCTAGTCTAACCACAGCCAGTATTTTACAAAATAGTTACCCAACATTTGGAAGATCAGGAGCAGTACCACCAACCCAACCTAATTTTTCTATTTCAACTAATGGAATAATCTCAGCATCTTATGTTTCGGGATCAATGGGTGAATGGTTTGGATATAAAAGTGACAATAATGGTTTAGTTTGGGGTATTCAAGATACTGCTAGGCAAGCTCCAAAAGAAATTGTTGTAACTAGAGATAAAATTAATTTAATGTTATTTTCTCCAAATGGAGGGGATGAAATAGATTTTAGAAACCCAACAATATATAATCGTTGGAATCTAGCAAATATATTACCTTACCAAGGAACCACTTCAGCTTCTTTTGCTGCAGCACCAAGTGATGCTTATGGATGGTCTAAAACAACTAATCTTTTACTTTTACCAATTGATACAACCCCAAATACATCTTCAATTGCCCAAGAAGCAAATAAACTCCTTTACCCAGATTATGGATATGTAGATGCTAATTGGATGTATCAATCAGATGCTATGGGTCCTTTATACCCATATGATTCTGCTAGTTTTGATTTAGCTGAAAAAGTTATAGATGGTAATATATCCCAATACACAAGTAGTGTACCTGGAGTAGCATATAACACATTTTTTGACTATTATAATGGGCCCGCTTATTTTTACAATCAACGTTATCGTTTAACATATACTTTAATACATGATTCATGGCTTTTAACAGCTAGAAATGCAAACAGAAATGAAAATATTCGAAGACAAACCAGAAAATTTTCAGAAAATACTGCAAGAGCTTTTAGAGATAGTTACATTTGCCATTTAGATGAACCTGTAGGTACTCCTAATCGTAAATTTAAAGGTTTATTTATAGAAGGAAATGGAATTGCTGGTGATTTTCCTATGTACTGGGAAAGAGATCCTGGATATAACTTAGCAACCTCCGGTGATATACTTAATTTTATATGGGACTACCAAATTTCAGGTAACAGAAGATCTAAAGATGTTGCTATTGATTATGGAAATGGATTTAAAAATAATTTTAGTTATACTACAAGACAATTTAGAACCTTACCTAATATAAAACACATAGCACATGCCTATCAGTTTTCAGGTGATTATGAAATGTTGTTAGCTGTTGAAAAATTAAAAAATAGCTACAGTTCAATTGTAAACCAATCTGGTCCTTTAGTATACGATAAGGATGGTGCCCTTTTACTTTCAAAAATTAAAGCATACGAAAGTACAACATATAAAACCAATACAGATGTTGGTTCCATAATCGAAGCTTGGAAAGTAACAGGTTCAGATGTATTTAAACAAATGGCTCTTCGTTTAGCAAATTATTGGAGAAATGCTAAAATGGGAAAAGATGCATTAACTAGAATATATGGTCAATATGATACTTTTTTATATTACAATACAGGATTGCTTTCTCAAGGTCAAATTATAGATTTTAACTTCAGAGGAAAAAATTTAAAATATAATACAACAACAGGAGTTACTTTAAATGTTGGTTTTTCTACATTTGATACTGTTTTAGGAGGAATGCCCTATCAGATGGATGTAATCTCTAAAACAAGTGCAAGTTTGCAACCTATATCTTCATTTGTTGCTTTTAGAGACTATCAAAACAATAACCCTATTTTCATTAAAAAGAACAACAATGGAAAAGGAATAGTAACTTATTTACAACCCGCATCTTCCACTGAAGAATCTGAAGATGAAGCGGATGATGAAGAAATCACAGAAGATACTACACAAGGAGGGCTTACCTTTAAAATCCTTAAAAACCCAGCTACTTCACAAACATGGTCAGGTAATGATCCTATCCCTGTAGTTCAAAATGGAGTTAATCCTGGTACTGCAATACAATTAGAAATATCAAGAGATTTAGGTGCAAATAATTTAACACGTGATTTTGTATATAAATTCCAACCAACTGTTAATGGAAACCAGTTTTTAGTAACAGATTCAACAGCATCCATAGTATTTAGAAATGATGGGTATTGGATGCCAAGAACAGTAAGACCTAATTACACATATTATTTTAATGTTACCTCATCTGATTCTTCTCCCACAGCATTTTTTGAATATCCTACTAATTTATATGATCCAACAGGAAGTCTCTATACAGGAACATCAGTATCTAAAAGTGTAAGCTTACCTTCAACGGGTTTATGGTCATTTCAACCAATTGACTACCCTTGTTTAGTATCAAGTTCGGGAATGCCTCCATATTTTACTATTAATAGTGGAAGTTTCTGGTTTAATCCTTTAACTACTATTGAAGCTGATGAAAATGATAGTGTGTATAGTGATATTGAAGTCCAACCCCAATATTACCCAGATCTAGGAACAATTTCCGGTTCTTTAATTAGTGGTAGTTTAACAGGAGGAGGATCTGGTATCTTACAAATAGCATCATCATCAGGTGATACAGAATTATTTAGTAACGTATCTGGTACATTAGAATTTTATTTCAAACCAGATAACTGGGATACTTTTACTATGTCCGATTTATCTTCTTTAGCAATACCTGTAGATAGAACTATTAACTATGATTCTTCCCCTGTACGTTTATATAGAAAATGGATGATGCAAATAATAACAGCTAGAGTTTCAGGATCTGCACCACTTACAGGAAGTTCTACAACCGGAAATAGATCATGGGCTATAGATTATTGGTTACTTCCCCAAGGTTCTAGAGGAAGCACAGCATATCCTTCAATAGAACCAACTCATGCTTTTTACTCTGTCTTTTCATATTATAATGAAACAGGATCAGGAGCTACAGGAGTAGCAAATAATATATGGGCACAACAAGAAATTATACTACAAGATAAATGGCATCATATGGCTATTACTTGGAACGAAAATACTGCCCCTGCATTTTACATTAATGGAAGAAAAACATCCGGAAATGATGTGTCAGCGGGATATTACAACCCAGAAAAACCATGGTATATAAATTTCCCTGAATATTTAAAAGGATACATTACACAATTAAGAGTATCAACAGACGTAATTTATACAAGTAATTTTACCCCTCCACAAGGAGAAAATCCATATGGGTTCGTTTCTGGCTCAACATTATTTTATGTCCCCTTATCTGCAAGTGGAGATACATCATATATTACTTCAGGAAGTAAAACAATAAACGTGTCTTATATTTAATATATTTATAATAAAATACTAAATGGCAAACCAATTATCGAAAACAGGCATAACCTCTCTCGGAACCATTAGACCAGGACATGTTTCTCAATCAATAGATGCTTTTACAGGAATAGAGGCATACGATATTTCACTTTCGGGTTCATTTAATATGACAGGTTCTATAAATGGACAGCCTGGAGTTGTGAATAATTTAACAGCATCTTATGCTTTAACATCTTCATATGCTGAAAATGCTGGAACAACTATAGATACTGGTTCATTTATTACAACATCTTCATTTAATTCATTTACAGGCTCTTCAGATAGTCAATTTGCAGGTACAGCTTCATATGCATTAACTGCTTCATATGCTGTAAGTGCTTCATATGAAATAAATTATGAAACTTCAAGTTCATATGCCGAAACAGCTTCTGTTGCATTAAATGCCCAAACTGCTTCTTATGTAACAATTGCTCAAACCGCTTCATATATAGAAACAGCACAAACTGCTTCGTATGTAGCAAATGCAGTTAGTTCATCATATGCTTTAAGCGCCTCCTATGTGCCTGGTATCCCATCATTTAATTTAGTTAATACAATATTTGTTTCACCTAGTGGCAGTGATGTAACCGGAACTATTGGAGATATAAGTAAACCTTATCAAAATCTTTATACTGCTAGAAATGCAGCTTCATCCGGATCACTAATATATGTGTTTCCGGGTACATGGTCATATGATAATACAAATGCTGCTGGTAACCCTTATAATGGGCAGATAGATTCTTTAGTTAACCTATGGAAGGACAATACCTACTATTATTTTAGCCCAGGATCAAAAATATTTTTTTACAACCAAACAGTTACAGGTAATGATATGTACTTATTTAAATCACCAGGTAGTGGAAGTACATGTATAGTTAGAGGTGATTTAGAGTTTAGCGGAAGTTCTACAGGAGCTGACAGTTTTGGGGGTGCTGTTGTATTCTATGAGCCGGGTATTGGCGATGGATGTACTTTTGATTGTGAAGTTAAATCTCTAACTTCTAAATCTCATTTAATTGGTACTAGAGGTAACACTATTACAGGTTCAACTTCTATCATAAAAATAACAGCTGATGAAATAAATTATACACATACTGGTAATAATGTTGGTCAATCAGGCATAGGTGCACCAATTGTAATCAGATCAACTTCTGATGCACAATATTACATAAATGCTAGAAAAGTTAGATCAACATATTATCGAGCAATACAAATTAGGGATTTAACAACTAGCAGCATTGCTGTTTTAAATATCAATTGTATTCAAAATTTAGGTAGTAATGATGCAATTGTTTGTGAAGTAAATGCATGTCCTAATATTATAGCAAATATAGATAGATGTGAATATGTTGGGCGACCATATGAAACATCCGCAAATTTGTCAACTTTTAAATTTATTGGTAATATTAATTGGTATGAGGTTGGTGATGTAGGAATTGCAAGTAAATTTACATTTGGAGGAAGTTCTCAAGGAACAACAATATTAAACGGATATTATAATTTTAAATATAATAGATTACCTTTTTCAAGTACCACATCAGAAAAAATATATGTTAACGGAACAATTAATTTTGAAACAGCAAATTTTACTAATGTTATTTTTCAAAATGCCGGTTCTGGAGAAATTAACTTTAATGGTAATATAACAGGTAATTTCCAAGGAGTCGTTGCTAGACCTAGAACAGGAAAAATTATTTTTAATGATAGTAATATTATACCAAGCATAACAGGTGGGTTATTTATTAGCAATGATACAACAACTACTGGAACATTAAATCTAAAAAATACATATGCATTATTTAATTCTACATCAGATATAATTAATGGGCAATATGTAAATCTTAATCTACTTAACTCACAAATAAAAAATTTAGGAACATCTAGTATAATTGTAAATACAACTCCTTCTGGAAGCATACAGTTGCATAATTCACTTCTTATAACCTCAGGAAGCAGCACAATTAATATTACAGGTGTAGCCCCATTAGTAGTTTCAAATACAACATCAAATACAGCTATAACAGCATCTGTAATATACGGAACAATTACAGAATTAACAGAAGCAAATATATCATGACTTTAGCAGCATTACCAAAATTTAATACTATACAAGAAGGAGTAGATTATATGTCCACTTTTTTATATCCTTGTGCATTTCAAGTAGGAATAGATAATTATGACTTTTTAGGAAATGGCATAACTATACTAGAAACTATTATAGAAATCCCTATAGATAACATGTATATGATAACAGGATATGGAAATTCAGATACTACTGAAGGAGTTTTATATGTAGAGGATGGTGTTTGTAAATGTAATAAAATAGGATAAAAAATGTCAACAAAAAGTAAAATATTTGGTTCGCTTAATGTAACTGAAGGTATAACAGGAAGTTTATTTGGTACATCATCTTGGGCAGAAAATACTCAAACCTCTTCATATGTAGAAACGGCTCAAACAGCATCTTATATATTAAATGCTGTTAGTTCTTCATATGCTTTAACAGCTTCATATGTTGAAACTGCCCAAACCGCTTCATATGTTTTAAGTAGTTCCTACGCTTTAAGTAGTTCATTTTCAACCTCCTCTTCATTCGCAATGAGTGCAAGTTGGGCACCTTCCCTTCCTATATTTCCATTTACCGGATCTGCATTAATTACAGGTTCCTTAATAGTAACCGGATCTGGAATTTTTGAGGAGAACACTACTACAGAAATACTTAGAATAACTCAATTAGGCACTGGCGATGCATTACGTGTTGAGGATTCTACTAACCCTGATGCAACACCAACAGTTATTACTGCTGACGGTACCATATTAATTGGGACTGGTTCTAGTGGGGCTAATACAAAGTTATACGTTAAAAAAGGTTCTGCTGGAAGTATAACATACCCAGTAGAAACAACTGCAGTTATAGAAAATAGTACAACTAATTACATAGGATTTTTTACTCCCGATGATTCTAATTCTGGAATATATATGGGTAGCCCTAGTGATAGTTTTGGTGCAGTAGTGCGTTGGGGATTTAATCAAGGACATTTATTAATAGGTACTCAACAATCAGGCCATGGTATTAGATTTACAGTATCGAATAAAATAAGTTCATCTTTATCATTAACACCAACAGTTAATATCTTAACTGACCCAAATGCGATTTTAACATTAACTGGCAGTTTAGTAGTTAGTAGCTCCGGAGCAACTATAACAGGCGATTCAAGAATTACAGGTTCATTAGGAGTAACACAAAACATAACCTCTTCCAGAGCATTTATATCAGCATCTGATGGAACAATAAGTGGTTCAACCCTTACAGTTTATGGCTCAGGTTCAACTCAACCAGTATTTACTATACAAGGTTCAAGTGGTGAATTATTTTCTATTACAGATAATTTAAGCGGGAGTTTATTTAGAGTTAATGATATTTCTAGTTTACCTATACTAAATGTATCCTCAGATAATACAATACTATGGGGTTCCTTTCAATCCCCATCTTTAAACACAACCGTAAAAAATACACTCACCAACTCAGGATCATTTACAGTTTATAGTCTACCTACATCATCATATGATGGAGCATGGTTTGAATACATAGCACGTTCAGGTTCAAATACTAGAGCCGGTCAAATAATGGCATTATGGAGTGCTTCTTCTGTTAATTTTACAGAAATTACAGCATCTCAATTTGGAGATACAAGTGGTCTTTCGTTTATTGTGACAATAACAGGAAGTAATTTTGCTTTAACAGGTAGTGTTTCCACATCAAATTGGACAATAAAAACAATAGTAAGAAGTATATAAATGAGTATCACTATATCAGGTAGTACTAGTATTTTTTCAAATATATCAACAGATAGTTTAATTTATTATGTTGATGCTGCTAATCCTTATTCTTATGTTAGTGGATCAACATTATGGAATGATTTAACTTCAAATAAAAATGTTGGGAATCTAATAAATGGACCATTATTTGATCCTTCAAATGCAGGAAGCATTTTATATGATGGAACAAACGATCTAGTTGAAGCAACTGGTATTAACAATTTAACCTCATTTTCAATTTCAGTATGGTTTAAAATGACAGGACCTGGAAGTACAGGAGGAGCAACAAACACATATTATAATTCATTATTTGGAACCAATTCAGTTACTAGTCCTACAACTAGAAGAATATTAGTTTCAACTTCAACTAATCCATCAATTACCGAAGGAAGAATTTTAGTACAAATGGGTGGATCTAACTATTTTAGTAATAATGATTCTACAGGAATTACTACTACAAATTTATGGAATAATGTAGTATACACATTTACTCCTAATACTGCTAGATTATATGTTAATAGTGTTGCACAAACATCTCAATCAAATTCTTCTGTTACATTTCCATTTATAAGTGATTCAAAAATATATGTTGGTGCGTATAGTAATCCAATAATAGCATACGCCATGAAAGGAAATATTGCCCAATGTTTAATCTATAATAAGATTCTTTCCCAATCTGAAATCAACCAGAATTATAAAGCTATGAAAGTAAGATTTGGTATAAGTTAATATTTAAATAATGCAAAATTACGAACAAAGACAATTCATGATATTCAATGTATCTGAATTAGATAAAATTGATTTTACCCAAGTATGTGAAACATCTGCAGACACCGTAAGACGTAGCATAAATGGAACAAAAACATTTGTAAAATGGGATGGAGAAACACCAGAATGTATCGTCACATTAGAAACAAAAGAAGGACCATACACGTACGAGGAAATACTAGACATTTTATCAACACCTGAATGGACCATTAATGATGTAATATAATAAACAAATAAATAAAAAATGGAAACAGTTACAGAAAAACAGTTTTTAACCGAAGAAGAGTTAAACAATTTAAAACAAATTCAAAACCAAACACAATCACTAGTATTAGAGTTAGGTGAAATTGAAATGATCAAAATTCAAATTGAAGCACGTTATCAAAATGCTAAAGAATTTTTAGCTGAAGTTTCAAATTTAGAAAAAGATTTTACAAAATCAGTATTTGATAAATACGGTAAGGTAAATATTGATCCAAGAACAGGTGAAATTACTAAATTAGATTAATCTAGGTTAAAATACACCATATTTATAATAAAATAATTTATTACAATGGCAGAAACAATTGTATCACCTGGTGTATTAGCTATAGAAAACGATCAATCATTTATTACTCAAGGACCTGTACAAGCAGGTGCTGCTATTATTGGTCCAACTGTAAAAGGAAAAGTAGGAATCCCTGTATTGTGCACAACATACAGTGATTATTTAAATAAATTTGGCTCTACATTTTTAAGTGGGAGCCAAACTTATTCCTATCTTACTTCAATTTCAGCTTATAATTATTTCAATAATGGTGGAACATCATTACTTGTAACTAGAGTAGTAAGTGGATCATTTACTCCCGCTACTTCTTCAGTTATTCCAACCTCAATAGCATCTACTTCAGCTTCTTTAACTTTAGATTTAGCCTATGTTTCTGCTAGTGTAGCTGCTGTAGGTTCAAGTTCATTTGGAGTAAATGGAATTACATTTTATTTCACTGGATCAACTGTAGCAAATACTTCAACTATAATTTATATTAATACTAGTTCATTTAGTGATTCAACAACAGCAGATTATGTTGTTTCCTCCTCAGCTATATTTGATTCTAATAGTTTAGTAGCACCATATAGTGCTTCTTTATCTAATATATCATCTTCTTATAATGATCCGGATATAACATTTACTTATATTGGATCAAATGGTTTACTTGGGAATTTACAATATGTTACTTCTGGAAGTACAACAACTTATTTTTCTGGAGGTACAAATACTGAAGCATTTGTATTAGAAACATTATCTGAGGGTGAAATGATGAACAGTTCAGGTTCATTATATGCTAATGGTACTTTATCAAGTGGAACAGCAGATAATTTTAGATGGCAGATTGTTTCACCAAATGTAAATAACGGAACATTTACTTTAATAATTCGACAAGGTAATGATTCAACAATTTCACCTTCAATTTTAGAAACATGGTCTAATTTATCTTTAGATCCATTTGCTTCAAATTATATTGAAAAAGTAATTGGAAATCAATATGAAACTGTTGCAAATGACAACGGTGAATATTATGTTCAATTAAATGGTGAATATGCTAATAAATCACGTTATGTACGTGTTAAACAAGTAAATTACACTACCCCAGATTATTTTGATAACACAGGAAATCCAAAACCACAATATACTGGTTCTCTTCCAACATCTTCTTTAGGTGTATTTGATGGAGCAACAGGAAAAAATTTACCAACAGGAGTAGCAGGAGCATATTATAATAGTATTTCAAATACAAATATTCAAGGTTTACCTGCTTCTGCCTATACAGAATCTATTTCACTTTTATCTAATCAAGATGCTTATAGATATAATTTAATTACTGCTCCTGGTTTAATAGCGGATGAAATAAATTTCCCATCCCATGTTTCAGTAGTATCTCAACTAATCAATACAGTGCAAAATAGAGGAGATGCAATGACAGTAATTGATTTAGTAGGATACGGCTCAAATATACTCCCAGTAACTACAAATGCTATAACATATGATACATCGTATGCTGCAGCCTATTGGCCTTGGGTTTTAACTATTGACCCTAACTCAGGAAGACAAGTTTGGGTTCCTGCTTCAACTATGATTCCTGGAGTATATGCATTTAACGATAGTGTTTCTGCTCCATGGTTTGCACCTGCTGGTATTAATAGAGGTGTGATGTCTAATGTTGTTAGAGCAGAACGTAACTTAACTCAAGGTAATAGAGATTTACTTTATGAATCAAATGTAAATTCAATTGCAACTTTCCCTAATACTGGTGTAGCAGTATTTGGACAAAAAACACTACAGAAAAAAAGAAGTGCTCTTGACCGTGTAAATGTAAGGCGTTTATTAATTGAATTAAAAAGTTATATATCTCAAGTAGCAGATACTTTAGTATTCGAACAAAACACTGTTGTAACACGTAATAACTTTTTAGCTCAAGTTAATCCATATTTAGCTTCTGTTCAACAACAACAAGGTTTAACAGCATTTAGAGTAGTAATGGATGAATCAAATAACACACCTGAAGTAATAGATAATAACCAGTTAGTAGGTCAAATATATTTACAACCTACAAGAACAGCCGAATTCATTATATTAGACTTTAATGTTTTACCTACAGGTGCAACTTTTCCAACCTAGTTAGGTTTTTAAAAAAGAAATTAATATTTATAATAAAAAAACACAATGGCAAAATTTACAGTTTCTCCTGGAGTAGCAATTAGCGAAATAGATAACACATTTTTAACAGGCCAACCTGTTCAAGCAGGTGCTACTATTATAGGCCCTACAGTAAAAGGTCCTGTAGAAGCCCCAATACTAGTAACTTCATATTCTGATTTTCAAAATAGATTTGGAGATTCTTTTATTAGTGGTGGAAATGCTTATTCATATTTCACTTCAATTGCTGCTTACAATTATTTCAACTACGGTGGTACTTCATTACTTGTAACCCGTGTTGTAACAGGTTCATATACTTCTGCAACTAGTTCAGCTGCAGTTAATGGATTTACTTCATCATCATTTGCTTTAGAAACCATTTCTGAAGGTGTTATCATGAATAATGCAGGTACTGAAGGAACAAATAATGTTATTTCTACGGGAACAAATGATAATTTAAGATGGGAAATTACAGGTGCTAATACAGGTTCAGGTACATTTAACGTATTAGTTAGAAGAGGAAATGATGCTTCAAATAAAAAAGTAGTATTAGAATCTTGGAACGGTGTAAATTTAGATCCAAATTCTCCAAAATATATTGCTAAAGTAATTGGAGATCAAGTTTTAGATTATGATTCTACCAATAACCAAATGAATGTTACTGGTTCATATCCAAATAACTCACGTTACATACGAGTTAAATCAGTAAACTACCCAACACCAAATTATTTTGATGGAAATGGAATAGCTAAAGCCCAATTTACCGGCTCAGTTCCATTAAATCAAAGTGGTTCATTTAGTGGTGCTACAGGTGATATAAAAGGTGGAGCTAATTTTTACGACGCTATCACAGCAAATAACACACAAGGATTAGAAGGTGCTAATTATAATAACATGATTAACTTACTTTCGAATACTGATGCTTACCAATTCAACGTATTATTTGCTCCTGGTTTAACAAATGATTTACATACAACTCAAATTACTAATATTATCACAAATACTATTTCAAGAGGTGATAATATGTTTGTACTTGATTTGGGATCATATGGAACTTCAGTATCTGAAATCATAACTGAAGCTCAATCAAGAGATACTTCATATGCTGCTGCATATTTTCCTTGGGTTAGAATAATTGATCCAGGAACAGGAAAACATGTATGGGTTCCAGCTTCAACAGTAATACCAGGTGTATATGCATTTAACGATAAAGTAGCTGCTCCATGGTTTGCCCCAGCAGGTATAAACAGAGGTGGTTTAAATACAGTATTGGCAGCAGAATACAGATTATCTCAAGGACAAAAAGATGATTTATATGAAGCAAATATTAACCCATTAGCTACATTACCTAGAGAAGGTGTAGTAGTATTTGGTCAGAAAACATTACAAAAAGAAGCATCTGCACTTGATAGAGTAAATGTAAGACGTTTATTAATTGAAATGAAAGGATATATCCGTCAGATTGCAGATACAATAGTATTTGAACAAAATACCATTGCTACAAGAAATTCATTTATTGCTAGAGTTACTCCATATCTAGAAACAATCCAACAAAAACAAGGTTTATATGCCTTTAAAGTAGTAATGGATGAATCAAATAATGGACCAGATGTAATAGACAGAAATCAATTAATTGGACAAATTTACATTCAGCCTACTAGAACAGCAGAATTTATTTCCCTAGATTTCATTTTATTACCAACTGGAGCAGAATTTCCAGCATAAAAATTTAAAGACGGAATATTTATAATAAAGAAATAAAACAAAAACAAAATGGCAATTTTAAATCCTAACGAAATTTTTTACACAGCGTTTGAACCAAAACAAACCAACCGCTTTATCCTTTATATGGATGGTATCCCTTCATTTTTAGTAAAAGGGGTAGGTGCTGTATCTTTAACTCAAACCGCTGTTGCCCTTAATCATATTAACGTACAACGTTATGTAAAAGGAAAAACTGTATGGGGTACAATTTCTTTTACATTATATGAAGCAATCACCCCAAGTGGCGCTCAAGCAGTAATGGAATGGGTACGTTTAGGCCACGAATCAGTAACAGGTAGAGATGGATACTCTGATTTCTATAAAAAAGATATCACATTTAATGTCTTAGGCCCAGTAGGTGATGTAGTTTCTGAATGGATAATTAAAGGAGCTATGATTACAAGTGCTAATTTCGGTGATTACAACTGGGATGATGATGGAACTATTGTAAATGCTACTGTTGAAGTCCAACCAGATTACTGTATCTTGAATTACTAATATTTTAATTAATATGTATTGTATAGAAGCTCCAATTTATTGGGGCTTTTTTACTTTCCCTTGTTTTATTAAATTTTTATTGCTATATTTATAACCATGAAAATAATTAATGTTATATTATTTGTTATTTTAACTTATTTTAGTTATAGCCAATGTAATGGAACCCAATCTTTTACTTTAACCCCACCACCTTCAGGAGGAACTTACAATCCAGGACAAGTAGTAACAATGTGTTATACTATGAATGGGTATTCACAAGCAGGAACTAATTGGATAGAAGGATTTGATTTAGACTTAGGTCCAGGATGGGCATCAGTTGCGCCGCAGACCGCACCCGCTAATTGTGGAGGAAACAACACTGGAGGTCAATGGTTATGGGTGACATCCGTTACTGCAACAACCCCACCTGGATTAACTGTTGGACCCGGATATTTCTTTGATTTGAACACGGATGGTAATCCGGGTAATGACTTCGGAGATGCTGGGTCTTGTACTTGGACTTTTTGTGTTACGCTAACAGTAGCAAACACGTGCACGCCACAAAATTTATTAATTCGCGTGACAGCTGGACCCGATGGATTGTGGGGAAGTTATAACAACAATGTATGTGATAATGTAACACCAAACACAGTTTTTAATGGAACAATTAACACCACGCCACCGGTATTAGGGGCAATACAACATAATTAAAACAACAACTATGAAACGATTACTCTTATTTACTTTTATGCTGATCTCAGGAATAGCATCATCTCAATTAACAACAACAAACCCAGACACAGTTTGTTATCAAACAACTGCCTTATCTACTTACCAAGTACCATCTGCAGGAACTGGAACATATACTTGGACGATCCCACCATGTGCTACTTTAATATCAGGTCAAGGAACTAATTCAATACAAGTAAACTGGTCAGCTTGCCCTGCAGGATTAATTAATAATGCAATTACCGTAGCATTTACAAGTACATCAGGATGTTCTGCTACCCCAGTAACACTTAATGTATTAATTTATCAAGTTGTACCAACAATTACCCCAGTAGGTCCTTTTTGTGCTGGAGACCCATGTGTAACTTTAACAGCAACCCCTACAGGTGGTGTATTTAGTGGTACTGGTGTAACTGGAAATCAATTTTGCCCAGGAGCAACTAACTCACTTATTACCTACACTTATACTAATGGAGGATGTACATTTACAGCTGTAACAGGAGCTGTAGTTAATCCAACACCAGTATTATCACCTATTCAACATAATTAATGAGGTATTTAATATTCATATTATTTCCTTTTATTTGTTTATCTCAACAAACAGTAGAGATATGTGATAATTCCCAAACATTTAACTATTTTACCACTTCAACTGAAGGTGGAAATGTTGAATGGGAGGTAAATGGGTTATATTACTATGGAGATGAAATTACTTTAACGTGGGATGAAGCAGGAACATATAATATAACAGCAACTGCTATATCTAATGGATGCCCTAGTTTACCTCAAACATACACAGTAACAGTTATTGAATGTGACCCTTTAATTTATTGGTTTCCTAACTGTTTTACCCCAGATGGAAATGAATTTAATCAAACTTGGGGACCTGTATTTACAAGTGGATATTCAATTGATCACTTTGAATTATATGTTGTAAATAGATGGGGAAATTTAATTTGGCAAGCATATGATCCGGCTGCTAGATGGGATGGAACATATGATGGAAAAAAATGTTTAGATGGAGTTTATACTTGGGTAGTAAAATTTGATTTACTTAACACAGATGAACGAAGAGTAGATCATGGACACGTGACTATAATTAGATAGTACAATATTTATAAACATATGAAATTAACTGCTTTACGTACTTTAGTGAAAGAGGAACTTAAAAGAACTTTAAGTGAAGACTATCAAGATAAATTTAAAATGGTAGGAACATTAGTTACAAATATTGAACAACGACCTCAAAAAGAAATTTATTCAGACATTCGTTCAATTACTGGAGTATCAGTTATTTCATCAAAAGAACCACTTGAATATAGTGAACAAGATACTACTAAATTTCAATCAATATTGACAGTTAAAGTAGATGGTTACCCATTTATTACAAAAGGAGGATTTAGCAGAGATAAAATGACAGAAATAGCTGCCCAAATTAGAAAAGTACCAGGAGTTATTGCTTTTAATTTTAATCCTGATAATATTTCTCCTCTTTAATATATGTATATAAGACAATAAAGTTATAACAAAATAAAAATTATGAGTGAATTTAAAATGCCTACCGAAGAGGTAGAACTTCCATCAAAAGGTCTATTGTATCCTGAAGGATCTGAATTAGCAAAAGGTGTTGTTGAAATGAAATACATGACTGCTAAAGAAGAAGATATTCTAACTAATCAAGCATATATCAAAAATGGTACTGTTTTAGATAGATTAATAAAATCATTGATTGTATCTCCTATCGATTATGATGAATTACTTGTTGGTGATAAAAACGCTATAATGGTAGCAGCTCGCATTTTAGGATATGGAAATGAATATTCATTTGATTATTTAGGAGAAAGACAATCACTTGATTTATCTCAATTAGAAAGTAAACCTATAGATGAAGATTTATTTAAAAATCGTGTTAATAATTTTGAATTTGTCCTCCCACATTCACAAAATAAAATTACATTTAAACTTTTAAATGGAAAAGATGAAAAAAATATAAACCGTGAATTAGAAGGTCTAAAAAAGATTAATAAAGATGCTTCCCCAGAAATCTCAACCCGTTTAAAATATATGATTACTTCAGTGGAGGGAAGAACAGAAACAAAAGATATTCGAGAATTTGTAGATAATTATCTCTTAGCCAAAGACTCCAGAGCATTAAGAGAATATGTTCGAGAGATTCAACCAGATGTTGATCTAACTTTTTTTCCCGAAGGACGTGAAGATAGAGTCAATATCCCAATTGGGGTTAGCTTTTTTTGGCCTGAGTTCTGATATAATACCTCAAGCTAGAGCGGCTGTATTTAGACAAATTCACCAAATAGTATTTCATGGAAAAGGTGGATATGATTGGGATACTATATATAATATGCCTATATGGTTACGTCGTTTTACTTTTAGTGAAATCCAACAATATTATGAAGAAGAAAAAAGTAGTTATGAAAATTCATCAAAATCAAATTCTAAAACTGTAATAGATTCTAGTGGTAAAATAAAAGCTCCTGAATTTTTATCAAAAACTAATCCAAATCCACCTAAAAAAACGATAAGTTATAAATAAATTTATACTTTTAATATTTATAACAAATAATTTGATATAATGAGTATAAATCAAAATCTTGATGATGCTAAAAAGAAACTCGAAGATTTAAGGAAGGAGTATGAAAAACTTACCCTCCTAAAAGCCCCCAAATTTGATATAGGAGAACCAGAAAATATAGAACAAATCAATGCTGCTATTAAAATAATGAATGACAGCCTTGAAAAAGCCAAAAAACAAGCCGAAGAATTAGAAGCTGGATGGGGAGGAATCACAAGAGCTATCCAAACAGCCCTTGAAGAAATAAATAAATCAGAAAAAGCAACTAACCGCGCTAATAAAGCTATGCGGGGTATTAGAAATATTGCTCAAGAATTAAAAGAAGATCAACAAGGGTTAAGAGATTTAAGTTTAAAAGAATTAAAAGCTAAACAAGATAAATTAAAACTCCTTGCTCAAGAGGCTAGAGAACAAGCATCTGCTATTAAATCTCAAGTTGAACAATATACTATTGATAAAAATGGAAATCAACTTTCTGGAGCTGCATTAGAATCTAAATTAAAAAGACTTAGAGCTGAAGGAAAAATTACAGAAGAACAAGAAGCTTATTATCGAGCTTCTAAAGAAGGAATATCCATTTTAGATGAAGCTAACGATGCTTTAGACGAAAGAATAAAAAAAGAAAAAGAAATTTTAAATAAAACTGGATTAGCTTCAGCTGCTTTAAAGTCCTTATCTGGTTTTCTCTCTAAAGCAGGAATGAGTGCAATTTCAGAAACTTTAGGCTTGGATGACGCTGTTAAAAAAATGAGAGAACTTGCTAAAGATGGAGCAAGTTCATTCGCTATTTTAAAAGGAGGGTTATCTTCAATAGGAGGAAGCATTAAAGAAAGTTTATCAAATCCTTTAACTGCTGTTATAGGATTATTTGGGTTTTTATACAAAAATGCCATGGATGCCGATAAATATATTGGTGATATGGCTAAAGGACTATCTGTAACTTATGATCAAGCCCAACAGTTAAATAATGAATTTGCCCATTTTGCTGCAATGTCTAATGATGTTGGAATTACTCAAAAGGGAATGTCTGAAGCTTTAACTCAAGTTAATGCTGAATTAGGATTATCTGCTAAAATATCTAACGAACAGTTAGGTACTATGGAAAAGTTAAATAGGTATGCTGGTTTAAACTATAAACAACAAGCTGAAATATTAAGAACTTCTGTAGCTACTGGGGAAAACTATGAAGATTATATAAAAAACGTTCAAGGAACTATTAAACTTAAAAAATTTGAACAAGGTTTAGCATTAAATGAAAAAAAAGTAATGTTAGACATTAATGCTGCTTCTGATAGAATAAAACTTTCAATAAAAGGTGGTGGTGAAGGGTTAGCAAATGCAGCAGTTGAAGCTGCAAAGTTGGGTGTTAGTTTAGGAGATGTTGAAAAAATAGCAGATAGTTTATTAAACTTTGAACAATCTATTGAAAAAGAACTAAATGCTGAATTATTAACCGGAAAAGATCTTAATTTAGAAAAAGCTAGATCAGCAGCATTGAATAACGATATGGCTACTGTAGCCGAAGAAATTACTAAACAAGCAGGATCAGCTGCTGAATTTAGTAAAATGAACCGTATCCAACAAGAAGCAATGGCTGAAGCTGTAGGCATGACAGCTGACCAGTTAGCTTCTGCTTTAGTAGAGCAAGAAGCGTTAAAATCTGTTGGAGGACAATTATCTGAACAAGAAAAAGAAGCATACGAAGCATATAAAAAACAATATGGAGCAGCAGAAGCAGCTAAAAAGTTAAAAGAAGATGGTATAGAAACATTAATGGAAGAAAAATCTTTAGCAGATGAACGACAAGCTCAACAAGAAAAGTTTCAAGCTGCTATTCAAGGGTTAGCAGCAGCAATGCTTCCATTTTTTGAAATGTTATCTGAAGTAGCTAATGTATTAATCCCCCTAATATCAATTGCTTTAGAACCTATTAGAATGACCTTTGAAGGAATCTCAGGTATCCTTTCAGGAAACATTGGAGAATTAAGTACCATGTCAAAAATATTAGGAACAATTGCTCTTTCATTAGGAGGAGCTTATGCTATGTATAGAAGTATAGTAGCCATACAACAAACAATAAATTTATTAAAAGGAAAAGAAATATCATTAGGAGCTAGATCAGGAATTATAAAAGCTGCTCAATTTGCAAAAGATAAAGCTTCAGCTGCTGTAAATATAATTAAAACATCATGGGCTACTTTTAGTCCAATTCCATTAGCTGGAGCGGCAATGGCAGCAGCTGCTATTGCTGCAGGTATTGCTTATCTGAATTCTCAAGCTAGTAAAGGAAATGACGTTTTTTCACCTGCTCCTGGAGGTAGTGGCTATGGTAAACGTACATTGCTAGGACCTGAAGGTGCAATTCAATTAAACAATAAAGATACTATTATAGCAGGTACCAATTTATTTGGTAATGATGTCAAATCAGAACCAGGAAAACCCACTAAAATGGGTTCTGAAGGAGAAATTAAAATTAAAACTGAAGGTGGAAAAGGAATGGATATGTCATCTGTAGTAAATGCCATTAATGCTTTAGGAGCAAAAGTTGAGGCATTAGCTAACAGACCAATTAATGTTAATGCTGATGGTAAGAAAATTATTGAAGCTACAACAAACGCTCGACCTATTGAATCTGGGGAAGCCGCAGCAAAAAATAGCTATAAAATCCAATAATATCTAATATTTATAATAAAATAATTAACCATGGGACTATTAGACAGATTAACAACAGAAGGCTCACAATTAAGTCAATTTGACGGCCAAACACCCCCACCATCAAATATAGATGTACAAGGATCTACTTTACATGACCAATACTCTATTAATGGTACTCCAAACATGACAGGATTTCCAACCCCTTCACAATTGGATTTAAATGGTGTTACTCCAACAAAATATTTAGATAACCTACCAGGATAAACTATTTAGATGGGCCTTTTAATAAAATTAAAAAACGGTGATACCGCATTGAAATCTCTCAAGTATGGTAATGATAGACCTGATGGAGGGAATAGTGGACAGCCTTACATTAAAAGTCCAATTGATCAACCTTCTTCAATATCTGATGAAGATACAATTTTACGAGGTGGTTTAAAGGCACCTTCTTCTGCACTTGAAGATGTTTCACGTTTAACTAAGTATTTTTTTGATTTTAAAAACCCTGATGGGTTACTTTTTGTTGCAAAACAAAATATATTATCTAGAATATCACCAAAAACAGAAGCTTCTTTTGGTTTAGCTTATGGTGGGCTTTCTAAAAATATAGATCTTAAAACAGGTGCTACTAGTGTAAATCAAAGTAATGGGTTTTTTAATGATGGTATTTATACACCTCTTTCAACTTTAGCCCAAGCCGGAGTTGGATATTTAGGAAACCATTTAAATAAACAAGGGATTGACCCAACAGAAACATCTTCTACATTAAGTATTAACAAATACCAAGATGTAGCCTATAAAAACAATCTCCCAGAAAATAATGCTTATAGTGGAGAAGTTCCTTTATCTTTAGTAAGAAAGTCTCAAAGGGCATCTGATAAAGCAGGAAGAAAACTTTTAGCTAGAAACAAACAACTAGAAAAAACAGCCAATACAGTTTCCTCCAACCCAAAAAGAACAGAAATTTTTACACGTGCTATTAATCCTCTTAATAATCTTTCAAATGTTACTTTAGCTGGAGTTAATTTATCTTTTTTAGGTACTGCTGGTACTAAAGGTGCTCTTGCACTTGAACAACAAAGAGCAGCATTTTTTGAAAAATGGGATCTGTATGTGGATAATGTTTCTCAAAGAAGATTTAACAGAAAAGATAACGCTTCTGAAAGGGCTTTCACCAAACAAACTAATTTATATAACCAAGTATTAAAAGAAGAATCTAAAGTAAGGTATGATAATAGATTGCTTAATTTATGGAATGCTAATTACCTAAACCGAGATAATCCTAAATATTTTCAAGACGGATTTTTCGATGGATATGAATCTAGCCCAATATTATATTCATATAGTGGTGGCCCTAATTCTATTTTAGGTGTAGGAAAAACTAATATTAAATTTGCTACTAAAAATGATGGTTTAACCCCATTAAGAACTATAGATGGGTTCTTTTATCCACAAAAAGATTATACTAGACTAATAAAATATAGTACTGTTAATATATTTGGAGGTACTGGTTATAGAAAAAATGAAAATAATAGTGTTTCTTTTAAGTATTTTCTTGAACCATCAAGTTCTATATCCCATGAAGAAATATTTGGAAATTTTAGACCAGATATTAATGATAATACTACTGACTCTGATTTA
>Ga0172367_10000752_pt1 | contig 49333 bp, 39 predicted proteins | sample Lak10m_FD_114542 | JGI IMG/M metagenome (GOLD analysis project Ga0172367, IMG submission 114542) | Freshwater microbial communities from Kabuno Bay, South-Kivu, Congo - kab_022012_10m | ecosystem: Environmental > Aquatic > Freshwater > Lake | place: Democratic Republic of the Congo: South-Kivu...
TTCCCAAGATGACTTGACGCTGCGTCGCGAGGACTTGCATTTGCTCTTCGTTTCACTACGAACAAACGCCCGTCTGCTGCAGCTATCGGGGACTAAAAATCATCCATGATTTTCAGCGAACGACAAACAATTTTTCGAAATTCTTCTAAAATCAACACACTACTGGCAACGCCAACCACCAAAATTCCATCATTTAAGTCTAAACTTGCAGTGTGAAAAATCGTCTGCGCCACGTCCCAATGCACCATCGCAAGTTGCAATCCTATCACTGAAATCAACGACATCCATAACCAACGATTTCTGAAAAATTGCCGATTGAAGGCACTACTTTTTTCACTACGCGCATTGAAAACGTTAAACACTTGAAATACCACAAACGTCGTAAAAGCCAGTGTTTTTGCATGTTCAATATCATCATATTGCTGCAAATCGTAAAACAAAATGCCCAGTGTTCCCGTTGCCATAATCGCGCCATAAAAGAACAGTTGTAACAAACGTTTTAACGATAAAAGTTGTGCATCGGCTTTGCGTGGTGGTTCGTTCATGGTATTTGGTCGTGCTGGATCAACACCTAAAGACATTGCAGGTGGTCCATCCATAATGATGTTTATCCATAACAATTGAATCGCCGAAAAAGGCAACGGCAATTGCAAAAGCGGCGCAATCGCAACGCACAAAATCGCGCCAATGTTGGTCGAAAGTTGAAAGCGAACAAATTTCACCATGTTGTCATAAATGCCGCGTCCTTCACGCACTGCGTTCACAATCGTCGCAAAATTATCGTCCGTTAAAATCATGGTCGCGGCTTCTTTGGCAACATCTGACCCACTTTGCCCCATTGCAATGCCAATGTCTGCTGCGTTTAAAGCAGGCGCATCATTTACGCCGTCGCCCGTCATGGCGACAATGTGACCGTCTTTTTTAAGCGCGTTCACCAGTTGCATTTTTTGTTCAGGCGCAATTCGCGCAAATACGCAAATGTCATCGATACGCTGTGCTAATTCTTCATCGTCTAATTCACTCAATTCTTGCCCGTTGAGCGTTTTACCTTGCAATCCTAATTCTTTTGCAATCGCACTCGCGGTCGTGGCTTGATCGCCCGTAATCATTTTTACTGCAATGCCTGCATTTTTACATAATCGAATCGCCTCGCATACTTCCACACGCGGCGGGTCTTGCAAGCCAATTAACGCAACAAATTGCAACTGTTCCACATATCGCCACAAATACTCTTTCGTAATTCCTGAAAAACGCGGTTGCGGCTCAGAGGGCAAAATTTTATGCGTGGCAATCGCTAAAACACGCAACCCTTGTTTTGCCATGTTCGCATTTTGAGTGCGTAAATTGGCGCGTTCCTCAGAACCTAAATGACAACGCTCTAAAATTACTTCTGGCGCACCTTTCACAAAAACTAAAACGTTCCCGCCTTGTTTGTGAAAAGTCGCCATGAATTTGTGCTGTGCATCAAAAGGGATTTCCGCAAGACGCGGATATTCCATGCGTACATTTTCGTAACTTACGCCGTCTTTTTGCGCTAAAACGAGCAACGCCGCTTCCATCGGATCACCGATAACCTCTTGAGCGCGATTGTGACTGTCGTTACACAGTACCAGCGGCAAAAACAAATCATTTTTTGCCGCAATGGGCGGACTGATTTCTCCTTTCGGGTCATAACCTTCGCCGCTGACGTAATGATGACCGCCGTGATAAAAAAATTCGCGTACTGTCATCTGATTAACGGTTAACGTGCCTGTTTTATCTGTGCAAATCACGGTGGTGCAACCGAGTGATTCAACTGCAGATAAACGTTTGACAATCGCTTTTTGCCGCGCCATGCGGTGCATTCCCAACGCAAGCGTCACGGTTACGACCGCTGGTAGCCCTTCAGGAATCGCAGCAACGGCTAACGCAATCGCTGTAAATGCGGTTTCAATCAGCGGTTCACCGCGCCATAACGCGCTTGCAAATAAAATCAGCACAATGACCAACGCCAATGCGGCTAAACGCTTGCCTAAACGGTCGAGTTGGTTTTGTAGTGGCGTGGCTTGTTCCTGCGTTTCTGAAAGTAGCTGCGCGAGTTTGCCAATTTCGGTATTCATGCCCGTTGCCGTGACCAGCATTTCACCTCGTCCGCGTGTTACAACATTATTCATAAACAGCATATTTGAACGTTCCGCGAGCGGCACATCGGGTTGCAGAGCGTCAATTTGTTTGCTGACAGGCACGGATTCACCTGTTAAAGCCGATTCATCGCTTTCTAAACCAATCGACTTTAAAAGCCTGCCATCGGCGGGAATTTTGTCCCCTGCTTCAAGTAAAACGATGTCACCTTGCACTAAATCTTGCGCGGCGATTTCGAGAATATCACCGTCACGGCGCACAGTTGCTTGCAATGACAACATTTTTTTCAATGCTGCGAGCGATTTTTCAGCTTGAAATTCTTGATAAAAACCCAAAACCGCATTGATAAGTACCACAATCATAATCACTGCACCATCGGCTTTATCGCCAATAAATGCGGCTAAACCTGCTGCGGCAATTAACACTAAAATCAAAACGCTTTGGAATTGAGCAAAAAATAACCGCCATGCAGATTTAGGCAGTTTTTCTTTGAGCTGATTTGCACCGTCACGTTGCAAACGTTGCGCTGCTTGCGAAGGCGTTAACCCTGCAAACGTGATTTGCTGCGCTTCTAAGGCTTGTTGAATGGTTAAGACGTGCCAGTCAGTGGAATTTTTCATGTCTTAGACCTCATGTTGTGATTAACGTTGTAAAAAATTCCGTAACAAATCGTGTCCATGTTCTGTCAAAATCGATTCAGGATGAAATTGCACGCCTTCAATATCAAGCATTTTGTGACGAACCCCCATGATTTCATCAATTTTGCCATTTTCGTTTTGCGTCCATGCAGTGACTTCTAAACATTCGGGTAAACTGCTTTGTTCAATTACCAGTGAATGATAGCGCGTCGCGGTAAAGGGATTATTTAAACCTTTGAAAACCCCCGTATCTGCATGATAAACAGGCGAAGTTTTTCCGTGCATGATTTGTTTGGCATGAATGATATTGCCGCCAAACGCATAACCAATACTTTGATGACCTAAACAAACGCCTAAAAGTGAAATTTTGCCACCAAAATGTTTAATCGTTTCTACTGAAACGCCCGCTTCTTTTGGCGTACAAGGTCCTGGTGAAATGACGATTTTATCGGGATTCAACGCAGCAATATCGGCAACTGAAACTTGGTCATTGCGAACGACAATAACTTCTGCACCTAATTCGCCAAAATACTGTACCAAGTTGTATGTGAACGAATCATAGTTATCAACCATTACGACTTTCATGTTTTTGTTTTCTCCTCAGTTTTTAAATTGTGACACTACGATTGTTTGGATTAACTTTTTCTTTGTTTGGTAAAAATTTATAACTTACAAATCATCGAGCGAAACTTCAACTGCAAACGGTTTTTCAGCTTGTCTAGAAATAAGCAGCTGGCATATTTCGTTCAAAAATGGCGACTGCGTCATCTTGTGATTTTTCAAGCAAGATTTTGAGATTTTTTCTTAATTCTGAAATGCTGGCACGGAATGGCGCGAATATCTGTTGCATAAAATTACCTAATCAAATAAAACAAAAACGCAAAATTACTGTCCGCTACTTGCTTTTCTCATTTGCAAAATGTTTTTGCAACGTGGGTAGTTCAAACATCCCCAAAATTCATTTCCTTTTTCTTTGCCTATCCGTTTCACCATTTTTTTGTCACATTTTGGACAAGTTGGTGTTGTGTAATCGCCTTCTGTGGCAATTTCGTACAACTGATTTTGTTGCTGTTGTGTGAATGATTGAATTATTTTAATTTGCTCGTTGCCGTCAATGAGTTCGATTTTTTTCTCTTTTGCAAATTGAATGCAGTCGTTTGTGAAAGAAGACGTTGTGAAGAAATAGCCTTTCTCAGCATTTTCGCTTGCCATGATTCCAAATAATTCACGGATTTTTTCAACTGTGATTTTTGAGTTGTAGGCTTTGCATTGACCGACACCAACCAGTTTATTTTTTCTGTCAGTAATTTTTAAGTCGATTCCGCCATCAGCACCTATTTGTGTTAACTCAACTTTCAATTTTCCATTTTCTCTGATGGTTAAAAGTTCTTTGCAGATTTCTTCATATCGTTTCCATTCAAGAGACATTAAAAAATCCAAACTCCATTTTGCATTTTCATGTTTAAGCCATTCATCTTTTTCAATTTTATCGGCTTCTTTTTGTTGTTCAGTTTTTTGAGGTTTGCTGAAAAATTTTGTTATTACATTGAAAATGGTCATTTTTTATCCTGTTCAATTTGAATTACGAATTATCTAACCCAGCTTCCGCCATTGCCACCGCCCGAAACACCGCACGCCCTTTATTCATTGTTTCATCCCATTCACTTTGCGGCACAGAATCATAAACAATCCCCGCTCCCGCTTGAATGTGCAATTTACCGTCTTTAATCACCGCCGTTCTAATCGCAATCGCCGTGTCTAAGTTTCCTGTCCAACCGATATAACCCACAGCCCCCGATAAATTATCAAACACCAGCAAATTTTCTGACACAATGAAACTTATGCTACGTTTCTAGCTTGTGCTGAAACGTCATATTCAAACAATGCTTTATTACAATTTCTCTTTCTAATAATTTCAGAAGTGATATTTTCATACCCTAAATTTTCCATTGAATGCGCTAGTATTTTAGCTGTATCAACCATATTGCCAAAAAATGTAGAATTCCCAACTATGTAATGTAATTTTGCATTATCTGCTAAAACATTTTTTAACGAAGCAAAATGCAAATACATGTCATGAAAATACTTATGAACATAATTAGCAAGTAACTTCCCATTTTTAGAATCTGCTTTTGAAATTTTACCAATAGTTTCATAAAGTGATTCGGGTAATGCTATTTCATCAGGATACCAATCATTTAAACGACTTGTGGCAATTCCCCATGTTCCACCAATTGCTTGCCAATCCATTTCTCCCGCTTCTCTTGCTTCTTCGATAAATTTCATCCAATACATATAAGGGCGTAATTCTCGAATGTAGCTCATCCTATTTGGATAAGGTGGTGAGGTAATCACTAAATCAAATTTCGTTTCCATTTCAGGAATAAAGCGAGCATCAACGTGTACAACGCTTGCTGTTCCTGAAGTTTTCTTTGCACAAGATGAAATCACATAATCAAAAATTTCTTGATACAAATTAAGAACATTTACAACGCCGTAATGATTAACCTCTTTAGAAAATGACATTGAAACGTGATTGAATGCGGCAGAAGACGTTTCAATAATCAGTCTACAAAAAGCAATCCATGCCAAATTTTCAACCTTGTTATCAGTTTCTTTTGGCTCACCTATAGATTCAACTAACGTAATTCGAAGTGCTGCGAGAATTTGCAAAGTTCGTTTAGACCACCAACGCTCGATGTTAAACAATGGAGGAGTCCAATTATCGTGATTAACTTTCTTTTCAACCGTTTTGAGTAAATCAGCAACTTGAATGCTTAAAAAAGCTAAATCAGATTCGGAATAGTTTTGGCATTTTGCGTTACCAAACCAAACCAAAAAAGGATTTATATCAAAGGTGATTGCATGATTTCCACGTTCTGCCGCCGCAAGCCCTGTTGTTGCTGTGCCTGAAAATGGGTCGAGAATGGAAACATGCGAATCTGTTTTTTCAAGTAATTGATTAACCAATTTTACCGAATACGCAGGTGTTAAACGCAACCAGCCGTGTCTGCCAAGATTCTTATTGTGTTTAAATGTGTAATCAGCACGTTGTGTGATTTCATCTTCGTCATTAAGCAGCATTGAGCAATGCCTCTAATGTTTCGCGCATTTCTATTTTAATTGCAGGCGAATTTCTTTTGAAAAAATCAGCCAAATCAAACTCTAAAACTTCATTGAAAAATGAAAATAAAGATTCTTGAGCAGTTCCAGTTTGCGAACCAACGATAATACCTGCGCGATTATTTCGATAACGTAAAACTAAATCGCCATCAATTTGACCTGAAAAAATAGCAAAAACTGGCAAATAACCTTGTGACCATGCAACCGCTACGTTATCAATATCTGCATTTTGTCGTTTGCTGTCTTTACTTTTATAACCTTGTCGAACCTCAAAAACTGCACCATGTTTCGGAATTTCAGATTGAAGCATTTCACAATAATCTTGAATCCAATTTGTCACATTTGATTTTATTTTTTCGTTTTCAATTTCTGAAAGTAAAAGTCTGCCGTCGAGTGAAAGCGTTTTTTCTTTACCTGAACTTGTGTTTGTTTTGTAAGACCATTCTGCAAAAGTTCTATCTTGATAACCTGTTGCATCAATAATGATTTCTCGAAATAAATTCTCGCAACCTTTTCCAATTTGACGATAAATCGATGTCATGCCGCCTGCGGCTTTATGCGCGGAATACATTAAATCAGAATCTAAACCACACCATGAATAAAACGGATCTGCGCCATATAAATCCATGAATTGACCAAGACTAACACCAGCTTCGCTGTTGCCTTGACCAAATTTTGGTTTATATCTTTTGCAAACTTTCAAAGGTTCGAGAAATTTTTTGAGCAGTTGTTGCTCGGTAGATGAATTCATAGTTTTAGGTAATTGTGTTTCAGATAATTTGTATTAAGACATACTTTCAACAAGTGCATTGAACTGTTCTTTATCCTTTTCTTCTATTCTGTCGAGAACCAATTTAGCGCATCTCTCAATTTCATTAAAATTATCCATAACTATTCTGCCTCTATCTAAATGCGTAAGATGAGAATGTTCATTTATTACTCGTTTTATGAAACTTGCATCATTTTCATCAAAAAACTTATTTAAATTGTTTAAAGGATTTTCGTTATTTGGATATTTGAAAAATAAATAGCATTCAAGAAATTTTCTTAAATTATTCGATAAATTATAAAATCGGTCATAAGAATCTGCCTCATTGAATTCTGCTGTTTCGAGCGGATTAGTAGAAAAATAAATTTGTTCAAATAAATAATTAAATTCAGTCGCATATTTTTCAATATGATTTGGCATTTTTTTTAATCGGCTTCGTTCGAAACTTTGCTTACTGTCACGTTCGACAAGAAAATGAGCAATATCTTTTTGCTTCTTCCGTTTAGATATATTCGGCACATTTGGCACTGTAATGCGCTTTAAGTATTTCAAAAAATCTAAATTGTGTGTTGAAATGAAAAGTTGAGCATATTTTTGAGGTTTTGCAATTACGCTATCAATTAAGCTAAATATGAAGTAAATATGATTACTATCTAAACTGGAAATGGGGTCATCGATATAGATTATTAGTTTAGTGTCGTTTTGTTCATCTTTTAATTCATCATTGATTTTCGCAATGAAATAACAAAAAGCAATTAAGCTACATTCACCTTCACTTAAATTTGTTGCTTCAACACCATTTCTCATAACTTTAAATTCAACTGATGGAGCTTCGCCTTGGGCAACTAACGTTAAACCATCATGACCAAAGAAGCGTGTTAAATACTCATTGACTAATTCAGCCCCTTTACTTTCGTCATGTTTCTGAGCCTCTAACGTTATTTTTTCTTTATTTAACTCATTTATAGTTTGTTGAATTTGGTTTTTATCACTTTCTAACTCAGCAACTTCTTTTTTTAAAGTTTCAATTTCCTTGTGTCTGTTCTGATAATCGATGGCTTTCAAAAATTTAGCGACTTCCGAAAGTCTTAACTCATCTCGTGCTTTTTTTTGGTCGATGGTTAATGTAACTGTTTTGTTGTTATGTTTTTCGATTACGCGATTAACTTCTATATGTAAAGCTACCATCTTTTCAGACAAATCATCACACTCAACGGCTGTTTGTATTTTAAAAATATCTTTTTCGCGTTCTTGTAATTTTTTTATGAGGACATCAAGATTATTCAAGTAGGCGACTTTCATTTCTTGCCATGAATTCAACAAACGGTCATGTTCAGAATGGAAATAAGTGTAAAAATCTCCTTTTGCTGGTATTACATAGTCATGTATTACTTGTATTTCTTCTTCCAATTGCATTATTTGATAATCAATGCCATATCCTAGCGTTTTTGATTCTTCACTAAAATGTGCATCAAGTTTATTCCATAAATCATCTGAAAGTTTTCCGCCACAAAAACCGCAAGTATTCCTCTTGCCTTTGTGTACATCAATACCATCTGAAACCCAATTTTGAAGAAGACTGTTGTTAATTAAGTCTGTAATTTCTTGGTCTGGCTTAATTTCTCTACCCAATAGCTCATTTGTAGCCTCCTGAAATGTTGAAAACTTCGGTTTTGACTCGGGTATTTTTTGAACATTGTTTTTAGGTTCTTCTTTCAGCAGATTCTTTCTTTCATCTATTTCTTCATCTGAAAGAATGCAAGATTCTGTTACTTGTGGAATGTCTTTTTCAATACTTTTGACATTGTAAAAAATGTTGTCATATAACTTTGTGTTATTTTTAATTTCTCTTGCTTCATCAGTTAGTTGTTTCTTTAAAACATCCTCTTTAACAGCAACAAAATCCTGCCTTTGTTTATGTGTTATAGTTTTTTCATTCAGTTTGAAATATAAACCATTTCTATCATCCTCGGAGTCGCCTACTAGCTTTTTTTCAATTTCCTTGATTTTGCTATCAAGTTCTACATTTCCCAATAATGCAAAAGGTTTAATAGTGCCATCATCATTGTGTAACCAACTTAGATTATTTTTGACAAAATCAGTGTTATAAACGCGGACTTTTACATCGCTTGCTACAGTATCAAGATTATCTTGCGTTAAATTTTCTGAACCCAACGATATTGAAAAAGCTGAACTAGGATATTTTTCGTGAATTTTTCCATTCTCCACGCATCCGAAAATTCGTGATAGAGTGGTTTTTCCCGCATAATTTCTGCCGTAGATGATATTCACTTTTTTAAAAGTCACATCACCACCTAAAACTGGATTCCACAAAAAATTACTAAACAACCCAAAGTTATTTATATCGATTTTGTTAATCATGGCTAATCGTGATTTGTAAAACAATTTTGAACTGTAATCATGCTTGCTCTCCTTCTAATCCCGCTTCTGCCATCGCCACCGCACGAAACACCGCACGCCCTTTATTCATTGTTTCATCCCATTCACTTTGCGGCACAGAATCATAGACAATCCCCGCACCCGCTTGAATATGTAATTTACCGTCTTTAATCACCGCCGTTCTAATCGCAATCGCGGTATCTAAATTTCCCGTCCAACCGATATAACCCACTGCTCCTGAATACACACCACGTTTCACAGGTTCGAGTTCATCAATAATTTCCATTGCGCGAATTTTCGGCGCACCGCTGACTGTTCCTGCTGGAAACGTTGCCGCTAAAACATCAAACGCATTTTTACCTTGCTTCAATGTTCCCGTGACGTTTGAAACAATGTGCATCACATGCGAATAACGTTCTACAATCATTTTGTCAGTAAGTTGAACCGAGCCAATTTCTGCCACACGTCCTGTGTCGTTGCGACCTAAATCAATGAGCATCAAATGTTCAGCAATTTCTTTCGGGTCGGCGAGCAATTCTTGTTCGAGTTCTAAATCATGTTCAGGCGTTGTGCCGCGTCGGCGCGTGCCTGCAATCGGTCGAACAGTCACAGTGTCATCTTCCAAACGCACCAAAATTTCAGGCGATGAACCGACAATGTGAAAATCGTCTAAATTCAAATAAAACATATACGGCGATGGATTCAAACAACGCAACGCACGGTATAAATTCAATGGTTCTGCGCTGTAAGGAATGCTCATGCGTTGCGACAAAACGACCTGCATGATGTCGCCGTTCGTGATGTATTCTTTCGCTTTTTCAACCGCTTGTTTAAAACCATTTTCCGTAAAACCTGAAACAAAATGTTCTTCATCCACTTTTTTCGGTTCAGCCTGAAATTGTGGTTTTGCTTGCGATTCGCGCAGTTTTTTCGTTAATTCTTGCAAATGATTTTGCGCGTTTTCGTAAGCATTCGGCTCTTGTGGATTGGCGTGCGTGAGCAACAATAATTTGCCTGACAAATTATCAAAAACCAGCAAATCTTCTGACACCATCAATAAAATATCAGGTGCGCCGATTTCGTCTGGTTTTGCGATTTTACAAACGCGCGGCTCGATATAACAAATCGTTTCATAACCAAAATAACCGACCAACCCGCCGTTAAATCGTGGCAAACCGTCAATTTCTGGCACACGAAAACGCGCTTTAAATTCTTCAATCCATTGCAACGGATTTTCATGCGTGAAATTTTCAACAATTTGATTTTCTGTTGTGACAGTAATTTGATTTTTGAAAACTTTAACAACGGTTTTGCAGGGCAAACCAATAATTGAATAACGTCCCCATTGTTCGCCACCGTGTACCGATTCAAATAAATAAGAATACGCGCCATCAGCCAACTTTAAATAGGCACTGAGCGGCGTATCTAAATCAGCGAGAATTTCACGGCTAACTGGAATGCGGTTGTAACCTTGCGAAGCGAAAGAGATGAATTGTTCGGGAGTCATGTTATTTGGAATAATCGAAAGCCAATAATGCGCGAAAAGATAGCATAACTTAGCTTTCGCACCAAACCACGACTTGATAGAAATAAAAAAAGCACAACATCGAAAAATGTTGTGCTTTTTGAATTTAGAACAAACGGATTTTTAAATCATCGTGATGTTGGCGATGTCAAAATCTGTATCACTTACGCCCGTTAAGGTCACAACTAATTGTGAATTAACTGTCGTTGCCGCCGCGATATTTGTTGTGTAATAAAGTTTTACATCCGTTCCAGCTTTAACTTCAATAAAACCTATCGTGCCAGTTCCTAAGGGGGTTGTCGGTGCTGTTGCCGCTAAATCCGTGGTTGCTGCGCCATAATTACTGCCGTTTGTTAATGTAGAAATGTTACCAAATGCTGAACTTGTGAAATAAAGTTTATCGGGTGTTGTGGCACCAAAACCTTTAACCGTATTTGCACTAATTGAGCCAATATAAATGCTATCGACAGCCGCATCAGCAGTGCCAACTGTTGAGCCAGCGGCGATAACACTCAAATCAATCGTATCATTGCCACCGTTGGTATAAATGACATCTGCACCGTCACCTGCGGTGATGGTATCGCTACCCGCGCCACCAATTAACGTATCCGCACCTGAACCGCCGCTAATTGAATTCGCACCCGTTGCACTGCCAATTAACGTTAAATTTGCAGCACTCGAAAAGCCCGTTGCTTCAATTTTATTGCCCGTTGCAGCAGTATTGCTTGATAAATCGACTAACCGAATGCCAGCCGTTTCTGCACTCGCATGTAATGTGATAGTGTTTGCCGTTGTGTTTGCAACGCCAACAAGAGAATCAAGACCCGTTGCACCTGTCCAAACATCACTGCCACCAATTGCGAATGCCGTTCCCGCAGCACCGAGCAATAAACTATCTAAACCTGCTCCACCTGCAAGACTATCAACCAACGCATTTTTATCGAATAAATCTGCCGTTGCTGCATAAACGAAAATGTCGTCGCCACTTCCACCATTGAGCGTATCAATACCTGCACCGCCCGTAATAAAGTCAGCCCCCGCACCACCATTGATAACATCGCTACCCGCACCACCGTCTAAAATGTCAGCATTCGAGCCACCGTTTAACGTGTCATGTCCATCACCACCAACAAACACGTCAGCTCCCATACCGCCAGTGAATAAATCGGCTTGTTTTGTGCCTGTTAACACATTGGCTTGTGTTGCACTGCCTTTAATTGACATACCAAGTGTAGTAGCCTCGCTAGCATTAACCGTGAGCATTCCTTTCAGCTCGGTTGCATCAATAGTGCTATTTAAATTAAGTTGCAATTTACCTGTTGTTAAATTGACATCACCATTTCCAATAACGGTAAAAGTTGCCAACGCCCCTAATTTTTCCAAACTTGTCGCTGTGAAACTATCAATGGCATTCAAATCAATCAATTCAACACCTGGGGCATCAATGCCAGCAACAGTTACTGCATTGCCCGTTTCACCTGCATCAATGGTTAAACCGAGTGTGTCAATTTTTCCAATAGTCGTTGCACTTGAAATGTTAAATTGCGGCGCAACTACTTGATTACCTGCAATTGTGACATTTAACGCTTGTGAGGCTGATAAATTATTCAGAACATAACCATCGCCTGCTGAATCGGTATTGAGTTGAATTGCAGCGATATTTTTCAGTAATGAAATGTCAAACGCATCGACGACACCATCGTTATCGTCGTAAATTTCTAAGCGTTCAAAATTGGTGATATTGCTAACAGTCGTATCGCTTAACGTGCCTTGATCAGAAACTTTCAACGTATCAGTTCCCAAACCGCCATCGAGCGTTTTGCCGTTTCTATATTGCACTTTTCCAATATCAACAGTGTCATTGCCGTTACCACCCGTAAAAATGGTGTCTGCTACTTTGTCATTTTGATTTAATTTTACAGACACATTGCCAGTAAAAGTGCTTGCGTTGACTGTTGCAATTTCTGCGGGTAAAGCTGCACCTGATAAATCCACTTTTGGCGCACCACCTGTGATGACTAATGTTGTATTTGCCGCATAATCGGCAGCCAAATTTGCGGTCAAACTAGACGTTGCGTTAATGGTTAAACCTGTCAACGCATTTGCCGTATCTAAATCAATCGTATCCACATTATTTTCAGAGCTAAGTGAATAAATTGTTGCCGTTGTTGCGCCTGATTGATTGCGCGTAACATTTCCACCCACAACACCGCCATTAAAAACGACATTGATAACACCTGTGTTGGTAAAAATGGTGTCTGCACTCGTGGCTTCGCCATTTCCTTGCACAGCCAGTTGCACACCTGACGCTAAATTATTAAACGTCACATTATCACTGCTGCCATTGTTAATAACTTTGGTTAAACCCGCAATGCTAGAAAAATTGTAAACACCTGAAATGCCGCCTGATTCTTTGATGCTAATAATTTCAACACCTGTAATCGTTGCAGTCGGCAATGAACCTGCGTCAAAACCATCAACAATTAATTGCAAAGTATCCGCGCTGCCATTTCCCGCGTTAATCACATCATTTGTATTAAACGTGTCATTAGTGCCATTCGCGTTAATATAACCGTTGATTAAATCATTCCCTTCTGTGCCTGTAATTGTTTCGGTTGCAGTGGTTAAATTCAGTGTGCTGCTTGCACCTGTTACGCTACCATCAAGAATCGTTGTACTAATTACACTTTGTCCTGTAGCAACGGAATCTGAACTGGGTGTCCCTAAAGTAATAATTAACGTTTCTGCTCCTTCGGTTGTGTTATCAGCGGTGATTGGAACCGTGATAGTTTTACTTGAATCACCGACATTAAAAACTAATGGTGATGTAGTGCTAAGTGTGTAATCACTTCCATTCGTCGCACTACCAGAAATAGTGAATGGCACGGTAATCGCTGCACCTGTGATGCTTGCGTGACTAATTGTATAGACCGCAGACGTGCCTTCATTGATCGAAGTTGGACCTGTAAAGAAAAATTTATTTGCTTCAACAACCACACTCGTGTCGTTAATCACTGCGGTCGCGCTTGTATTACCAAAAATCACACCTGAGACAGAAGCTGTATCAAGATTTAACACAACAGTTTCAGGTGTTTCAACCGCACTATCGACAAACGCATTGACTGTAATTGAACCTGATTTTTCACCTGCGGGAATAATGATAGTCCCAGTTGCGGGTGTGATATTGAAATCACTGCCATTTGTAGCGGTACTGGTGTTTAAATTATAAGGGACAACCAAACCGCCTGCAGGTGCATTCACATCAGAGGTGAGTGTAAAAATAACACTGCTACCTTCATTGACTGTGCTGTTATTGACACTCAAATTCATCACGGACTGCCCATCAGTGATGGTACCAACAGTAGTTGTTTTTTCAGCCCCTGTTTCATCAACTAAACGTACTTTATAGGCTTCAAGACCTTCTGCAATACCATCATTTTTTACTATCACGTTAATTTGTTTTGCTGCTGTTTCGCCAACATTAAAACTAATGGTGCCTGCGGGGTTGAAATCGGCTGCTGTTGTCACATTGGTAATACTATTTAAGGCTTGTCCAACAAAATCAAGCGTTAAAACCGTCGCTTTTGTGACTGCACCATTGGGTGTAACGGTAAAGGTGATATTGGTGCCTTCAGGTGTGGGAGCGTTACTTGCGCTAGATACTAACGCAAAGCTTGACGGTACAACTACAGGCGTTTGCACGGTTGCCGCCGATTTTTCTGTGGTATCAATGGCAATCGCGGGAACGGTAATTTTCGATGCAGAAGTTGAAGTGACCGCAACACTTCCAACCTGAATTTGTACACCTGCTGTGCCTGCAACCAATGCCGCGCGAATAGTGCCATCTGTGAAGGTAAGTGGGGTTGAATCATTGTCGTCTTGCACACCTAATTCGACAACGAGCTTATCGGTTGAATCAAAAACTTTTAACACAACACCTGTTTGTTGAAATTTAAAATCTGTAATTGCGCCATCGAAATAAAATTTATCCACGTTTGAATCGGCTTTAGTATTTAACGCGCCTGTTTTCAATTTCAGCGTTTGTATGCCATTTGCGCCAAACACATTGATACCGCTGTCGTTGACGGATAATTCACTCGTACCTGCTTCAAAAAAAACTTTTGTCATCGTAAAAACTCACTTTAAAAAATTAAATAAAAAATATGTGCATCTTTAATGCCACAAAACGTTGTAAATATCGGCATAAACAACAAAATCCATAATGCTATATTCAAAATTTTAGCGTAATTTTTATTTTCGACATCGACTGTCAAACCACGCTTTAATCAATTTCCTATTATAATGGTGTATCTTTTATAGCCGCCGTTTTGTTTGCGCGGTATTTGAATTTTTGGAGTTTTCAATGAATCAGGATTTAAAAACGTATCTTTCAACCTGCCAAGCGTGTGTTGAAAATGCACTTTCACAACGTTTACCAAGCACTACCGTTTTACCGTTACGCTTACACGAGGCTATGCGTTATAGCGTGTTAAATGGAGGAAAACGGATGCGTCCCATGCTTACTTATGCGACAGGGAACGTGTTAGGTATTTCGCCTGATGAGCTTGATGCAATTGCGTGTGCGGTGGAGTGTATCCATGTTTATTCTTTAATTCATGACGATTTGCCCGCAATGGATGATGATGATTTGCGTCGCGGAAAAGCAACATGTCACAAAGCCTTTGACGAAGCGACAGCTATTTTAGCGGGTGATGGTCTGCAAGCATTTGCCTTTGAATTACTCGCACACGATGCGACGATTACTGCAAACGCGCACAAACGTTTAGAAATGATTACTTGTCTTGCAAAAGCGAGCGGTTCACAAGGTATGGTGGGCGGTCAAGCAATAGATTTAGAATCCGTTGGCAAAATGCTCACTTTGCCAGAACTTGAAAATATGCACATTCATAAAACAGGCGCATTGATTCGTGCCAGTGTGGTTTTAGCCACTTTAGCAAAAGAAAATGTTGACCCAGAAGCCGCGAAAAAACTCGATAATTACGCAAAGTGTATTGGCTTATCGTTTCAAGTTAAAGACGATATTCTCGACGAAGAAAGCGACACGCAAACGCTTGGCAAAACGCAAGGCAAAGATAAAGATAACAATAAACCCACCTACCCTGCTTTACTTGGTTTAGCAGGCGCAAAACAAAAAGCGCAAGAATTACACGAAAAAGCCTTAGAAAATCTTGCTCATTTTGGTGACGAAGCCAATTTGTTGCGTGAGTTATCGCTCTACATTATTCAACGTAACCACTAATTTATCCGCCCACACGTCCCCCGCATTTGAAGGAATCCACTCTATCATGACCCAATTAGCTAACTATCCGTTACTTGAAAAAATCAACCTCCCCGCCGATATTCGCAAACTTGAGAAAGAACAACTTAAAGATCTTTGCAAAGAAGTACGCGAATTTTTAACGCATTCAGTTAGCGTTTCAGGCGGACATTTTGCAGCTGGACTTGGCACGGTTGAATTAACGGTAGCATTGCATTATGTGTTTGATACACCGAGCGATAAATTAGTTTGGGACGTGGGACATCAAGCCTATCCGCACAAAATTCTGACAGGTCGCAAAGAACGCATGACCACCATTCGCTCTAAAGACGGTGTGTCGGCGTTTCCGAATCGGTTTGAAAGTGAATATGATGCGTTTGGCGTAGGACATTCCAGCACGTCAATTAGTGCCGCGTTGGGAATGGCGATTGCAGCAAATTTAAAAGGTGATAATCGGCAAATGGTTGCCATTATTGGTGATGGCAGTATCACTGGTGGCATGGCTTATGAAGCAATGAATCATGCAGGCGCGTTAGATGCAAATTTGCTGGTGATTTTGAACGATAACGACATGTCAATTTCGCCACCTGTTGGCGCGATGAGTAATTATTTAACCAAAATTTTGTCAAGCCGTTTGTATTCGTCAATGCGCGAGGAAAGTAAAAAAGTGTTGAGCAAAATGCCAACCATGTGGGAATTAGCGCGGCGTACTGAAGAACACATTAAAGGCATGGTCGTTCCTGGAACGTTGTTTGAGGAATTAGGTTTTAATTACATTGGTCCTATCGATGGGCATGATATTGAAATGCTAGTTTCAACACTGGAAAATTTGAAACATATTTCAGGTCCTCGCTTTCTACATATTGTTACTAAAAAAGGGAAAGGTTATCCGCCTGCGGAAAAAGATCCGCTTGCCTATCATGGCGTGCCTGCGTTTGACCACACGCTTGACCATTTACCAAAACCCAAACCTTCCCATCCCACTTACACCGAAGTTTTCGGGCAATGGCTGTGTGATATGGCAGCAAAAGATAAGCGTTTGCTTGGTATCACGCCCGCGATGCGTGAAGGTTCAGGTTTAGTCGAATTTTCTGAAAAATTCCCTGACCGTTATTTTGATGTGGCAATTGCCGAACAACATGCCGTTACACTTGCAGCAGGTCAAGCGTGTGAAGGCGCAAAACCCGTCGTTGCCATTTATTCGACCTTTTTGCAACGCGGTTATGATCAGTTAATTCACGATGTTGCTCTGCAAAACTTAGATGTTTTATTCGCGCTGGATCGAGCGGGTTTAGTGGGACCTGATGGTCCTACACACGCGGGCAGTTTTGATTATAGTTATTTGCGTTGCATTCCAAACATAGTGATCATGGCACCAGCAGACGAAAATGAATGTCGGCAAATGCTCACCACTGGCTTTTTATACAATGGTTGCGCGGCAGTGCGTTATCCACGCGGTAAAGGCATTGGTGCGGTAGTTGATAACGCTTTAACAGAATTAGAAATCGGTAAAGCACAAATTCGTCACAGTGGTTCTCGAATTGCCTTTTTAGCATGGGGAAGTATGGTTACGCCTGCGCTCAACGTCGGCAAACAATTAAGCGCAACGGTTGTGAATATGCGTTTTGTGAAACCGATTGATGAAGCGTTAATTTTAGAACTCGCTAAAACACATGATGTTTTTATCACGGTTGAAGAAAATGTTCTTGCAGGTGGCGCGGGTGAGGCAGTTAATCGCTTTTTGCAAGCACAAAAAATTTTGATGCCTGTTTTAAACTTAGGTTTGCCTGATTATTTTATTGAACAAGGCACCCGCGAAGAATGTTTAGCCGAGTGTGGTCTCGACGTACAGGGAATTCTGGCAAGCGTTGAAATGTTTTGTGCGTAGCAAAAAAAATTGACAAAAATCATCTGCACAAAGTTCAATTCTCGATTACACTCTCAACCATGCGCCGCATTTGAGAGTTTTAATTTTAAAGGCGGCGTGGTTTTCAGCAGGTTGTGGTCAAAAATGTTTGGTTGCTTAGGCGTGCTGAATAAATTGTTAATTTGCGAAAAAGGTGTCTATTATGAAAAAGCATCAAAAATCTAGCGTGTTGTTATTGGCAAGCAGTTTGTTATTTACCGTTACCGCGCAACCTGTTTTTGCCGCAACAACTACAACCAAAGCTACTGTTGCAGATAAGCTAAAACCGCAACGTCTCACTTCGCGTTTATCACTGGCAAATTTGTTGTTAAAACACAAAACTAATCGTTTCCGTTATTCGATGGTCGATTATGTATTAGAAGATGCCATGAATGGTGCGCCAATTCCACCCGCAATGGCATCCCCTAATGAAAAAACCTCAGATTCAGATTTCAATACGTCAGAAACCAATGTCCAGGTTCAAGGCGTAGACGAAAGTGACATTATCAAAGTTGCCAAAAACGGTTACATTTACCAAATCTACAATGGCAAAATTCGCGTTATCAAAGGTTATCCCGTTGTTGAAATGACACAACGCGCTGATATTAGCTTGCCACAAGACAATTTTTCACCATCAGGACTTTATGTTGAAAATGGTAAATTGATTGTCATGGGGCAGACGTGGCAATATTTAAATTCACCTGAACAACCCGAACCTCGTCCAATGGAAAAAATTGCCATCATGCCGCCAATCGATTATGGCTATTGCTGGTGGGGATGTGGTTATTCACAAACTCGCGCTTTAGTTTATGACGTAAGTTCACCTGAAAATCCACAATTAGTGCGTGATGTTTCAATTGATGGCGATTATGTGGATTCGCGTCGTATTGGTGACAATTTGTATTTTGTCACGCGCTCTTATCCGCGTTATTACCTTTACGGTTACGACGACAATTTGGGTGCAAAAGAAATTCAACCCGCAGATATGTTGCCTGCCATTACCGAAACTAAACAAGGCAAAACGACAACGCGCTTGATGTCAATTAGCCAAATTTCATATTTACCTGAATTTGTTGAACCTGATTACGTTATCGTAACAGGGCTAAATTTAGCCAACGATAACAAAAGCGTCACCACAAAAGCCTATTTAGGGGCGGGTGAAATGGTGTATTCATCGGTGAATAATTTATATTTATCCGCGTCAAAATATAATTTTGGCGGCGATTACTATTATGATGAATCGGTGAAAAATAACGTGACGACAACTCAAATTTTTAAATTTGGTATTGGCAACGGTTCAATTACATTTAATGCTGCGGGTGAAGTGGAAGGTACTGTGCTAAACCAATTTTCGATGGATGAAAATGGCGACTATTTCCGCATTGCCACCACAACACACAATTGGTATGACGGTGCAGATCAATCAACTAATTCTCTTTTTGTGTTGAATAAAGATATGCAAACCGTTGGAAAATTGGAAAATTTAGCCAAAGGTGAACGTATTTACTCGACTCGTTTTATGGGAAATCGCGCTTATATCGTCACGTTTAAACAGGTTGACCCACTGTTTGCGATTGATTTAACCGAACCGACCAATCCGTTTGTTGCAGGTGAATTAAAAATTCCTGGTTACAGCGAGTATTTACATCCTTACGATGAAAATCATTTGATTGGTATTGGTCATGAGGCGACGAGTTACGATTATGGCTATGGTGATGTTTCGATTGCGCTAGGTTTGAAAATGGCGTTATTTGATGTTACCGATATGAAAAATCCGAGGGAATTGTATAACGTCAAAATTGGTGACAAAGGTACCAGTTCACCGCTGACTTATAATCACAAAGCCTTGTATTGGGATGCTGAAAAACATTTATTTGGCTTCCCCGTTGATTACTACGAGGTGTCATCAGGCGGAAAACCGACAGATTATGGCGTAGGAAAATGGCAAGGGGCGTACATTTATGAAGTCACCCCAGAACGTGGTTTTGTTGAAAAAGCGAAATTATCGCAATTGCCCATTACCGCAAACATGACCATCAATTATGGCGATTATAGCCCTTATACTTACTACAACTATTTTGTAGACCGCATTTTGCGTGTTGAAAACAGTTTATTCACGCTGTCAAATAATCAACTCAATGCTTACGATTTAAGCAGTTTTGCAGAACAAAATCGCGTTGCATTGAAACCCTAATTTACTAATCGGTTGCAGGTATTTTTACCTGCAACCGTTTTTAATAACCCACTCGCACCGCTTCTTTTCCAAGCCAAATTTTCAACTCGTGCAGCAATTCATCCGTGGTTTCGATACGCCACGCATCGCCTAAACGCAAGGTTGCTTTCGCACTTCTGCCAAAATACTCAATTTGTACTTGCGTTTGTCCGCCTTTCACAGTTTGTAAAATTTGTGCAAGTTTTTCAAATGACACGTTTTCATTTTTAAAGGTGAGTTGCAAAACTTTTCGCGCTTGTTCGATTGGATAAATTTTATCTACCGTTAAAATCGGCATATTCAAATAACTGTCCATTGTTAAATTACCGTCAACAATGAGCAGTCGATCTCGAAATTCGGCGGTAAAAATAGATTTAAATTCTTCAAAAGTTTCACGATGCGCGACAATTTCAAGCCGCGCAGAATTATCATCTAAAATTGCGTAGCCGCGTGAAACACCTTGTTTGTTTTGCCTTATACCAATATCAATGGCTAAACCCGCAACGCGCACAGAATTTGAACGACGCTCTGGCACAATTTCCGCAATCCGCGTAGCCACGTTTCGTTTAACCAATTGTCGTAATTCATTTGCATATTGGTCAATCGGATGACCTGTTAAAAATAAACCGAGGACGCTTTTTTCTTCGGCAAATTTTACTTTTTCAGACCAAGGCGCAACTTCATTTTCATAGGTTTTATTTTCTGATTCGTCTTGTGTTTCTTCCCCGCCACCTAAACCAAATAAATCACTTTGCCCTGCGAGTTTCATTTTGGCGTGATGTTCGGCAACTTTTAACACGGTGGGTAATTCAGAAAAATGCGCGGCGCGATTTGTACCAAATTCATCTAACGCACCTGCTTTTATAAGTGCTTCAGAAACGCGCTTGTTGAATTTGCGTAAATCGACACGCTTACATAAATCATACAAATCGGTGAACAAGCCATTTTTTTTACGTTCTTCGATTAAATCTAACAGTGCGGCTTCGCCTGCTCCTTTGATTGCGCCTAAACCGTAGACCAGTTCGTTATTATCATTAACGGTAAATTTGAAATCCGAATAGTTAATTGATGGCGGAATGATTTTGATATTCAGAGCGCGACATTCTTCGATATTGATAACGATTTTGTCAGTGTTGTCCATATCGGCAGAAAGCACGGCAGCCATAAACGCGGCAGGATAATGGGCTTTGAGCCATGCGGTTTGGTAGGCAACGAGTGCATAAGCCGCTGAATGGGAATTTGAACAACACAGCCCCGAAGCCAGCAAAAAATTATGTTCAGGATGGTCTACTTCAAGATCGTAACCTTGATGGAATCCCACAAACGTTGCTTGTACAGGCTTCCGAAACACAACACGCCCGTCCACGTTTTGTCGTCGATTTTGCTCAATAGCGTTTCCAACGTCGGTATAATTAAAACTCCCGTATTGCCCTTGAAACATTCCATCGACAACCGAATTAACCGCCAATTGCGTCGCATTATTTCTTGATGCAATAAATGGTCGCGGGCTTAAACTGTGGCTAATTGCTCTACCGAATGGATTGGCAGAAAGTGCCAAGGACCATCCACTTCGATAACAATTTTTTGTTTTTTGTGAACAAAATCGACTTGTTTGAGTGTTTTCGATTCGCCACAACTCAAACGCACGCTGCGCGTAAAACCTTTTTCGACCAGAAATGGCTCTAAATAATTTTCCATTTTTGAAAATTTGGGTGACGCATGGGCTTTGGCACGAATTGCATCCATTTTTTCGGGATTTGAATCGCGCCAATTTTTTAATTGTGCTGAACGCTGCTCTTGAATATCCGAGCGAGCGGCTGTTTTCTTGGCTGTTTCGGAATAGCGTTGGCGCATTTCGTCCGTATGCACTAAATCTTTGCAAGTTTGCACACGAATTTCGCGCCGTTTTATGTGGCACGCTTCGCAGGATTGAAAATGCTCTTTGCGATTTTTGTGCGTTTTTACAATCGCGCCACAATACATCACGATTTCTTTGCCCGAACTTGGACCTGTTCGAATTTGGCTCATACAAATTGAGCATTGTTTTTGATGAATCGAAATGTCTCGAAGTCTCGGCACGATTTCCCCACACTTGGTTTCCCATTTGTAAGATTTGCCAGAGCGGGACTTGTCCTTGATCGGTAAGCCATTTGTGGTCAAGGGTGCATCTTTCTTGTGTGCCATCATCAAACTCCACTAGCCATAACGGAACAATACCGTGATCATGTAATGCAACAACATTCGACTGCACAACAGAGCCATCGGTATTCATGCTAAAAACAACGTCGCCTGATTTGCAATCTTCAATGTTTTTATCGCCTGTTATTGTACGGACTTTTGTGTCAAATGCCACTGTCTTATTAAATCCATATCCTGAAAATTTATCAACTAAATCAAAGATATAGTTAGCGACATCTTCATCAACACCATTTGCAACAGCTCCAGTAACAAACACATCACGTTGTTTTGCCATTTCTTCGGGTAGCTTTTTCCCCATTGCCCGGCGCAGAATATCAGCTCCCCCAAGCGAATAACCTGACAACACCTGCGCGATTTGCATGACCTGTTCTTGATACAAAATAACGCCGTTGGTCGGTTCTAAAATCGGTTCAATCAACGGATGCGGATATTCAGCGGCTTTGCGTTTGTGTTTGACGTTGACGTAATCATCAACCATCCCCGATTCCAACGGACCAGGGCGAAATAACGCCACGAGCGCGATAATGTCGTTGAAGCAGTCAGGTAAAAGTTTTTTGATTAACTCTTTCATCCCGCGCGATTCGAGCTGAAAAACAGCGGTGGTCAGCCCTTTTTTGAGCAAATCGTAAGAGGCGAAATCGTCACGCGGAATTTGAGCAATATCCACAGGCGGCAAGCCTTTTTTCGCATTTTGCGCGTTAATGGTTTGTAACGCCCAATCAATAATCGTCAGGGTTCGCAGTCCTAAAAAGTCGAATTTCACCAACCCGACCGATTCCACGTCGCTTTTGTCGTATTGCGTAACTAAATTATTGCCTTCTTCATCACAATAAAGCGGCGAAAAATCCGTGAGTTTTGTCGGTGCAATCACCACACCGCCCGCGTGTTTGCCTGCATTTCGCGCCGTGCCTTCGAGCGTTAAAGCCATATCAATCAACGTCTTAACATCTTCTTCGTTGTTGTAGGCTTGTTGCATTTCAGGATTATTTTTCAGCGCGTCCGAAAGCGTAATCCCCACTTCGGTCGGAATCATTTTCGCTAAACGGTCAACAAAACCATAACCCAAACCCAAAACCCGCCCTACGTCACGAATCACCGCTTTTGCCGCCATCGAACCGTAAGTGATAATTTGTGAAACTTGGTCGCGTCCGTAATTTTCTGCAACGTAATCAATCACTTCGTCGCGTCTGTCCATGCAAAAATCGATGTCAAAATCAGGCATCGAAACCCGTTCAGGATTCAAAAATCGCTCAAAAAGCAGTTCAAATTCAATTGGGTCTAAATCGGTAATTTTTAAAACGTAAGCCACCAGAGAACCCGCGCCCGAACCCCGACCAGGCCCAACAGGAATACCGTGATTTTTTGCCCACTGAATAAAATCAGCAACAATCATGAAATAGCCCGAAAAACCCATCTGCGTAATCACTTCAAGTTCAATTTTTAACCGTTCGTGATATTCGGCTTCATTTTGCACAGGATGCTGTTTTAAGCGTTCAAGCAAACCTTTTTCCGATTCAGCGATAATTAAATCGTTAATCGTCATTCCTTCGGGCGTAGGAAAATCAGGTAAATAATTTTTACCGAGCGTGAGCGTTAAATTACAGCGTTTGGCAATTTCAACGCTGTTTTCTAAGGCTTCGGGAATATCAGCAAATAACGCCGCCATTTCTTCTTGCGTGCGAAGATATTGTTGGTCGGTGTAATCTTTTGGACGATTCGGGTCATCTAATACACGCCCTTGATTGATACAAACGCGAACTTCATGCGCGGCAAAATCTTCGGGTTTGATAAAGCGCACATCATTGGTGGCTACAACGGGTAAATTGAGCTGGTAAGCAAGTTCAACAGCTTGAGCAATATAATTTTCTTCATTCGGTTTGCCGACCCGTTGAAGCTCCAAATAAAACCGATTGGGAAACAAATTTTGCCAATAACTGGCAAAACGCTGGGCATCTTCTTTTTTCCCTGCGACCAACGCGCGACCAATATCGCCTTGCATTGCACCTGATAAAACAATCAAGCCTTCGTGGTTTTGTTCAATCCATTCGCGGCGAAGCATCGGCACGCCGTCTTTGGATTGTCCTTTTTGATAGGCTTGCGAAACCAGTTCAGTTAGCGTGACGTAACCTTTGTGATTCTGCGCTAAAAACGTGAGTCGATACGGATTTTCAGGTTCGTCCGAATTGAAAATCAGAACATCTGCGCCCGCAATCGGTTTAATACCTGAGCTTGTCGTGGTTTTGTACATTTTGACTAAACCAAACAAATTAACGTGGTCAGTAATTGCCACCGCTGGCATTTGTAATTCAGTGAGTTTTTTTATCAATGGTTTAATTTTGACTAAACCATCAATAAGCGAAAATTCGGTGTGAATGCGTAAATGAATAAAAGTAGGCTGCATGAATCTATATAAAAATGTCAGTTTTAAAGACAACAAAACCAGCTAGTTTTTAAAATTAGCTGGTTAATTGTTAAGAGTTCGCACGCTAAAAATGGCAATTTTATGATGATGGCGCGACAGATTTTTGTTCTTTTTCTTGTTTTTTAGCCTGCTTTTCTTGTTTTTTAGCTTCTGCGATTTTTTTTAACCCCGCAGAATTCAGCCAGCTGTAAATGCGTTTCACCAAAACGCCGTCATCGTGCAAAAAGAAATGTCCCTCGTGGTCAATTTGAACTTGTCGATAATGTGGATTTATTTTTCCTGCAACCGCTTTATCTCGCGCCCCTCGCACTACGTCTGGCATATCCTTTTCGCCAAAAATATCGAGCATCGGTTGCGTAATTTTGGGAATAAACTGCAAAGTTTGAGCCGTATTTTCCGTCGTTTCAGGCACAGGCAAACTGATTGTAACTAGCGCGGCAACATCTTCATTTTTCATTTCTGAAAGTGCGTAAGTTGCCATCAAACCTCCTAAACCACAACCAACTACTGCGATTTGCTCTGCTTTTTCATTTTTAGCAAATTCAATTGCTGCTGCAAGGCGATTTTTTGCCTCTGGAAAAAGTGAATAATAATCTTGCACAGGTGCGCTAGCTTCGTGAACAGGTAATTGAATGGAAAGCGTAGCCCAGCGATGTTGTGGAAAAAAGGCGCGTAAATTTTTAATTACCGCTTGCTGATTGGAATGACCACCTGTGTCATGCAACAAAATAACCATTCCCAAACGTGGATTTTTTGCGGTATCAGTCAGTAAACCTAAAAATTTTTTCTTATCCGCTTCAAGCCACACTGCATGACCTAAATTTAAGGTTTTTTGTACATCGGCAGCCATTTCCGCTTCACGTTTTTCATCGCTAGCGACGCTATTTAATGCCATGCACAAAAATAAAACCGTGCTGATTCGAGTGATTATTTTGTTTAGCATAAAATTTTATAACTTGTAGACAATTTCACGATTACCCATTTTAGGATCGCCAATGTTTTCCTTAACATCAGATTTTGCTTTGCCTTGTTTCATGCGATCACGGTCGTATTTTGCCATCATTTCTTCCCACGTTTTATATTGCTGATATTCTGCAACCCCTGCGGCTTTGCGTTGGTTATAAATATCTTTCCCCATTGCAATAATTTCTTGTGGCATTTTGCCATCAACGATATTTAAAAATTCTTTTTCGTCTTTTTTCTCGTCGCGTATCATCCAAAATGACATTTCGTATTCAACGCGCATTTCTTCTGGCAAACGTGGCTTAATCATTCGTACTGATTTAAAAGCCGTTTTTTCATTATGACCGTTAATTTTTTGTCCATTACCGCACGCCGCAAGGGTTACGCTGCTAACCAAAGCCAAAATCAAGGGAAGTTTTTTCATTGTAAAAGTCTCAAATAAATAAAATGAATTGATAACGCTAACTCGAATAATCAACGTAAAATGCGCGGCTATTATAAACAGAAAGCTATATTTTTTATGCTCGAATTTATCACCCAACTTCGTGCGCGTTACGAAGTTGTTTTAAATGCCAATGCTTTAAATCAAAAACAATATCAGCCGATTATTGAGCAACTGATACTCACGCAAGCCTTTTTCAAAAAAGGTACGTTGCTGAGAAACTTACCGTTGCAAATCGCAATTATTGGTCCTACGCAGGCAGGAAAAAGTTCGCTCACGAATGCGTTTTTGCAATCTGGGCAAGCGGGCGTGAGTGCGCTTGCAGGTTATACCGTGCATTCACACGGTTTTTGTCACAACCTTAAAATTTCAGACTGTCGAAATATCGCGGCTTATTTTTCGCCCTTTGAACAAGTTTTAAATCAAGATTTAAGCAAAAATCAGTTGAATTGTTACACGCTCACGCAAGCTGAAAAGATTTCTGATTTTTTGCCAGCGTGTGTTTTTTGGGACACGCCTGATTTTGATTCAATTGATTCTACTGATTACCGCGAGGGTGTTTTAAAAACGATTGCGCTTGCAGACATCATTATTTTGGCGGTGAGCAAAGAAAAATACGCCGACCAAACCGTTTGGGATACGCTCAAACTGATTGAACCGTTGCGCCAACCGATTTTAATTTGCGTCAATAAATTAAGCGAAGGTAGTCAGGAAATTATTTTGCAATCGCTGCAAGAAAAATGGCGAGATTATCGCCGCGATGGGTTTCCGCAAGTTTTACCCCTGCTTTATCAAGCGCAAACTAAATCGCCTGAAATTCCCATTTTGCAACAGTCGTTACTGTTTGAACTTGTGCAAAAAGTTCAGCGTGAGAAACACGCCCGTCGTGAGCAAAAATTACTGCAAATCCATTGGCAAAACTGGACTGCGCCGCTTCGTGTTGAACACGAAATTTATCATCAATGGCAAAAATTAGTCGAAGAAACGCTTTCACAAACACTCAAAAATTATCAGCGTGATTATTTAAATCATCCGCATCATTACGAAACTTTTAAACAAGCGATTGCTGAATTATTACTACTGCTAGAAATTCCCGTTTTGGCAAAAGCAATGTTATTTGTTAGAAATCCGTTTCGAAAATTGCGCGGTTTGTTTGGCAAATCGAAAAGTGATTTTTCTAAATCTAGCAATGAAATGAATGTGTTGACACAACTTTTAAATCACACGTTAACCGAACTTGCTCACGAATTGCTCAGTAAAAATAATCACGCAATGTGGCGCGAAATTAGTGATGTATTGCGAGACAATCGCCCCGCACTGCTCGCTCAATTCCACGATTCAACACAAAACTATCATCAAAATTTTCAGCAAGATGTTGAAGTTGCCGCGCAAGGTTTGTATCAAAAACTGCAAGAACAGCCACTAGTTTTAAATGCCGTGCGAGCCACACGAATCACGGCTGATGCGGCAATGGTGGCATTAACGCTTTATACGGGCGGAATTGGTTTGCACGATTTAGCCATTGCGCCTGCGATTTTGATGTTGACGAATTTTTTAACCGAAAGTGCGATTGGCAGTTACATGAAAAAAGTCGAATCCGATTTAAAATTGCAACAATTTGAAGCGGTTAAAACACAAGTTTTCGCGCCACTTTCACAGCGTTTGCAGGCGTTGACCAATGATATAAAAACAGATTCGCATTTTGCAATTTCACCTTCGCAACTTGCTGAAATTGAAGCCACTTTTGATGAGAAACCGCATGGATTACGATTACTCTAAAATTTCACAGCACGTTCAAAATTGGGCTAGTCAGGCTCATCAATTGGGCTGGATTCAGGAACTGGATTTAACACCGTTTGAACAAACGAATAAATCCGCGCTTTTTGAAACCTCAACGCGCCCCTTGATTGTGGCGTTTATGGGCGGAACAGGCGTGGGGAAAAGTTCGCTTCTCAACCGCCTTGCTGGCAAAGCGATTGCAAAATCAGGCGTAGCGCGTCCGACTTCAAAAGAAGTGACGTTGTTTTCTCATCAAAGCGTGAACTTGCAAAATTTACCGTTGACCGATATTTGTCTTGCTCATCATGACGATGAACAACAAAAAAATATCGTGTGGATTGATATGCCTGATTTTGACAGCACGAACGCCCATAACAAAACACTCGTTTTAAGTTGGCTGGCGCAAATTGACGTGTTGATTTATGTGGTCAGTCCTGAGCGTTATCGTGACGAAAAAGCGTGGAAGATTTTGCTCTCCGAAGGTGCAAAACACGGTTGGTTATTTGTGATAAATCAATGGGATAGAGGCGAAAATACGCAATTTTTAGATTTTGAAAAACAGTTACACGTTGCAGGTTTTACTACGCCGCTGATTTTTAAAACGTGCTGCGTAGAAGGTTTAGAAAATGATGAATTTGAAAACTTGAAACAAACGCTAATCTCGCTTGCAACGCAAAAAACTATTTCACAATTAGCACAACGCGGGTCGCAAATTCGCGCTCAAACATTGCAAACACAGCTGCAAAATTATGTGCTGCAATTGGGTAGCGAAACCGCATTAAAAAAATTACACACGCACTGGCAACACAATTGGAAAACCATGCAAACGCAATTACAACAGAGTTTCGCTTGGCGATTACAGGCATTAGCAGCGCATTTCGCGCAACTTGCAATGCTCGAAAAATCGGGTGAACTCAATCTTTGGGACGATTTCGCGCAAACTTATTTTGAAGACGCGCTCAATGCGTTAATTATTGATGCTCAAAATTTGCATTTGCCGACCACACCGCTGGAAGCACAACTTTTGGATTTGCGTAGCAAAGCAAAAAAACAATTTAACACGCAAGTTGAACAGCAAACGCGCCACGCTTTAGCGCATCGTGGAAATGCGTGGCAACGCGGGTTACTTAAAATGGTGGCGATTGCGGAAATTTTATTGCCACTCACGGCAATGAGTTGGGTGGGTTTTCAAGTGGTGAACGGTTATTACGAAAGCAATCATACGCACGAGCATTATTTGAATCTGGATTTTGCTATTCACAGTACGTTGTTGTGCGGTTTGTCATGGCTTGTGCCATTTTTTATTTTGAAAAAATGTCAGCCCTCACTTGAAAAATGTGCGTTGCGCGGTTTGCAAAAAGGAATTTTGCAAGGTTTGGAAAATTTGAATAACGCGGTAGAGCTGATTTTTATGCAATTTAATCAACAAAGAACACAAAAATTAACGCAACTTGTCACATTACAACAAGCCTGCAATGAATTAACACAAACAACTGTTGAAATTGACAAAAATAGTGAATTAGGACGAATGGTGCTATCTGAAAAGTAAGCACAAAGTTAATTACCTTCGCTTCCTTTTTGAATATCAAATAGTTGTTTTAAAAATGGCACAGTCAGTTTGCGTTTTGCAGCAAGTGAAGCTTTATCGAGTTGTTCTAACACTTTCCACAAACCTTCAATATCATTGTGATGTTGAATCATTAAAAAACGTCCGACTTGTGGCGAAATTTCAAACCCTAGCGCGTCGGCTTTGAAAATTAACGCATCAACGCTGTGCGTATCAACGAGCGTTTTTAACTGAATCATCAGCCCCCAACTCAAACTGGTTTTCATGTTTTGCGTTGAAAGTGTCATGTAATTGGGCAAATGCGTTGCAGCAATAATTAAACGATGTCCGCGTTCATAATGCCTTTGCATAAACGCACATAACGCTTCTTCCCATTTTTTTTGCCCAGTAATGGCATCCACGTTATCCACGCAAACCACTTCAAAATCATCTAACCCTAAAAAAATCGCAGGCTTGTGAAATCGATAACGTGCTAAATCGAAATAAAATGAATTAAATTCATGCGCTTGTGCGTGATGACAACACGCTTGCAACAGATGACTTTTGCCCTGCCCAGCTTTTGCCCACAAAAAAATTTGCTGCTCTCCGAGACCTAAAACGCATTGTTTTAAATCGTTAATAATCGGTTCATTTGCGCCCGCGAAAAAGTCATCAAAAGTCTGATTAGCTCGAAATTCAAAATGCAAAGGATATTGTTCAATCATAAGTCGCTGTGCGTGAAAGTGTGCGAACATAAAAAGCTACACCGAAAAAAAGTTGCAGACTAAACCAAACTTCTAAGCCCGCAAGCATACGTTCATCGGCGTTAGCGTAACATTCAATTGCCCCATGAATAAAGTAAAACAGACTCAAATACGCCATCCACGAACAACTTTTTTTATCGCCATTTAAAAATCCACGCAACGGAATCAGCAGCGGAAACACTGTTAGTAACAAAACAAGTGCGACAGGAAAACGAATAGAAGGGGCTAAAATCGTTTGCCAAAGCATCAGCAAACTAAATAGCCCCAAAAATGCAATGATTGCTAGCCAGTGAAAATAACGAGTTTTCACAATAAAGTCAGCACATTTTCAGGCGGGCGACCAATCACGGCTTTCGTATCGATCACCGCAATTGGACGTTCTAACAAACGAGGGTGTTTAACAATCGCTTCGAGTAATTCTTGGCGTGTTAAATTTTCGTTTGCTAAGTTTTCACTTTGATATTCCGCCTCGCCTTGACGCATAAATTGACGAGGTTCTAAGTCCAGTTTTTGTGCTACATTTTCAAGTTCATCTACCGTGAGCGGCGTTTTCAAATACTCAATAATGGTCACGTCAACGCCTTTTTCTTGTAATAAGTTCAAGGTTTGACGTGATTTAGAACATTGTGGGTTGTGATACAAAATCATTACGCCGTCACCGCTTCCAATGTTTCATCAATTCTCGCTTCATCTGCTTTTGCTAAATCATGCGCGGGAAATTCAGGATGTGGCAACGGCTCTTCACCTGCCATTAAGGCATCGATTTGAGTTTTATCAATGGTTTCCCATTTCATCAACGCTTTCGCCATGTTATGCAAAATGCTGATGTTATCTTGCAACAATTTTTCAGCACGTTTGTAATTGGTATCAATCACCATGCGAATTTCTTCGTCAATTTGTTGTGCAACCAATTCAGAATTTTTACCACCTTTTGAGGCGTAACCCATAAAGGGTTGACCGCCTTCTTCACCATAAGCAATCGTGCCGAGTTTTTCCGAAAAACCCCAACGTGTCACCATGTTGCGAGCCAATTCTGTTGCACGTTCAATATCGTTTGATGCCCCCGTTGTCACGCGGTCACCGCCGTAAATCATGAGTTCAGCGATTCGACCACCGAATAAACTCGCAATCTGGCTTTCTAATTTACGTTTACTTGCGCTGTATTGATCTTGTTCAGGCAAAAACATCGTAATTCCTAAAGCACGACCGCGCGGCATGATACTGACTTTATAAACTGCATCATGTTCTGGCGAAAGTTGCCCAACAATACAATGTCCTGCTTCGTGATAAGCGGTAAGTAATTTGTCTTCTTCGGACATCACCATTGTGCGTTTTTCTGCGCCCATCAAAATTTTATCTTTCGCTTTTTCGAGGTCGCTCATACTGACTTCTTTTTTATTTGAGCGTGCCGCAAGTAAAGCCGCCTCATTGATAATATTGGCGAGTTCAGCCCCTGAAAAACCAGGTGTACCACGCGCTAAATCATAAAGATTCACATCGTCAGCGGCTGGCACTTTTTTAATGTGAACATTCAAAATTTGCTCACGCCCGCGCACGTCTGGTAAGCCAACGTTCACTTGTCTATCAAAACGACCTGGACGCAATAACGCTTTATCTAAAACGTCCGCGCGGTTGGTTGCGGCAATTACAATTACGCCTTCATTACCATTAAAACCGTCCATTTCAACTAAAAGTTGATTTAAGGTTTGTTCTCGTTCATCGTTACCGCCGCCCATGCCTACGCCACCACGTTGACGACCGACTGCATCGATTTCATCGATGAAAATAATACAAGGCGCGTGTTCTTTGGCTTGCGCAAACATGTCACGCACCCGTGATGCGCCGACCCCGACAAACATTTCAACAAAATCTGAACCTGAAATGCTGAAAAATTTAACGCCTGCCTCGCCTGCAATCGCTTTGGCAATTAAGGTTTTTCCTGTTCCTGGAGGACCGACCATTAAAATGCCTCGTGGAATTTTGCCACCTAATTGTTGGAATTTTTGTGGGTCTTTTAAGAAATCAACGAGTTCTTCAACATCGGCTTTGGCTTCTTCGCAACCTGCCACATCGGCAAATTTAATCGATAATTTATCTTCTTCAAGCATCCGTGCTTTGCTTTTGCCAAAACCGTTGCCACCATAACCCTGATTACGACGCATATAAATTACCCAGACGGCAATTAACAACAGCATCGGAAACCAAGCGATGAAAATTTGCATAAACATCGATTGTTTTGGCGGAACTTTAGTGCGAATTTGTACGTCTGCTTGCAGTAATTCATCGATTAAATGCCCATCCCCTGGATTAAACGTTTCATACGTTTCACCGTCGGAAGTTCGCAATTTAATCGATTGCCCCATAATTTCGACTTTATCCACCTGTCGATTTTTCACGCGCTCAATAAAATCCGAATAGGCAAGCGAATTATCAATCGGCGGTTCGGTATTGATTCGGTCAAAAATCAGAAAACTACCGATACTAATTGTGAGAATAAAAAATATGTGAATCAAATACTTGTTCATGTCTTGCTCCCCTTTTTATTATTTTGACTTTTCAGTCCAATTAAACAGCATCATACCTGCGCCTAAAGCCAGCGTAAATATAAATGGCTCGCTTTTTCCATCACCAAACGCGGCTAACACGGCACCTGGACAAAAACCGACTAATCCCCAACCTAAGCCAAAAATCATTGCACCGAAAATCAGGCGTTTATCAATTGGATTATTTTTTTCTGGCACATGAAATTTCTCTTCAAAAATAGGTTGCGAATGTTTGAAAATAAAATGTTGCAACGTTGCCAATGTAATTAACGCGCCGCCCATTACAAACGCTAAACTTGCATCCCAATTACCTGAAATATCTAAAAAAGCCAACACTTTATCGGGATTGTTCATTTGAGAAATCGTCAATCCTAAACCAAATAAAATGCCACAAAATAACGCGGCTAAATTTTTTGTCATTGTGAAATTCCTAATAAATGGCGAGTGATAAATACGATTAGAATTGCAATACTCATGAATGTCACAGTTGCAGCAATCGAACGAATTGAAAGTCTCGCCATGCCACAAACGGCGTGACCGCTAGTGCAACCATTTCCTAAACGTGTGCCAAAACCGACTAATAAACCTGAAATGATTAACCAATAAGTGGAACGTGAATAAGTGACTGCACCGTGTGGCGCGAAAAAATTCACAATTACTGCTGTTAAAATCAAACCACCTAAAAAAAATAATCGCCAATGATTTTCACAGTTTTTAAAATCAAACGCACCAGCCATCATGCCTGAAATACCTGCAATGCGACCATTAAAATACATCAAAAGCGCAGCGGATAAGCCAATCAAACTACCGCCTAAAAAAGCAGAATAGGGTGTGAAATTATTCATTTTTGTCTCAATGTTGTAAGTTTTTTATTTCCGCAGCGCTTAAGCCTGTTAATTTTTCAATCATGGTAATTTTTAAACCTTCAGCAAGCATACCTCGCGCAATTTCAAAGGCTTTGAGTTTTTCACCTTCTTCACGCCCTTTTTCGATGCCTTGTTCAATTCCTTTTTCAATTCCTTTTTCAATGCCTTGTTCAATTCCTTTTTCGATGCCTTGTTCAATTCCTTGTTTTAATCCTTCTTCAAGAGCTTCTTTGCGAAGAGTTTGCTCGATGTTGCGTTGACGATGTTCATTCATGATTTGTGATTCATAAACTTCTAATTCATCACGCGACCATTGATGTTGCTCGGCAATTTGATACGCGGTTTGCAACATCGGCGAACTGGTATTATTAGGGACATGATCTAATTTTCCAGCTTGCTTTAAAAAATAAAGCCATTTTTCAGCCGTTGTAACTAATTCATTTTCTGTTTTAGTGAATTTAGGTAATTCCACAAAATTAAATTCAAGTTCTTTTAACTCATGTGTGTGCGATTGTGAATCTAAAATAATGTGTCGCGTAAAATAACGCTCATGTTCAAATGCTTTGAAATTCAAGATGCCCAGAAAAATGACAGGATTTAACGCTTGATAATTCCCACCAATTTTGAGCTGCTGACTGTATGATTTCGCACTGTAATACATGGCACGTTGCAAAAACCAATCTTCTCTTGCAACTTGCATTTCAATCAAAAATTCTCGGTCAAATTGGTCTTTAGCTTTGATGTCAAGACTGGTGACTTTTAAATCATAAAGTTTTGGCACTTGATAAGGATTTAGAATTTCTAAGCTGGCAATAGGAGCATCTAAAATTAAAATTTCGTTCAGAAATTCTTGCAAAATTTCTTTATGCGCGTCGTTACTAAAAATTTTTTTAAACGCAATATCAGTTTTTGGATCTACAAATTGCATTTTTCCCCCTTAAATTTAACAGTTAGATTTATTTTTCTGCACGGCGAAAACGATGACTAAAATCAGGCGCGTAAAGTTTTGATTTTGCCAAGGTTTCCCAATGCCTTGCCCCCAACGTTGGACTGACAATAATCATCGCTTGCGCGTTAATTTTCGCTTCTTTGCATAAATCCCGAATCGTTGACAACGTACCGCGAATAATTTGTTGCTCCTCGCCCCACGTTGCTTTGTGAACCACGACAACAGGCGCATCATCTGCCCAACCTGCGGCTTTGAGTTCGCTTTGCACTTTTGAAAGCAAGGTAATCGACAAAAACAAACATAACGTCGTGTGATGAATGGCTAATTCTTGCAAAGATTCCCCTTCAGGCATCGGCGTTCGACCTTCAACACGAGTTAAAATTACGGTTTGAGTAATTTCAGGCAAGGTTAAACTTTCGACAGCACAAGCCGCCGCCGCCATTGCTGACGACACACCTGGTACTACTTCAATTTCAATTCCTGCCGCATCAAGCGGTTGCACCATTTCAATTAACGCGCCATATAAACTAGGGTCGCCCGTTTGCAAACGAATGACTGTTTTATCTGGTTTTGCCTGTTCAATCAGCCAATCAGTGATTTCATCCAGTGTCATATCTTTAGAATCTTTAATCACGCAACTTTCTTTTGCCCATTGCGTCGCGGCAAGTTGCACCAGCGAACCCGCAAATAAAATCGCATCAGCCCGCGCAATTAAATCGCGTCCTTTTACCGTAATTAAATCAGGATCACCAGATCCTGCGCCGACAAACCAAACTTTAGGATTCATAAGAAAAAACTCGCCGCAAGCTGCGGATTAAAGGGAAAATATAAATGCAAATACGAGGCTTGCACACTGCCTTGTTTGTAAAAACCTTCAGGAATTTTGCGTGCGTTTTGTGGTTGCGAATTTGTAATTGATTGCAACGAGGTTTCAAGTTGCGAATGATGAAAACTGTGTCCGCGAATTTCACCTTTTTCCAGTGTCAAACTGTGCATTCCTAAATTAACCAATCGTTTTTGTAATCGCGCTGACCCTTTCAAAATACCAACCATTTCACCTTGCTCACCTTGTTTATCCATCAGCGTTTCAAGTAAATACAAAAAACCGCCACATTCTGCGTAAATTGGCTTATTTTCTTGATAATGCTTGATTAACGCTTGTTTCATGGCGTGATTATTTTCTAAGGTTTGCAAATGTAATTCAGGATAACCGCCACATAAATAAACGCTATCCACATCAGGCAAATCAGTATCTGTAAGCGGTGAAAAAAAATGTAATTCTGCGCCCATTGCTTGCAAGCAATCCAAATTCGCCTGATACAAAAACGAAAACGCTTCATCACGCGCGACGGCAATTTTTTTGCCTGCCAAAAATTGCGGTAACGGTTGTGTTTCAACTGTTGAAAATTCCACTGCTGGCGGTAAATGACAAGGTGAAAATTGCGTCAAAAGTTGCGCTGCACTCGCTAAACGTTTTTCTAAATCTTCAATTTCACCCGCTTGCCACAATCCTAAATGACGCGACGGCAAACCAATCTCACCACTTTTTGGCAAAACAGCCAGCAATGGTAAATTTTCAGGTAACGAATCCCCAAGTAACTTCGCGTGACTTTCACTGCCCACATTATTCGCAATTACGCCTGCAAACGGTAAATTGGGCAAATAATTTGCCAGTCCAAAAGCCAGCGCAGCGAAAGTTTGTGCCATACCTTTTGCGTCAATCACCACTGCAACGGGAACGCCTAAAGTTTGCGCGAGTTTCGCACTACTACTTTCGCCATCAAACAACCCCATCACACCTTCAATTAAAATTACATCCGCTTCACACGCTGCTTGGTAAAGCAATTCACGGCAATGCGCTTCGCCCATCATCCATAAATCAAGTTGATAAACGGGATTTGCACAGGCGAAAGCTAAAATTTGTGGGTCAATAAAATCAGGCCCAGTTTTAAAAAACCGCACATTGTAATTTTGCTGACGAAAATAGTACGCTAACGCGGCGGTAATAGTAGTTTTACCTTGTCCCGATGCTGGCGCACTAATCAAAATTGCTGGGCAGTTTCTAGTCATAATTAAAATCAGTTTTTTTGAGTAACAGTCCAGCAACTGCGCCTAAAACCAGCCAAAAAACACCGTTATTCAACGCCGAAAAAATCACAAATTGCTGTTGTAAGGCTTCAGGCGCAAGCGAACTTTCAAAATCAGGTTGTGGCGCACCAATTAAATGCGGCACAACCAACAGCACAAAACCGCTTGATTTCCAGTTGCGCGTTGCGCCAAAACACAAACAAAACAAACCGCCTGCGGTTAAAAGTGCAGTGAGCAACCACCACGTTTGGCGACTGAGTAACGCGGCACTTTCTGTTCCTGGTAATTCGGGTGGCAAACCGAGTGACGGCGCGATAAAAAACACCGCGTAACCCGCTAATCCCCATGCCAAACCGCGTAAATAACCGTTGTGATTTTTCAAATACATCCCCGCTGAAAGTAATAACGAAAATCCTAACCCCGTCAAAGTATTAAACAGAAATGTGAAGAAATTACGTTGAAAACCTTCAGCAGGTTGCCATTCGTGCGAATGCGCTGGCGTAGGAACTTCAAGTTGTTCGGCAACAAAAATGAGTGGTTGTGTTAAATAATGTTGCAAAACAGTCAGTAACAAACCAGCGAGTATGCCTGCAAGCAATGAAATTAACGCTAATTTACGAAACTGCGCCATTTTAGTGACAAGGAAATGCTGCGCTGTGACGACCATCGTGCGCGGCATTGTGCAAATAACTGTTTGCATCTTGCATAAAACCTAAGCCTAAAATCAGCATAAAACCTAAGGTAATCGCGCTAAAAGCAGGCAACAGTTTTGTAGATGAAGTAGTAAGTGAGGTATTTAAAGTAGACGTTTTCATAATGTCGCTCTCAATTAAGTTTGAAAAAACATAACAGCCAAAGCGACAGGCTAAAAAAGCTGACGTGACCAGTAATCGCCCTCCGCAATACGGCTGTTATCAATGTTTAAGGGCTGTCTCGGACTTGTGTTTGCACATTTACCGTTGCGGGGGCAGTATCGGTTTTGCACCGATTTCCAGTTTGCCTTAAAACGTCGCGGATTATAGGGCAAATCAACGTGTTACGCTAACCAAACGCGATACTGTTTTTCGCCGTGTGTGGTTTCAAATAACACTTGCGGACTTAGCCCTTCAAGTTTTAATTGTTCAACTAATTTAGCAAGGTCGATTGTAGAATTTTTAGCAAGCTCAAAACGCACTTCGGAAGGAATTAAACTTTCAAGTTCTAACGCGGCTTCTGCTGGCATTTTTAAACTCACCAATAGCGAATTATTTTGGGTGATTTTGACGTGTAATTCTTTAGCTTGTTTTGAAAAATCAAGCTGTTTGAAATCAATCGTTTCAACGTGAATTGCAGGCAAATTCAAATTTCTAGCTTGTTGCAAAATCGTTTCGCCAACGCTGTTTTCTAAAACTTCCCACCAATTCAAATTGACGCGCAATTGTTGTAATTGTTGAGTTAAACCTTGAAATGCACGCATCAAAAGCAACACATCTGCTGCACCTGCCGAGCGAAACCACCAGCGTTTTTCTCCCAGCAAATTGACGATATTTTTTTCCAGTTGCCAATCTTGCAAATGAAAAACGTGTGGACTTAAAAAAGGTGAAAATAAATACTGACACAGCATTGGCAACGCGCCTTGAATGTGGGCTAATTTTTGCGCGTCAAAACCTAATGCAACAAAACAATCCAGCGGACTGACTGCACTTTTTTCACGACACGCTAAAATCAATTTCAGCAACGCTAAACGGCGCGTTTCACTCAATGAAATTGTGCAACCAAAATCGAGCAAAGTTACCATCGAATCGTTATCTGCGTGATTGAAAAACATATTGCCACAATGCGGGTCAGCGTGAATTTCGCCTGCAACAAAAATGCTCACAAACAGCGTTTGCAACAAAGTTTGAGCAATCATTTTTCGTTCAGTTTCAGACCAATCAATGATTTCAGGAAACGTCATACCTGTAACGCGACTTTGTACCAGCACGCAATCACTACTCAACTCTTCATAAATTTTAGGAATTTCCAAACGTGGTACGCGCACTTTTTCACGAAAATAAATTTGTCGTCGCGCCTCGCTGCGGTAATCGAGTTCATTTCTCAGCGTATCAAAAAGCGTTTGTTTATAAGCGTTTAAATCAAAGCCCCATTCTTTAGCTTTGCTGACATTGGGCAATAAATTAGCGAGTTTTAATTCTGTATTCACTGCGTCGGCAATGTCGGGATAACGAATTTTAATGGCAACGGGCGTACCATCTTTAAGTTTCGCTAAATGTACTTGTCCAAGCGAGGCGGCGGCAGTCGCAGGTTGGATATTTTTGAAAAATTTTTTAGGCGAAGAGCTTAAACTTTTCTCTAAAACGGGAAGCATCACTTTCAGCGGCAAAGCAGGCACGTTGTCAGTAAGAGATTGAAAAGGCGAATTTCCTTCAAATGAGGCGAAAAGTTGTCCGACTTTCATACTCACGCCGCGTGCATCAGCAAGTAAAGCCGCTAACGCGCGTTGTGCGAGTAATTTTTCAGTTTCACTTTGGCTTACGCGAACTTTTTTTGTCGCGTAGCCAATGCGAAATAATTGCGTTAGACGTTTAAAAAACGCCATTTTTCAGTTTAATCATCGTGATCGTCATGGTCATTATGTTCATTTTCATGATGATCATCGTCGTCATCGTCATCAAAACGATTATTCAAAAAATCATTTTTTGCCACAACTGTTGATGTCGCTGACGTAATCGTTGCTACAGGGGCAATGCAACCAACAACTGAGCGTTCTGCTTTTTGCCCTTGATATTCCAATATAATGTCACAAGGCACTGATTTAACTGGTAAAGAAACTGACCAGTTACCGTTTGAACGCAAAGTTAAAGGTGTTGTTGTCAATATCACGCCATCTGGATCCGTTACCGTTAGGTCAAATTTGTTAGCAATGAACTTTTTACGCTCTGCTGTAGTCAATAAATTATTGAATTGAATGGCTCCACTCAAATTCAATTTGCCATTTTTTAACGCGCTGGTGCTAACTTTTAAACCTTTAACAGATGCTTCGTTACGATCATTGGTTGCCCAAACTCTCACACGAATTGAAACCTTATTCGACATCAATTTTTGCGTCGTTTTTGTTTCTTTAGCTTGAAACGAGAAGGTGAGAATTTTGTTTACATCTTTAGCTGTTGGCGTGAGCAAAAAATCAACAGTTGGCAATTGCGTTTTTTCATCAGTATAAATTTCGCTAAATTTCGTTCCCGCTTTGCTAGCAATCATTTTAAATTCATCTTGCTCTGCATCTTGTACTGAAAGCGGGATTTGCAATGTTTCACCGATTGTTATATCCCATTGTGTTGCGACTTTGTTTAACACGGGTTTTGTATTTTCTGTCGATGTGGCAGGTGTTGTGGTGGTTGTATCAGTAGTGGGTTTAGGGGTAACAATTGGTGCAGGTAAAGCAACACAAGCATCTTTTGCCTGATTTAAAACCATGTTGCCCGTGCAAGTTGGAACAACAGGTTTTGGCGTTTCACACGCTGTTTTGGCTGCATTTAAAACTTGTCCATTTGTACAAGTTGGAACAACAGGTTTTGGCGTTTCACACGCTGTTTTGGCTGCATTCAAAACTTGTCCATTTGTGCAAGTTGGTACAACAGGTTTGGGTGTCTCACATGCTGTTTTGGCTGCATTCAAAACTTGTCCATTTGTGCAAGTTGGTACAACAGGTGTAGACGCTGCGGTAACAAATGTTTTTAATCCTGATAAGCCCCATTTGTCTTGATTGTAAGCCGATTTTGCCGCAGACATTAAATTCCCCTTGTCAGCGGTGTTGATATTGGCATTGGTATGACACACGTTGCACGATGCTTCATAACCTGATGCGCCAAATAATGCGTAAGCAATTTGCTCGGTTGCAAATGTTGGAGATGCACTTAACGCAGTCGTTAAACCTAAAGCAACTGTTGTGCTGTTAATGAGATATTTTTTCATGATGTTTTCCTTTGATTAACTTGTAAATGTGACGCGAAATTAAACACGCACGAATTCTATATATAGTCAAACAAAGGAAGGTGGCGCACGCGGTAAAGCAAGATTGAAAGCCCTGATTTTTATCGGTTCTGTTGTGATAAAAAAAGGAATAAAGCGCACAAACGCTGTGTTTTGAATAAGAAAAGACAACGCAAGAAAAAAATCGATAACATCATCAAACAAAAACCGACGCTTGTTATTTTTCAGACCTGTACTAACTGTCACAACTTGATCATTTTGTGTTGCCGACACAAGCATGACGGAATTATTTTTTGCTATCTGGTTAATCTGTTCAAATTCTGGCAAATGAAACGAGCTAACTAAATTATTTTCGTTTTTATGCGCGTGAATTAACGGTGCTAACAACTGTAACACCATTAAAAATATACTTAATCCACGCACACTTAAATTCATATCGTTTTAGTCAATGATTGTCGTTTAACAGGGAAATTATTTTTTCAGTCGCTTGATAATCGGTGCCTGACCATAAAACAGAGCCATCAGATTTTAAAATTGCAAAATATGGCAGACCAATTTTTAATTGACGATGCGCGGGATTTTCACGAAATTTTTCAAATTCAGGCTCTTTGTCAACCAGTTTTACTGCAATTGCTTTTGTTCGCAAGGCTTCATTTAATGCAGCGTTAGTTTTAGTTGCCTCTTTAAACGCCACACAATTCGCACACCAACTTGCGTAAAAGTCGATGAAAATCGGTTTGTCTGTTTGCTGTGCAATTTTCTTCGCAGCATCAAAACTGCGATACCAATCAATGCCTGCTTCATTCTCAATGAGTGGATTTGAGCTTATTACTTCATCAGCATTTGCAGTTTTAATTGCAGTTTTTAAAATCGGTAAATGCCCAAAACTTGCTACCATAAGCCAGACACCAATTAACATTGTCATCACACCAATAAAATGTTTAAAACGCTCATTTGCGTGTGCTTCAGTAGGTAATAAACTCAATACATTACAATTCACTACCGCAATCCAAACAAATAACGTTCCTACAGCTAAAACTAAAGTGGTTTGCGAATCCACGCCAAAAACTCCCATCGCTTTATTCAAATAAGTGTAAGCAAAATACAAAATTAGCACGCCAAACGCATATTTAATTTTATTCATCCAATAACCTGCACGAGGCAGTTTTTTGAATTTCACCACGCTAACCAAAAAGAACGGCAAGCCCACACCCAAACCAAAACCTGCCATCATGAAACTACCTTGTAGCGAAATGGTGAATTTATCGGCAAAAGTAAGCGTTTGATTGAGCAATGCAAGCGCGGCAGCTTTGTCTGCAATGTTATCAGCAACCTGCAAAAGTAAAGCAAAAACAATAGGTCCTACGCAAGGTGAAATTACCAGTCCTGCAACGGTTCCCATTAAAAAAGTACCTGTCAAACCACCTACGTTTGACGATTTTTGGTCTAATTCATGAACCTCATTTTGCATAAAACCCAGTTCGTAAAAACCAAGTAATGCAATTGCAAAAAATGCAAAAAATAACGCAAACGCTAAATTTACCCAACCTGATTGCATAAAAGTGTTAAATGCCCCGCCCGTCATACCAGCCATTAAACCGAGCAACATATAAGTAAAAATAATGCCCACGACATAAACGAGCGCGTGTTGTTTTTCTTTTACTGTCACGCCATTAGCGCGACCCACAATAAACATTGAAGTAATCGGTAACATCGGATAAACGCACGGCGTAGCCACTGACAACATTCCTGCTAGTAACATCAAGCCAAACATGATGAACACGTTATCTTTGTTATTTTTAAAAATATTTAAAAGTTGTTCGGTAAAACTTGTTGATTCTTCACCGTTTGATTCTGATTTTGCCGCTGCACCGTTAGGTAATTTCAAATCGACCGAAACAGTTTGTGGACGAAAACATTGATGCGTGACATCGTTACAAATCTGATATTTTACCGAAAGTGGAAATGTTGCGATATTTGCCGAACCAGAAAGCGTTAGATTAAATTCTCCCGTGTCACGCAATACGGTGGCTTTAACTTCGTTGTCATAAACGCCTGCGGGTTTGGTAATATTTTCAATTTTTAATCCCGTGCTAGCTAATGAACCATTCGCATCAAACGTAATCGGGATATACATTTGTTCCTCGCCTTTATCTAAATAGGCATGATGTTCAGCGGGAACGGTGAAATTGATTTGAAATTGTGCGGGAAAAACAGCATTAAGCGTTTTAACTTGGATGTCGGCGGTGGGATTGTTTGCATTAGCAAATGAAATAACGCCTAGCCACAATACAAAAATCGTAAGAAATTTATTCATAATTAGAATTTCAAATTGACGGAAGCGTTGATTAAATAGTAACTAAAGTCGGCAAAACTCCCGACATTTGTATTACCCAATTGATATGCCGCACTGTGATCGTAATATTCAACACCCGCTTGCAATTTCATTTGTTCAATCGGTTTATTTAATTCAGTGAACGTTTTAGCAATTTTAAATCCGCCTGATAATGCACCAAAACCCGCTAAACGGTAATCTCCAGAATACGCACTGTAATCTTTATGGGTTCCATAAAAAACAGGTGCGTAAAAATCTGCGCTATCTTGCGAATAATAACGAAACCGTGGAATGAGCTGAAAACCTGCACCAATCGGTTGATGCCAACTTAATTCAGTCGTATGTGAATTGATACCCCAATCGTCGGTTGAGAATCGATAATCTGCGTGTAACGCGGCATTATTCAAGCCTTCAAAATGCCGTACATATTGCGCGAGCCATGCAAATTGCATTTTGTCACGCGGACGTTTATCGTTTTGAATATCAGACAAACGTAATGGATTGTCGGCATTATAAAAATAAACTTGTTTATACGGATCAGACAAATAACCTTCGCTGTAATTGACCGTCATATTGAGCTGTAACAGCGAATCTTTATCTAAAATTTGCGAAACGCCGATGAGATATTGCTGGCTCGTTTTATGACAATTTGCGCCACGAATTTCACCAGTTTCTTCATTTGTGACGACACCTTTGCTGCAATCAGCATTTGCCTTACTGGGTTCAACCACATCAAAAGCGACATTTGCGCCTAAATTTAAAGTGGTTAATTTTTTATTAAAATCGAAACTCAAATTCGTGTTAGCAAAACGTGAAGTGTAATCTTGTTCTTGTGAAAATCCACCGCCAAAATTGAGCAACGCATTATCAAAAAAATAAGTCAGATTTGAATTCACGCCGTCACGTTGTTCAAAAATTGATGCGCCACTTAATGTTTGAACAATGTTACCTTTTGCATCTTTTCTGTTGTATTTAGGTGAGGCACCTGAAATGACATCACGCACTGCACTTGCCGCAAAAGTCATCGATTTTCCAATAGGTGCAGAAACTGCTGTTTCAAAAATATCAACTTTCATGCGATTGCTGCTTTCAACGTAATTGCCATATTGAAAGTCAAAATTGTAGGATTCTTCAACACGCCCAGCTTGTGCTTCTTGCATCACACCCGTCAAAGCTAACGCGGCTAAATTTAATTTTGCCAGTGCCTGCGAAGTTTTATTTTTTTTCATAGCCATTCCTTAGTTACAACCACAACCGCCACCGCCGCCACCATAACCGCCATTTGCGGCTTCTTTACTAAACGCGGTGTGTTGACGTAAACCAAATTCTAGCGGGTCAGGCGTTAAAGCCATTTGAGGTAATGCTAAATTACCTCGTTGACGCGGTAACACTTCCGTACAAGCGGTTAGAGTTATTAGTAAAAACAAGGTAATCAATTTCATTTTTTTAACAGCTCGGTGATTTTGGCTTCAATTTCAGTGATGTCATCACTTACAAAACCGTGATGGATTTTTTGCACCACGCCATTTTTATCAATAATAAAAGACGTTGGCATCGAATCTACCACAAATTTATCTGCCCATTCACCACTTGCGTCACGCAAAACGGTGAAATCGACTGGCACCTCTTGTAAGAATTTTTCTCCGTTAGCTTTATCTTCATCTAAATTTACCGCAACAACTTCAAAACCTTGCGCTTTAAGTTTTTGATGTAGTTTATTTAACAGTGGAAACGAGGTTTTGCAAGGCGCACACCAAGATGCCCAGAAATCTAAATAAATGACTTTGCCTGCAAATTGTTTTAATGGTGTGGGCGAATCTGTCTTTAAAGTCGGTAACATGAATTGTGGGGCAGGTTGTCCGACTTCAGTGGCATTTACAACAACAGCAACAGCTGCAAGTGAAAATATAGCGAGAATTTTTTTCATAAAATATAACCAAAGTTAAAAGGTTTAATTGAATTAAATTATTTTTAGCAAGTTTAATACCAATTAAAACAACGTGATTGTTGTGCAGTAGGTTAGGTGCATTTAACAACAAAAATATGTGAAAGGTGTGTGATATACACCAATTTTTATGGTTCAAATGCGGCATATCACACATTTAATTTGAATTATTCAATTCCATTGCTGTAAAAAATCCTGATAACCATATTTTTTTATCAACTCAATTTGAGAATCAGCGCATTGCAAATAAATCGACGGCAAATTATGACCATTAAAACGATTCGCTTTAATCAACGAATATGCACCGATATTTTCAAAAGTAATTTTGTCACCAAGTTGCAGTGGATGTTTAAAATGATATTCGCCAAAAATATCACCTGCCAAACAAGTTCCACCCGCTAAAATCGCACTAAAACGCCCATTTTCATGATGTTCACGAATGACAGGGGCGCGTTGATATTCAAAAACTTCAGGATTATGATTCACTGAAGTATCCAAAATGGCAATCGTTTTACCGTCACTTTCAAAAATATCAATCACGCTTGCAACAATTTGTGCGGCATTGCCTACAATGCCATTACCAATTTCCAAATAGCAATCGAGATTTAATTCACGTTTTAAATCAATCACTAAATCAATAAATGGCTGATGGTCTTGAATTTTGTGAAACAAATAACCGCCGCCAAAATTGAGCCATTTCAACTTTTCGAGCGAATTTCCAAAATAACGACGTAGTTTTTCAATCGTTTGTAAAAGCGGATTGAAATCCGTTGCCCCAAAAACGGTGTGAAAATGCAAACCTTGAATTTGTTCAATTTGATTTGAATGCCAAAGCGTGTCGATGTCTACGCCTAATTTTGAATATTGCTGACAAGGATTAAAACGCTCATCTTTAACAAATGAGATTTTTGGATTGACGCGCAAACCAACCTGGGTTTCAGCTTCGACAGCGGTACTAAAACGTGCGTGTTGTGAAAGTGAATTAAAATTGATGTGAGTGCATAACGCGCTGAGTTCGTAGAGTTCCCCCGTTAAAAACGCGGGAGACGTTAAATGCACCTCGCCTTGCCCTGTTAAAACTTCACGCGCTAAATGCGCCTCAAAAAGCGAACTCACTGCAAAACCATCTACAAAAGGTTTTGCAATTTCTAATACTTTCACACACGGCAACGCTTTAATTGCATACAGAATTTTGCAACCTGACTGTTCACGAATGCTAGTTAGTGTCGTTAAATTTTCAATTAGTTGCGCTTCATTTAAAACAAAAGCAGGCGTTTTTATTTCCATAAATAGCGGTTATTTTTCACTTTTCAAAATTTCAACTAATTGTTTAGCGGGCAAATAACCAGGGTAAATCGTACCTTTTTCAGTCACAATCATCGGCGTGCCTTTGACATCAAAACTGGTCGCAATTGCCATGTGTTCATCAACAGGATTTTCACAGGTTTTCGCTTCCACTTTTTGGTCTTTTTTCGCAGCGGTTAATGCGGCATTTCTATCTTTTGCACACCAAACCGAAACGGCTTTGTTGTAAGAATCTGAGCCTTTGCCAGCACGAGGATAGAAAACATACTGAATTTGAATGCCTTCGGCTAAATAGGAATCGAGTTCGGAATGCAGTTTGCGACAATATCCGCAATCAATATCTGTAAAAACGGTTGCAGTATAAGTGTGAATTTTGGGTTTGAAAATAATCATTTTATTTTCCCCCAATTTATCTAGTGCAACTTTGCGTGCGCCGCTGAGTTTTTCTTCAGTTAAATCTGTGCGTGTCGCGGTATCAATTAAGCGTCCTTGCAACAAGTATTTTCCGTCTGTTGTCGCGTAAATGATGTCGCCGCCAACGGTGACTTCAAACAAATCTTTCACAGGCGCAGGTTTTACGCTTTCAATTTGCAAATCGGGCATCGCCTTTAAAAGCGTTTCACGAACAATTTTTTCATCCGCGTGAACCGTTGTTGCAAATAAAACAGCCAATGCTGAACTTAACAATAATTTTTTCATTTTTTATCTCGTTTGATTTATTGAAACAATCGCCCAATGTCCATAAACATCGCAATTGACATGAGTAAGCCTAAAAGCACGATACCAATTTTTTGAAAAAAGAGCTGAATTTTTTCTGATACGGGCGAGCCTTTCAAGCCTTCGAGTGCGAAGAAAAATAAATGTCCGCCATCCAAAACAGGAATCGGCAATAAGTTAATCACACCTAAACTTACGCTAATCAAGCCCATGAATTTTAAGAAATGCACTAAGCCCATTTCAGCAGATTGCCCTGCATATTGCGCGATGCTAATCGGGCCACTTAAATTTTCGAGTGACGCTTTACCGACAAACATTTGTCCCATCATTTTTAGCGTCGAAGTTGAATAAAAATAAGTGGTTTTAAAGGCTTGTGGAACAGCGGCGAAGGGCGAAAGCGAATAATGAACTTGAAACGATTTGAGCAAATTTTCAGGTATTTTCACCGACGCGCCGATTTTCCCTTCGGAATTTGGCGTAAGCGTTAAAGCGGTTTGCACGCCGTCACGTTCGATTAAAAGTTGCAACGCTTGATTTGGATTTGCTTTCACAATATCCACCCATTGTTGCCAATCTTTCACCGCAATTTCATTTGCTCGAAGAACTAAATCGCCTTGTTTTAAACCTGCTGATTTTGCCGCGCCATTTTCTAACACATTGCCAATAATTGGTTTTAATTCTGGCGAAAATAATTTGAAACCTAATTTAGCAAAAAGCTCATCAGGCGTTTGCGTTTCGCTGGTATCAAAGTGCAACGTTTTCGTGATTTGCTCATCGTCTTGCGTTTTTACTTTGACAAAAATCTCAGCTTCGCCTTCGAGCGCAGTCGAAATAATTGTAGACATTGCGTGCATAAACGTTGGCGTGGGTTCGTCGTTGACAGACAAAATTTCGTCACCTTGCGAAAAACCTGCATTTGCTGCGAGTGATTGCGCGGCAGGCTGTCCTAAAATAGGTTTAATGCCTGTTTCACCGATGACTAAAACGCTCCAAAACAATGCCACCGCTAAAACTAAATTAAAAAGTGGACCAGCGGCAACAATGGCGGTACGAGCAAGTAGCGATTGCTGATTGAATGCAAAAGGTAAATCTTCTTTGCTCACTTCCCCTTCACGTTCATCAACCATTTTGACGTAACCGCCGAGTGGAATTGCTGATAAAACGTATTCGGTCGCATTCGGCGTGGCTTGATGTCGCCACAACACTTTGCCAAAACCAATTGAAAAACGAATGACTTTTACGCCCGCTTTTCGTGCCACCCAAAAATGCCCAAATTCATGCACTGCAACTAAAATACCGATTGCAACAATGAAATAAAACAGCGTGTGTAAAAAACTCATTAGTTTGCCAAATTTTGAATTGCTTGATTTGCGATAACTCGCGCTTTGCTATCCATTTCTAAAATTTTTTCCAAGCTGTCGCCTTTTTGCACTGGAATTGCCTGCATCGTTTTTTCAATCACGACGGGAATATCTGTAAAACGAATTTGCTCATTTAAAAAAGCTTCGACGGCAATTTCATTTGCCGCATTTAAAACGGCTGGCATCGTTCCGCCTGCGGTAATGGCTTCATAAGCCAAACGCAAACATGGAAAACGCGCTAAATCAGCGGGTTCAAAATCCATGTGTTTCACAGCGAAAATATCAAGCGGCGATGCGCCTGATTCAAAACGTTCTGGATATGCAAGCGCGTGAGCAATCGGAATTCGCATATCGGGGCAACCCATTTGCGCTAAAACTGTGCCGTCAACGTAATCCACCATCGAATGAATCACGCTTTGTGGATGCAAAACGACTTGAATTTGTTCAGGTTTCATATTAAACAGCAAACAGGCTTCAATCATTTCTAAGCCTTTGTTCATCATAGTTGCCGAATCGACAGAGATTTTTTTGCCCATGTCCCAATTTGGATGCGCGACGGCTTGCGCTGGCGTAACGCTTGGCAATTCGTCTAACGGTTTGGTTCTGAAAGGGCCACCCGAAGCGGTGAGTAAAATGCGACGCACACCTTTTGCACTGACACCTGTTTGATAACTTGCAGGCATACATTGAAAAATTGCGTTGTGTTCGCTGTCAATCGGTAACAGTTGTGCGCCTGATTTTTCAACCGCATTCATAAAAATATCGCCTGACATGACGAGAGCTTCTTTGTTTGCAAGTAAAACCGTTTTACCTGCTTGCGCCGCAGCGAGTGTTGGCAATAAACCCGCTGCACCGACAATTGCCGCCATGACCGAATCAACATTTTGCAAGGTCGAAACTTCAACTAGCGCATTTGCGCCTGTTAACACACGCAAATTTTTCAGCGGTGAATTTTCGATTTTAGTCTTAAATTCTGTCGCTTTTTGCTCATCAACAATCACCACGACTTCTGGTGAATGGACTAAACATTGTTCATAAAGTGCGTCGATATTTTTATTCGCCGTGAGTGCAACGACTTTGTATAAATCGGGATGGCGAGAAACAACGTCTAATGTGCTAACACCAATTGAACCAGTCGCACCTAAAATACAGATTCCTTTCATGAGAA
>Ga0172367_10000753_pt1 | contig 49328 bp, 31 predicted proteins | sample Lak10m_FD_114542 | JGI IMG/M metagenome (GOLD analysis project Ga0172367, IMG submission 114542) | Freshwater microbial communities from Kabuno Bay, South-Kivu, Congo - kab_022012_10m | ecosystem: Environmental > Aquatic > Freshwater > Lake | place: Democratic Republic of the Congo: South-Kivu...
CGCCAATCGCACGGAATCCCACACACTCGACCTCCAATCCCAAGCCGAGGCCTTCGCTTTCCAGGGTCGGTTCCGACACGACGCTCTTGAACTGCTCGATCGCGATTTCAAATCTCAACCCAGCGGACAGTTCCGCTACCGCCTCAAGCGCGACGGAACTCCCTACGCAAACGAGCGTCAACTGCTCCATCCCGAAGCATTCCTTGATCTGCTCAAAACCGTTGAAACCACTCTCGTCACGACCGGCAAGGCCATCTTCTCAGGCGAGATTGCCGTCAACCCCTTCATCAAGGGCACCGAGATGGCGTGCAATTTCTGCCTCTTCGCCTCGGTGTGTCGTATCGATCATTGGACCCACAGCCACTACCGCGTCCTCACCCCATGCCCGGAATAACCCCATCCCAGCAGGCAGCCATCGAGGCCGAAGGCAACGTGCTCGTGAGCGCGGGTGCCGGCTCCGGTAAAACCCAAACGCTCGTCGATCGTTGCGTCCACCGCATCGTGCACCCTGAAAACCCCACGCGCGTCGACGCGATGCTGGTGGTGACCTTCACCAACGCAGCCGCTCAGGAGATGCGTGCGCGCATTCGTTCGACCCTTGAAGCCCGGTTCCAAATGAGCCCCGATAACCGTTTCCTCGCCGAACAACTCGGCCTGCTTGACTCCGCCCCCATCGGCACGCTCCACAGCTTCTGCGTCCGCCTCATTCGCGAGCATTTCTACGAGCTCGGGCTCGACCCCCTCGTGATCGTCGCCGAAGAATCCCACGCAGCCACGCTCGCCCGCCACACGTTGCAAGGATTGCTTCTCAAACATTTCCAAACCACTCCCTCCGAATCAAACCAAGTCCAAGCGCTCATCCTGGATCTCGGCGATGGCCGGGAGGACATGATCGCGGACCTCATCCTGAAGATCCATCACCACGCCCAATCCCTCCCCGACCCGCGCGGATGGCTGCGTCAACAGCTCGAACTAGCCCAATCCCCCACACCCCCAGGCTGGGAAGATCTCCTCCAATCTGCGTTCCACTCCCTGCGCGCAACCTGGATCCAAGGGCTCGAAGCCGTGGCTCAGGATAATGTCCAAGCCTGTGCCAAGCACTTCCGCCAAGCCGGCCCCAATCCCTCGCGCACCGCCATTCACCTCTGCCTCGAATCGCTACTGCTCGAAACCACGCGTTGGAAACGCGGCGAGGTCACGGAGTTCAAAAAGCCTCTCGAAAAGCTGTTCGACGCGGCCGCCTTCCTCCTCGCCGCCTCCAAACCCTCCACCTCCAGCCCAGACCCCTTCACCGACGATTGGCTCCTGCTTCGACCTCGCATCCAAACCCTCGTCGAATGCGTGATCGAGTTCGAACGCGATTTCAGTCGCGCCAAACGCGAGCAGGGTCTGGTCGACTTCCACGATCTCGAACAGTTCGCTCTCGATCTCCTCTGGGACCGCACCCGCCACCGCCCCACCGCTCTCGCCACCCAGATTCAGGCTCGGTTCCAATATGTCTTCGTCGATGAATACCAAGACATCAACCAAGCCCAAGATCAGATCATCCAGGCCGTCGCGTCCCCGCGTGGAAATCGTTTTCTCGTCGGCGATATCAAACAAAGCATCTACCGATTCCGCCAAGCCGACCCTCGCATCTTCCATTCCTACCTCGACTCCTGGAGCCCGCGCCCACTCCACGCGCCCCACAATCCTCCTCCAACTCCAGGCACCGTGCTCGAGTTGCGCGAGAATTTCCGGAGTCACGAATCCATCCTCGATTTCGTGAATGCGCTCTTCTCCTACCTCATGACTCCCGACCGCGGCGGGATTCCCTACGCTCAGTCCGGCACCCTGCGGTTCGGTGGGGGCGAAGCCATGGCCTCCCGCTCCACCGCGCAATCCCCGTCGCCACGCGTCGAAGTCCTACTCGTCAACGCCACCGACGAATCACCAGACACAGCCCCCGCCGCTTCCACCTCCACGGTACCACAACCACGGGTCAGCTCCGCAGAACTCGAAGCCACGGCCATCGCCATGCGTATGACCCAACTGCACGCGTCCCAAACCCTCGTCTGGGATCGTGCGCTCCAAACCCACCGACCCTGCCAATGGCGCGACATGGTGGTGCTTGCCCGCTCGCTCCAGGCCCAGGCCGGCGCATTCGCCAAAGCCTTCAGTCAAGCCGACATCCCACTCGAAGCCCAACGTTCCGGTTTCTACCAGGAAATCGAAGTCCAAGACGTGCTTAATCTGCTCAAGGTGCTCGACAATCCGCTCCAGGATATCCCCCTCGCCAGTGTTCTCCGCTCCGCGTTCGCCAGCTTTTCCCCTGACGAATTTGCCGCCCTCCGCTCCCACCTGCCCAAAGGGGCCCTCTGGACCGCACTCGCCTCTCTCGCCCACGCAACCACCCCTAGAGTTCCCCTTCCCGAACCGCTCCTCGCCGCGTTCCAGTCCGCACAGCTCAAAGCCCGCACCCTGCACGAACAAATCCTCCGCTGGCGCACTTCGCTCCAAACCACCGAACTTTCCCAAGCTCTCGCTTCCGTGTTGGAAGAAGTCCACTACCACGATTGGCTCGCCTGCCAATCCCGGCCCTCCCAGCGGCTCGCCAACCTCCGCAAACTGCTCGCGATGACCGGCGAGTTCGACACCTTCCGACGCCAAGGGCTCTACCGCTTCCTGCGCCTCATCACGAATCACGAGCTCACCGGCTACGACCCCGGCCCCGCCCCCGATGCATCCCAAAATGCCGTCCGACTCATCACCGTCCACTCCAGTAAAGGCCTCCAGTTCCCCATCGTCTTCCTCGCGGGCCTGTCCCGATCCTTCAACTTCTCCGACACCACCCAACGGATCATCCTCAGCTCCGATCCCCAACTCGGGCTCACCGGCCAAGTCAAACCGCCCGGTTTCAAACAACACTACCCAACTCTCCCCTTCTGGATCGCACGCCAACAGGAACGAATCGAAACCTTGAACGAGGAACTCCGCCTCCTCTACGTCGCCCTCACCCGCCCTGCCGACCAACTCTTCCTCGTCGCTCAATACCCGTCCGAGTCCGCCGCCGAAAAGTGGGTAACCCAAGTCGACTCAACCGCCCACCCCCACGAATGGGCTCAGGCCAAGTGTTGCATGGATTGGATCGGGCCCGCCCTCAGCCAAATCATCCATCAGCCCGACTGGTTCCTCGCCACCCCATCCGAACACCCTCTCGTGCGGTGGCAAACGGTCACGCCCTCAATCGCAACCCCAAGCCAACCTCCAACCAGGTCCGAAACAAGTCCCCCACCCGACCTCCTCTCAACCCCCAAATCCGCCTCCGCCCTCGCTGACCAAATCGAATCCGTCCAGTTTCTCTACCCATTCCAGCCCGCAACTCTCGAACCCGCCAAATCCACGGTCAGCACCATCCGACGTCGGTGGCTCCAGTCGGACGACGATACAGTCCAAGCCTCCAACCTCCCGCCCTTCCCGAAACCGAATCCGACCGCCCCACACGGCCCGTTCTCGCATCCCAGTCTCAACGCTGCCGAGGTCGGAGTCGCTCATCATCTCTTCCTCCAACACGTCGACCTCGATTCCACCTCAAACCCTACCACGCTCCAAAACGAGGCCCAACGTCTCACCGCTCTTCGGATTCTCTCGTCGGAACAGGCTCAATGTCTCAATTGGAATGTGCTCTCCGATTTCTGGAACTCCGAGCTCGGCCTCCATCTCAAACGCAACGTGGACCACCTCCGACGCGAGCTCCCCTTCACCGCCGCATTCAGGCCCGATGAACTCCAGTTGCCACCCGCCATCGACGACTTCATCGTGGTCCAAGGCATCGTGGACGCCGCCCTTATCCTGCCCGAAGAAATCCATCTGCTCGACTTTAAAACCGGCCAGGTCACGTCGACCTCGCTGCCCGACGAAGTCCAGCGTTACAGCACCCAACTCCATCTCTACGCCCTCGCGCTCCAACGCATCTACCAACGCCCCGTCACCCGCCTCTGGATCCATTTTCTCTCCGCGCAAGTCACCGTCCCGATACCCGCCCCCGGTGCGCCCAAACCGCGTGGGACCACCAGCAACCATGCTGGCACACCGCAATAGTTCTCTTGGCACAAGCCGAACTTATCCCTAAGCTGCTGGCTACATGTCAGAGTCGCCCGCACCGAGAATCAGTCGATTGCCATTCCTCGTGGCAGACGCACTCTTTCTTGGGATCGCCGGCTACATCAGCTACACCAGCGAACATCCTCTGGAACTCTGGCAAGGCTCGATCATCTTCGCGTCCGTCGCCGCCGGTGCTTGGTGCAGTTTCATCCCGTTCACCAAACAGTTTAATGCCGATCTCAAGCGCGCAGAGTCTTCCGATCTCGTCGATGCCGTATCTCAAGTCCGAAATATCGAGTCCGTAGCCCGCCAAATCCAGCAGGCCACCAGCCAATGGCAGGAAGTCCAGGAGCACGCCGCCAAAACCTCCACCGCAGCCAAGGACGTCGCCGATCGCATGACCCATGAGATCAAGTCGTTCGCCAGCTTCATGGAAAAGGCCAATCATACCGAGCGTCAACACCTGCGCCTCGAAATCGAAAAGCTACGCCGCGCCGAATCCGAATGGCTCCAAGCCAACGTGCGCATTCTCGATCACGTCTTCGCCCTCTACGCCGCCGCCGTCCACTCGCGCCAACCCGCACTCATCGAACAGATCGGCCAATTCCAGGATACATGCGTCGACGCCCTCCGCCGCGTCGGCCTCACTCCCTTCGCCCCTCGCCCGGACGAACCCTACAACCCCGAAGCCCACAACCTCGCCCCCAACGCGCCTCCCGCCCCCGCCGGATCCCCGCTCGGAGCCACCCTGGCCCCCGGGTTCACGTTCCAAGGTCAACTGCTTCGTAAACCTCTCGTTGCCCCCCGCCCCCCAACGCCCCAGCAGCCAGAGCCATCCCAGCCAGCCGATACCGCCCAAAGCATTAGCTCGGAACCAATCCCCTCCCCAGTTCTCGTAGAATCCACACCGACCAATTCCACTGTCGCGTCCGTCGAACCAAGTGGTGCCCCAGCCGAGCCGGCCCCGACCGAACCCGATTCTCCCTCCACCCCAGAACCCGAAGCCGTAAGCGAGCCTAAGTCCGAAGCCGATCCTGCACCGGACCCAACTCCCCAGACCAACTCCGAGCCCGCACCTGCACCCGTGGTCGCCACGGAGCCGACGGAAAAAAAAACCGAGACTCCAGACTCGGTTTCTTCAAACAGCAGCGATCCCGAAAAGCCTGAGCCCACCGCTCCAAAGGCCAAATCGACCGCCCCCTCTCCTGCGCTCCCTCCCGGCACCGCCATCGAACAAGAACTGTTCTAGGGACGTCCGCGTCCGGCGCCAGGTAGGGACGTCCCGCCGGGACGTCCGCGTCCACAGGAAGGTAGGGACGTCCCGCTGGGACGTCCGCGTCCGGCGCAAGCCGGACGCTCGGAAGCTAAGAGTCCTCCAGCCTCCCCAGAGCCCTCACACCCAAAGCCCGTGGGCTCGTCGGCAGTTCAAAACGAACCCGAAGCTCCGCGTAACGCCTCGACTTTCTGCACCACCCGCCCCTCGTCGATCGTGCGCCCCGCCAAATCCCAACCCTCCGCAATCGACGTCACCGCACCGCCCACGAACAACGCCGCCCCCGCGTTCAACAGCACCGCATCGCGCTTCGGCCCCCGATCGCGCCCACTCAACACCGCCATCACAATCTCCGCGTTCCGATGCTTATCCCCACCCGCTAAGTCCTCCAGCGTCGCCCGCCCAAGCCCTAGGTCGGCCGGCGAAAGAGTCGACATCGAAAAACCGCGATCATGATAGAATTCCGCAATCGAGCTCTCCCCGAGAGTCGAAAGCTCGTCCATCGTAGCGTCCCCCACACGACCACACACCACCATCGCCCGACGCACCCCCAAACGCTGCAAGACCCGAGCCAACGGTTCGCATAAGTCCGCACGAGAAACCCCCAACAACTGCCCTGTCGGCCGCGCCGGGTTCAGCAGTGGCCCCAGAAAGTTAAAAATCGTCCGCTGTCCACACTCCGCACACAACCGACGCGCCGGACCAATGTGCTTAAACGCCGGATGATAAGCCTGAGCAAACAGGAAAACGAACCCATGCCTCGCTAACATTTCTGCGGATGCTTCGGGACTCAAATCCAACCGAATCCCCAGCGCCTCGAGTAAATCCGCGCTCCCGGCCTTCGAGGTAATCGCCCGGTTTCCATGCTTCGCCACGGTGACTCCAGCCGCCGATACCACCAAGGCCACGCTCGTCGAAATGTTGAACGTGTTCAGATGGTCTCCCCCCGTGCCGCAAACATCCACGATCCCGCGATCCCGGGTCGCCGGATCGATCGGTATCGGAACCGACCGCTTCAAGAGCTCGCTCGCAAACGATTCAATCTCCGAGATCGTTTCCCCCTTGGCCGACAACGCCGTCAAGAAGGCCGCTTTGGTGGCCACCGAGACATCCGGATCGGTCAACGCCTCCACCGCAGACTGAACCTGCTCCAAATCAAGAGACTTACTACCCTGAATATGGCGGATCAATGAATCGAGCATCCCTGCTTCTAACCTCCCTCCTTCCGCCTGGCAATCTCCGGCCTCCCCAGCAGATCGCTGCCCTTCCATCCAATTGTTGTGATTCGCAAGCGTGGGGCAGATCTCTGACCTGCCAGTTCACCGTGCCTCTGGCACGGTGCGGAAGAGGCCAGCAGCCTCGACCTCAACAAGATCTTGTCCCGAAGGAATCCTCCACACCATCCGAGTGCACCCCATTCCTCCATGACTGTTTCAAAGCCCCCGGAACCGCCAACATTCCTCTCGAGTTGAATCGAAGTTTAAATTGGGCTTTCCCAGCTCGCCCCCCCGCGTTAGCATCATGAGAAATATTGTTCGATCGGACCGCTTGCAAATCATCCTTTACACACTCCATCCGTCCCCGCTATCGGCTTCGTCGGCCGGTAAAGGATGTCCTCTCTATGCCCCTTCCGGGAAGTGATTCGAATCCGGCTCCGGCCGCCCCCCAACCTCCGCTGCCTGAGTGGAAAACACCGCCTCCCGCCGATGGGCGCACGGAATATTCCCTGCACACCGCCCAAGGTGAACACGAGGTCAAGCTGGCCCAGGCCCTGCGCTTCGAGGTCTTTAATCTGGAGCTGAACGAGGGGCTGCAAACCTCCTACGCCAGTGGACTGGATGCAGACGCCTTCGACCCCGTCTGCGATCACCTGATCGTGCGCGAAACTCAAACCGGTGCCGTCGTTGGAACCTACCGGCTGCAAACCGGCGTCCGCGCCGCCCAAAACCTCGGTTACTACAGCGCCATCGAATTCGACTTCCTCCCCTTCGAGTCCATGCGCTCCCAAATGGTCGAACTCGGCCGCGCCTGCGTCCACAAGAACCACCGCAATCTCACGGTCATCCAACTGCTCTGGAAAGGGATCGCCACTTACGCAATCGCTCGAGGTGCCCGCTACCTCGTCGGATGCAGCTCGCTCACCTCGCAAGCCCCCGCCGACGGAGCCGATGCCTACCGCCAGCTCGCCGCCCACCTAGCCCCTCCTGAATGGCGCACCGTTCCTGTCGCCTCCTGTGCTTGCCCCATGGACGCACTGCCCGCGTCCCCCGTCAAAATCCCAAAACTCCTCCTGGCCTACCTCAGCCTCGGCGCACGGATCTGCGGCCCTCCCGCCATCGATCGCGAGTTCAAAACCATCGATTTCCTCACCTTCCTCGATATTCAATCACTCCCCCGAAAAGCCGTCGCCAAATACTTCGGCGGGTAGGGACACCCCGCTGGGGTGTCCGCGTCCGGCGCCAGCCGGACGCTCTGGAGCCCTGAGTCTCAGGCAGGGGTGCTGGCGGTCCCAGGGCGAGGTGGCTACAAAGGATCTACTCCAAGGCCGTACATCCCGCGCATTCTTTCGGAAGGGTTAACCCCGCCAAAACCTCCGTCGACACCGTCTCCAATCGCACCACCTCAATCGCGCTGCGCGTCAAGGCCGCCTCATCATCTGCTTTCCCAGCCAACCGCGCCTTCGCCGAGAGCGCCTCAAAACTCGCGCGGGCGCGCTTTGCAAGCGCGGGCCACGTCCTCATATCTCCCGATCGCCTCAGCAAGAACGCGCGGCAAAACAGCGCCGCAGCCAACTCCTTGCGCACCGCTGCCACAACTGCCGATTCCGGGTTCGCATGCACCAACTCCCCTTCGAGCCGCTCGAGCACCGCTATGGATTCCCCTGATCGTCCCGCGCTCAGCAAGGCTTTGCCCCGCGAGAATTGGATCTCCCGTCGATCCGCAACCTCACGCTCCGGCAGCATAGCCAAAGCCCGATCGTAGACCTGGATCGCTTCTTTCCACTCCTTCCGTTCCACCAACGGCTTTGCGCTCGCCGCAAGATCCGTGGCCCGATCCCGTTCCGCCAATTTCTGGCCGGGACCAAAATGGAACAGGATCAACAACAGCGGCGACACCACCCAAAAGCCTAACAAAATCCGCCTGAACATGCCGAATGCCTTCCTGCTATTTGCCGGTCGACCCCTTGGACAACAAAAACGCCACCAGATGATTGAAATCGTCCTGGGACAACAATTCCCCGAAATTCTCAGGCATCAGCGAAACGTCCGATGCCCGGCGCTCTTGGATCGTGTTCTTCAAAATAGCTTGCTCCTTGCCCGTCGCGTCCGCAACCACCACCGTCTCGCCTTCCTCTCGACGCGGCAACCCCGACACCACATCACCGTCCTTCAAGACAAACAAATGGGAGCGGAACGCGACGTCGACATTGCGGTTTGGATCTAAGATATCCTCACAGAGCCTCTCCAAACCCCGATTCCCAATCCCATCCAACTGCGGCCCCACATTGCCGCCTCGTCCATCGATCTGATGGCACACACCGCAATTCTGGTTGAACAACCGAACTCCCAACGTGGGCTGGGCCGAAGCAGCCACATACCCCGTTCGACGTTTCTCCACCAGCTTCACCAACTCCGCGTTCACCTCCCCCAACGCCTTGGTCAATCCGGCCACGCGCGGCTCCGCAGTCGTTCCGAGCGAGGATTTCAACTTCTCCACCACCATCCGATCCTGCAGCAATCGGGCTGAAACCTGTCCCGCCTCGACCAACGCCAAGATCCGAGTCGCCCCTCGGGCATTACCCGCCAATGTCTGGGCTAGCTTGACCTGAATCCGAAACGGTGCCGCCTGCAACGCTTCCAAAACAATCGCATACGGATCCGTCGTCCCCGGTTTCCCCAAGGCCACACACATTCGACGACGAATCGACGTCGGCAGGCTGGTGTCTGATAGCAACGGCCACAAGGTGGTCAAAGCATCGCTAGGTCGCAGCACGGCCAGGGCTCGGGCCATCGCCGCTCGCGCTTCCAAATCCGTCGACTCCTCCCCGAGCAACACCTCGAAACGTCCCGCGAGATCGGTCAAACCCAACACACCGGCCATCTCCGCCGACGCCCCCAATCGCTGCGATAAGACACTCGGACTCAACTCCGGCAACGGAGCAACGTCAGGCGCAAAACGCCCCACCGCAATCCACGCATACCCATCCCCCGTGTCCCCATCCACAATTTCCAGTTTCACCCGCCGACCCTGATATTTCGCTAGGTCCCACTCCACCGCACGAGCTGTGTCATGCCGGGGCGGTGGAGTCTCCATCAGAATCTCCCGCGTGCTCGCATCCCTCAGGCGCACCACGTTCCGCTTCTGTGCCGGCTTGTCGGGATAACCATCATGTCCCGCCACAAAAAAGCGTAACCGGCTCGGGGCCTCAAATTCTCGCGAGGTCAACACCCCCGTCAACGACTCACCTCCCGCCGGCAGGCTGCTCACAAACTTCGCGTTCTTGTCCCCGTCCGAAGAAACCCGAGCCCCCACAAACCACGGCGGCGTTTGATTCGAAACGCCATCCATAGGTACATTATGCCAAGTCAACAGTGCAGGATCCGCCGATACCAACAGCGCCCGCGCAAGTTCGGCTCCCCATTGCTTCACCTTCGAGCCCAAACTCGCCCCACGCTGATTAGCCCCAGCCTGCACCGCCCTAAAAAGTGAAAGCTGAACATCGAGATCCGATCGAAACTGTCGCGGCGCTAACTCCGCCAAAACCTCCAGCTTAGCCGGGTCCCCGTAGCGCGCCACATGCCGAACAAACCGTTCCTGGTCCACCCGACTCAGCTCGGGTCGTGAGAGTTGGTCCAACAGAAACGCGGCTGCCTCCGGTGTCGTCACCGCCACCGCCACATCCGCTACATACTCCCGATCGCGACTCGTGATACTCGCATCCGCCAATCGCTCAAAAGCCCCCGCCACTCGCATCTGATTACGCAAAGACATCCGCACGCCGTGCAACAAATGCGGATCCGACTGCGGCACTCGTGCTCGAATCTCCAGCAACGGCATCAGGTTCGCCACAGCGGGATGTCGACCCAACGCGTCCGCCGCCGCGCGTTGTACCCAGGGGTCTCGATCCTTCAAACCCCGTTCCGCCAATAAACGATGCTCCTCCGTCCACTGCGACGCCGCAGTCTCCGATAGCACTCTCTGCGCATGAGTCCGAATCTCCCGACTCTCAGCCGTGCACGCAGTTTTCAGAAGCGTCACATCCGCAACCCCCAATCGGTGCAGAACCCAAAGCCCATGCACCTTCTGCCGCCAATTCGCTTGGGCAGACTTCAGCACCCCAAGGATCGGCTTCCGCACCGCCTCCAACCCGCGCTGAACCAGTTGCTCGGTCGCCAAACCGCGCCGTGTCGGGTTCGAATCGCCGATCTCATCCATCAACGTCGACACCGTCGCCGTCGCCAAGTTCAAGGCTCGCGACTCCGACGGCTTATAGCGGATCCGCCAGATGCGTCCCCGATCCCGGTCGCGCCCAGGATGCGTCAACGGCACCTCGTAGTGGCCAATAATCTTGTTGTAGAAATCCGCCACATAGAGCGCACCATCCGGTCCAAACTGCATGTCCACAGGCCGAAACCATGGATCTGTCGTGCTCAGAAAATCTGGCTCCTCCCGCGCAATCTTGGTCGTTCCGTTCTCAACCAGCGTGTCCCGGTTGATCCGACTGGTCATCACGTTCCCGATGATGATGTTGTCGCGAAACGTCGCCGGCCATCGGTCATCCGAGAGATACACCAGCCCCGCAATCGCCGTCGATCCATGCGAGTGCTCCATCAGCGTCGGCCCAAACCCCAGCCCATCATGCGGCTTCCCAAAGCTCGGGTAGTAGGCGTCCCGAAGCACTTGATAAATCGGCGCACTATGGCAGTCCGCAGAAAACAGATTGCCCAAGGGATCAAAGCTCAATCCAAATGGATTCACCTGCCCCCACGAAAATTGTTGCACGCTCGTTCCGTCGACTTGAACCCGATAGACATTGCCCGAGTTCATCCGAATCTGCGTGCCGTCCGAGGCTTTCACGACCGAGTCGTTGTTGAATCCATGTGTGATGTAAAGCCACCCGTCCAACCCCCGACGAAACGAAGAGTTCATGCCGTGCGTGTCCCGCTCCCACCCCAGCGGCCCATACAAAACGGTGCGCTTATCCGCCTTTCCATCCCCATTCGTATCCTCGAAATACCAGATGTTCGGAATGCTCCAAGCAATAACCCCGTTCTTGTACGGATAAATCCCGGTGGGAATGTTCAGTCCATCCACGAACGTCGTCGCCGTCTCCGCTCGCCCATCCCTATTCTTGTCCTCCAAGACGACAATCCGATCACGACCCTTCTTGTCCAGCGGCACCGGAAAGGGATACTCCAGAGTCGTCGTCACCCACAGCCGTCCTCGCTCATCAAACGCCATGTTCATCGGCTTGGCGATGTCAGGCTCCGCCGCAAACAGCGTGATCTCGAAGTCAGGGGGTAGCGTGAAGGTCCTCTGCTCCTGCTCCGGTGAAAGAGGATCCGTGCGACGCACTCCCTCCGCAAACGGGTCCGCAGCCCAACCCGCCGTACCACAAACGGCACACAGCGGAAGGATCACACGATACCAATGACGAAACGAGGAGGAAAACGTGCTCATGGGCATAGATGAAGATTCTATAGCCCACACCCCGCAGGAGCCATCCAAATTCGCTGGTTAACCACCAAACCCGCGCTTCCCACTGCATCGATCGCGATCGCGATCGTCTTTCTGTTCGTGGGGCAGGCCTCTGGTCTGCCGTTTCACCGTGCCTCCGGCACGGTGTAGTCGCCCCAGGCACCCGCCGTCAGAGGTCGCAATCAGTAAACATCCACCTGCAACCCCGTGCTCTGCCGCACCGCCAACGCGATGCGCGAAAGGGTCCGCAGAGGGAGATGTCCGCACCCCGAATGCGGTGTCGGCCGCGTCGCCGAATAGATCTGCACGTTCGAAATCCGAGCGCCCGCATCGCGCAGCTCCTTAATCCGCTGAACGTATGCCGCAATCTCCTCTGCTGAGGGTGGCACTCCTTCGATCGATGGGAATAAGCTCTGGATGGTAATCGATCGCTGCCTGCCGAGCGCCAAGATATTCGCCAGGACTTTCTTCAGCGGCACTTCAGACCGGTTCACTCGATCCATATACGACTGCGTACCGACGTCCAGCTTCACCCAGACGTCATCACCGCTCGTAAAGAACCGTAACCCCCGGCTCACCGCAGGCAGATCTAACCCCGTTCCATTGGTCACCAAAACCATCTTAAAAAACGGCGTCAAACCGCGCGCACGAAGATGAACGACCGCCTCGACCGCTTCCTCAAACATCGGACTTAGCGTCGGCTCGCCATCTCCACTCAGCGCCACATGCTTCGGCCGCAACAACGCCGGCGGCAAATCCGCAAACACCGATCGCATCCGAATCTCACCCGAGAGCACATAATCCAAAGTATGCCTCAACTCGTCCGCCATCACATCGACGTCCAATGTTCGATGCCTGGGGGTCGAATGCCGACTCACCTCGCAGTAGGCGCAATCAAAGTTGCAGTGGCGATCGGGATTCATGTTCACTCCCAACGACAATCCCTGCGCTCGCGACGAAACCACCACGTAGACAAATCGGTTGTCCAGAAAATCGCGGGGGCATCCCTGAGCTGTTTGAAGTCCTGTCATGGGATCCGGCTCAGCCAACAACGTAACGCTCATGGTTCAAATGAATTCATGTTCCTGTTCTCGAACAATCAACACCGGACACTTCGCGTGCCTCATCACGTTCTCCGCCGTGCTTCCCAGCAGCATGTGCTTCAGTCCCGTACGCCCATGTGTCGCAAGTATGATCAGGTCCGTTTCCAACTCCGCAGCCGCTTCTGTAATCTCATGAAAGGGGCGTCCCACCCGGATCAACGTCCGTCTCGGAACCTCCGCAGGAATCTCTGTACCGGCCAACGCCTCAATCTGCTTCGTCGCCGTCTCTCGCATCTCGGCTTCCAACAAAGGCAGATTGATGCCCTCAAAGTCCGAGCCGTGATAGGGAACATAAACCACCGAAATCAACGTGATCGTCGCCTCAAACTCCTTCGCAAACGGAACCGCATAGCGAAGCGCCTTTTTCGAACATTCCGAGAAGTCCACCGGAACCAAAATCTGCTTCAGCTTGAAAAGCGAATGCGCCGGGCGCGCCGTCCCCGCACTGATGGTCGCCGTGTCCTTGCGATCCAGCTCCACCACTACCTTACGGTTTTTTTGCGTCGCTTTGATTTTCATTCAAGGCTCCTTTCCAGACGCGTCAGCACCAAATTCCAGCCCGTCTCCGAGGGCACTCTTCCCAGACAGGGAAATGCTCGCTCGCTCGTTGTTGCCTCGATCAATGAACGCACCATCCTCTTGAATCACGAAACCCACCACACACGAATTGCCCATTCGTATGCCAAAGTTGATCCAGTGCCAACCTCCCTTTCCAACCCGCGCGAAGAGGCCTGCCCGCGAACCGTCATCTGCCTCCCCCCCGTAGGCCGCCTGCCCTCACACGGCGTGACCACATCGCTCGTCGTTGCAGGCCGTGTGCCCTCACACGGCATGGCCGCCCCACCCCCAGACCACAGCACCCTGGGAGCGCCGGCACCCCTGCCGGCTCCCCTCGGCCTCCCCGCCCATGGACCACCATGTCTCCCCCTGTAGGCCGTGTGCCCTCACACGGCGCTGATGGCTCAAACCCCTTCTCGGACGCTGCTGCAGCTCATGACCCCAGTGCGCGAAGGTCCAGCCTCAAGCCGTTCTGATCGCAGGCCCACTCCGGACCAAGCCTCAGGCCTGCCGACGTCGCATGCGATCCACCAAAAGACCCAACAACGTTCGGACCCGCCGTCGCTCGCGATACAGCCCCACCGCTCCCAACAAGGTCGTCAAAACCACCGTGCGCGTCTCAGGAACGATCTTCGGAACAATCTCGCCCGTTGGCAAAATGATCGCTGGAAGGTTACCCACGTAATTCGATCCCCAGGTTTGTATCCAGGGATTGACGAAGAAAATCTGGTCCACCTGACCCGCCGTCAGCCCACTGGAACTAGATCCAAAATAAAGCTCGTCCAAGGTCCCCAAGGATGGCGTGCCCACTGTGTCCTTGCCCGTCCAATTCAGGAGGTAGAGTTTCGAACTGCCCCACGAACTACCGCTGCTATCCGCAAACTGGAGCACACTGTTGTCCGATCCATAGGTCCCGCTGCCCCCGAAATCGATGTAAGAGTCGTTGGACAATGTCAGAGTCCCCACCACATCGTCTCGACCCTCCGTCTTGATGCGCGCACCCGCCATCTTGATCGGTGTGCTGTTACCAATCAGATCACTCGAGTTCAATATCAGCGACCCCGAACCCTGCAAATCGATCGCTGTCGTCGCATCCAACTGGATCTCCAACCGCGTATCTCCTGCCCCGGTCTTAGTGAACGTCCCAAGCTGATTCGCTCCCGACATATTCCCCGTCCCCCGGATACGAACCTCATCGCCTGAGGCGGGGGCACTTTCCACTTTCGGAGCGCTCGTGAAGTTGAAACCGCTGGTCACAATGATGTCTTTCTCCCCCTTAATCCAACCACCACCACCACCACCCGATCCCGCTGCCAGCGTGCCGGCCTGCAAGTTGATATCGCCCGTCACCCAGAGCTGCTTGCTATCGGTCACGCTGTCCAAACTCAAAGTCCCACCCAATACGTCCAACGTGGTCCGTGTCCCAGGGCTCAGCCCCGTAAACTTGTTGTTATAAGCCACCACCACCGTGCCCCCCTTCACAACCAACCCACCCCAGTTCGACAGTTGATCGTCTCCCCCGCTGCCCAGCGTGTATCGAGGCGTGCCAACCCCCGCATTATCAAATCCTAACTTCGCCGCCGTCCCGGCCAATGGATTAGCCGAACTTCCAAACACACGCGTCGTCAACCCCGCGTCATCATACGCAATCGTAATCGTCCCCGTGCTGCTCGCACTGGTCGCTTGTAATGTGCCCACCGCCGTCAAGATGTCCACGTTGCTTTTCTTGCCCGCAATCCGAAGTCCATAGTTGTCGTCCCCACCATGAGTCACATCCAATCGGGTCGGTGATCCGCTCACCGTGATCCCACTCGCCGTCGTTACCGAAACGGTCGCCTCCGACCCCGACCCACTCCCCAATCCACGCAACACCCGGTTCGGACCCACCACCAACGTGCCCGCCCCCGATCCCTCTAAGGTCGCCCCCGCACTAATCGTCGCCGTCTTCGTGGTCGTGCCGCTCAACGAAACAATCGCTCCTAGCGCCGGACTCAACGTCAAGGTACCGCTGCTGACGGTGATGTCCGTGTTCAACCGCAACGCACCTCCACCACCGCCGGCCGACGAGATTACAGGTGTGCCCGATGCCGTGAACCCGCCCGTGGTGCTGAACATCGTATCGCTCGCACTCACCACCACACGCTCCAAACTCCCACCGGTCATGCTCAGCGAACCGAGGCTCGATGTGCCCGTAAAGTTCGCTTGGACCGAGGTCGACGGCGCAATCGACAACGCCGTCCCGCTACCCAACGCCCCCGCCGCACCCATCGCCAAACTACCGCCCGTGACGCTCACGGTGGTTCCCAAAGCGTTCCCGTTATTGTTCAGATTCAAAGTGCCAGCTCCAGTCTTGGTAAGCCCACCTCCCCCAGTGATGGCTGAGGATACGGTCGTGGTCCCAGCTCCCGTGAAGGTCAGCGCGTTCCCGCCAGTGGTCACCGCACCGGACAACGTCAACGTGCCTGCGTCCGACCCAATCGTCGTCGCGCCACCCATCGCGATCGTACCCGCATACGTGTTCGCACCGCTGATATTCCGAATCGCACCGCTGCCTGAGCCGACGCCCGTCACCGAGATCACATTCTCCGGGGATGACACCGTGATGTTGTTCTGAAGCTGCAACTCCGCCGTGTTGGCGATGATCACCCCCCCCGCCGTCGTGCCCAACGCGGTATTGTGCTGAATGTTCAACGCACCCGCATTCACCATCGTCACACCCGTGTAATCATTCGGTCCGGAGAGCGTCAAAGTCCCAGCACCAGCCTTTATGAAAAAAAAGGCTCCCCCCGAGACCTTGGATGAAATCGTCAGATCCGAGGCCGCCGCCCCGTCGGCAACCGTAAATGTTCGACTGAGCCCTCCACCAATCGCCAAAGTCCCCACGCTGATCGTCGATCCACTCGCACTCGCCGAGATCGTCGCATTCCCTCCCATCGTGAGTGTTCCTGTGCCGTCAATGGTTCCTCCCGTCATCGCCAACGTGCTCCCTAAGGTCAGCGCCGCCGTTCCAGCCACCGTCACCGTCCCACCAACCACCGTCAGCGTATTGATCGTATCGGTGTTCGGCGTCACCAGGTTGAACAACCCATCCGAATTCACCGTCACGTTCGCGGTGTTTAGAAGTTGATCGCTGGTCGTCAGTCGTAGCTCCGCCGAACCCGCCGCCCCCGTCGAATCGCCCACCGTCACCGTCGTCGAACTCGTCCCTGCAACCCCACCGGTCTTGGAAAGATAAACCGCACCGTCATTGACCGTGAACGTGCCGTTCTGCGTGTTGGCTGAAGCCCCTCCCAACGTGAGAATGCCGCCGCCGTTCTTGATCAAGTTGCCGCTCCCCGTGATCACCCCGCTCGCGGTAATGTTACCCGCACCCGTGAACGTAGTCGCAAAGCCCGCGTTCACAATCTGCCCACCCAACGTCAGAGTGCCCGCATCGGACCCAAATGTGGCCGCGCCGCCAACCAACGTAATCTGACCGTTGAACGTGTTGTTGTCCGCCATGTTCCGGATCGCACCGCTGGTCCCGGTCCCACTACCCCTCACGGAGGTTACCGCCTCTGCCGCCGCAATCGTGATGTTGTTCTCGAGTTGCAACTCGGCCCCGTTGGCGATCGTCACCCCGTTGGCAGTGCTTCCCAACGCCGAGCTGTTTTGAATGTTCAACACCCCAGCACTCACCGCCGTGATGCCTGAGTAACTATTGGCTCCCGTCAAAACCATCGTCCCCGTCCCTGCTTTCGTCAGCTGCACCGCACCGGTGATCTGAGAGGAGACCAAGAGGTCCACCGCCGCCGCACCATCCGCCACCGTGAAAATCCGATTCGCGCCCCCAAGCGCGAGTGTCCCCACGCTGATCGTCGATCCTCCCGCACTGGCGTTAATCGTCACGTTCCCGCCCAGCGTCAATGTGCCCGTCCCACCGATCGTCCCGCCCGTCATCGCCATCGTGCTGCCCAAGGTCAACGCCGCCGTCCCCGCAATCGTCGCCGTCCCTCCCGTCACCGTTAGCGTGCTGATGGTCTCGGTCGTCGGCGTGACTAGGTTGAACAACCCGTCCGAGTTCACCGTCACATTCGCCGTATTCGGTATTTGGTTGTTCGCCGTCAATCGGAGTTCGGCCGAACTTGCAGCACCACTCGAATCCCCCACATTGATCGTCGTCGAACCAACCGCATTGAAACCTGCCGTCTTGGAAAATTGCACCAACCCGTCGTTCACGCTAAACGCCCCGGTGATCGTGTTCGCCGCTCCACCGCTCAAGGTCAGCGTGCCACCCCCGGTTTTCGTCAAGGTCAACGCCCCACCCGCCACCACCCCGCTCACCACCAACGTGCTGCCTGTGCTGACATTCCATACCGCGTTCGCCGATGGGGTCACCCTCGACGAAATCGTATGGGTCCCGCCCCCAGCCGAGTCCGTAATCGCACCCGTGTTGATCGTCAGGGTGTTGTTCGCAATCGAGAAGCTGGTCGTGGTGTTAATCGTTAACGAGTTCACCACCCGGTTGCCGTTCAAGCTGGTATTCACGCCCGACCCAAACCCCGTGCCGAAGACGATATCATCCACCGGCAGCGGCGTGCTGTAATCCGGGAGCGTGTTCGCGTTCCAGTTGTTTTGCGTCGACCAGTTTGCGTTCGCGCCTCCCCCATCCCAAGTCTTCGTCGCCGCCGCCAAATCCAACCCGCCAACCCAGCAGACCCACATCACAATCACCGCAACCCACAGAGTTCGGATGGCATCCGCACAAAGCGACCGCCTCACCAAAGGGAAAGTTCCCTTGGCGCTGCCGCCCACTGTGCTGCTCTGCGCGCTCATCATCAAACCCGTCTCCTGCCGCCCGAAAATTCGTCGCCCTCACGATGCCACCAATGTCCCATGGCATGCCTATATCCACAGCATCCTAGCAGGTACCCTAAGAAAATAAAGATCTCATGCCAAGCTGGTAACGAATTGATTATAAACAGGTTAGCCGTTTCTAGCCCAAAATAGTTCCGTCCAAACCACTCGCCCCTGTCCGGAATCGATCCAAGTTCTCCGTCGTCACCCGCACAATCTCCGATAACGCCTCCGCCGTCAGGAACGCCTGATGCGAGGTCACCAACACGTTCGGAAAGGTCAAAAGTAAGTTCAATTCATCGTCCGGAAGCACGTGGTCCGAGTGGTCCTCAAAGAAAACCCCCTCCTCCTCCTCATACACATCCAACCCCACACCACCCACCCGTCCATCCTTCAACGCCTCAATCAACGCCGTCGTGTCGATCAGCTTCCCTCGGCTCGTGTTAATCAAATACGCACCTCGACGCATCCACCCAAAGCTCTCCGCGTTCAACAGGTGATGGCTCTGCGGCGTCAAGGGCAGGTGCAATGACACAATATCGCTCGATCTCAAAAGCGTCGGAAAATCGACATACTCCACCCCAGCCTCCTGCGCCCACGCCTCGTCCGCAAACGGATCATACGCAATCACCCGAGTCTCAAACCCTCGAAAGATCCTCGCCGCCACCTTCCCAATCTTTCCCGTGCCCACCAACCCCACCGTCTTGCCCGCCACATCAAACCCCACCAAGCCGTTCAGCGAGAAGTTATGCTCCCTCACCCGGTTGTACGCCCGATGGATCTTTCGGTTTAAGGTCAGGAGCAACGCCACCGCGTGCTCCGCCACCGCATGCGGCGAATACGCCGGAACCCGCACCACCGTCATCCCCAACGCCTTCGCCGCCCCCAAATCGACGTTGTTAAACCCCGCACATCGCAACGCAATCAACCCCACTCCCAACGCCTTCAGTTGCTCCAAACACGCCCGATCCACGCGGTCGTTCACAAACACACAGACCGCTCGCGCCCCCGCCGCCGTCGGTGCCGTGTTCGCGTTGAGTCGAAACTCAAAAAATCGCGCATTCAACCGCCCAAACGCCGACGAACGCTCAAAAAAATGGCGGTCGTAGGATTTCGTATCATAAAAAGCGACGCCGAATTCATGGCTCATACCCAGACTCTACCACGCCCACCCCTCGTCTGCCGATATCTTAATCCACCCTCCTCGCCCACCGCTGGAGGCCGCGTGCCCCCACACGGCGTGGCCGCCCCACCCCGAAACCACAACACCCCGGAACCGCCGGCACCCTTGCCGGCCTTCCGAAGGCCCACGTCCCAAAGTCAACCCAGGGAGCGCCGCCCCCCCCTACCGGCACCCCTCAGCTTCCCCGCCCATCAACCACCACGTCCTCCCCCTGTAGGCCGTGTGCCCCCACACGGCATGGCTGCCCCACACCGAGACCACAACACCCTGGGAGCGCCGGCATCTTTGCCGGCCTTCCGAAGGCCCACGTCCCAAAGTCAACCCAGGGAGCGACGGCACCCCTGCCGGCTCCCCTTGGCTTCCCCGCCCATCAACCACCACGTCCTCCCCCTGTAGGCCTTCGCGTTCAAACTCTTCTGCACGGTTACGACTCAGCTCGCGCGCGTCACACAAAACACCGCACCCCAGGCCCTGCCGACTCCACCCTCAGTCTCCCCGCTTCCCCCAACACTAACAACGCCGTCGAAAGCGCATCCGAATCCGTCGCCGACGCCGCGATCACCGCAGCCGACCGCGCCCCCGACACCGGTCGACCTAACCGAGGATCGATCACATGCCCGTAGATCAGCCCATCGTGTTCGAAGGCCTTGCCGCGAACCTCCGACACCGACAACGATTCGTCCACCAACTCCACGACCGGAAGCCCCTCCAACCCGCTCCCCACATCCCCATCCATTCTCCTCGTGGCTCCCGCGCCGCTCAACAGCTCACCACTCGTACTCCCCCCCGCACTCGCGATCGTTCGCCAGCCTCCCCCAATCGCCACCCGCCAAGGAGCCCCTCCAGGTTGACAACCGATGGCACACACGGTGCTAGTTCCCCCATGAATCAAACCCGACCCAACCCCAGCCTCGCGCAGCAACTCCACGGCGCGCTCCAAAGCGTAGCCCTTCCCAATCGAACCCAAATCCAGCCAAAGCCCCGGCCGCTCATAACGGACACGCCCCTCCGACCGATCCAAGGACACAAACTGAAAACCCACCTGCCCAAAAGCCTCCGCTTGCTCCTCCGCCGACGGCACCCGTCCGCCCCCTCCCATCAATCCCCACGCAAACAGCACGGGCGCAATCGAGGGATCAAACGCACCCCCCGTCGACGCATGCAAGTCACGAACCCTTTCCAAAAGCCGAAAAAGGCGATTATCCACCCGCACCCACCCACGCCCCGCCTCCCGGTTGAGCACACTCAGATCGCTGTCCGGCCGATACACGCTCAGTTGACGTTCGACACTCTCAATCTCGTCCAAAGCCTCCTCCGCAGCCGCTCGCAACGCCTCGGGTCGATCCCCATGCAGGATCATCTCAAAGCGGGTCGCCATGGCGTGCCGTGCCACACGTGTACCCGCCCCATCTCCGTCGTGCTTCATCCCGTTTCTATCGCATCCCCTGCCCCGCGAGGGACAGACAATTTGTTTGCTTCGTGTCTACGCCTCGGGTCTTGTTTTCCCCGCGACGCCACCGCTCCATGAAACGAATCTCTCTCGATTCTCTCTCCGCTAGCCCCATCAGCGACGCAGTCCTCCAGGCCATGGCACCCTACTGGCAGGAACATTTCGGCAATCCAGCCTCCTTTCACTGGCGCGGCACCCAGGCTCGTAAGGCGCTCATCCGTGCCCGCGAACAGGTCGCCAGCTTCCTCGGCAGCGCCCACCCCGAGGACATCATCTTCACCTCCGATGGCACCGAGTCCATCAACTTCGCCGTCCAAGGCATGCTCATGAGTCCGCGCCGACGCGGCCATCAGGTCGTCACCTCCGCGCTCGAGCATCCCGCAGTTCAAAAATCCATCGCCGCCTGCCAAACCGGAAGGGACCCAATCCAAATCGCCGAAATCGCCCCCCTCCCCGATGGCACCCTGCCGACCGCAGCCTACGAAGCCGCCATTACCTCCAGAACCACCCTCGTCTCCACTCACTGGGTCAATCAGGACTTAGGTACGATCCAGTCCGCACCCGAAATCGTCGCCGCCGCTCGTTCCCAAGGGGTCCCGGTTTTCGTCGATGGAGAAGCCGCCGTCGGATGGGTCAACATCCAAATCGATCGCTTCAGTCCTTCGCTCTTCTCCTGTTCCGCACACCGCTTCGGCGGACCTCGGGGGGTTGGAATTCTTTATCACCACCGACGCACCAGCCTCACCCCGATGCTCCACGGGGGGGACCAAGAGTCCGGCCTCCGTGCGGGAATCGAAAACGTCCCCGCCATCGTGGGTGCTGGCGTCGCCGCCGAAATTGCGACCCGCGAATGGGCGCGCCACGCCGACACGGTCCGCCACCTCCAGCGCTACTTCTGGGAGGCGGTCAAAGCACGCATTCCAGGCGCCCACCTGCACGGTCCCGAGCCCGGCCCCACCCGCACCCCGCAGTCCCTTTGCTTCAGCTTCAGTCAGGCCGAAGGCGAGGGCTTGACCCTCTTCTGCGACCTGCAAGGCCTCGAAATCCACGCCGGTGCCGCCTGCCTCGCCCGAGGGGGAGGCACCCCACCCGCTCTCGCCGCCATCGGCGTCCCACCGAATCTCGGACGAGGGGCCATCCTCGTCTCCTTCGGTCCAACCCAAACCGTCGACGAACTCGACCAAGCCATCGTCATCCTCGCCAAAGGGGTCGAACGGTTGAGAAGCATGGCTCTGGATTGAGTGGAGCATGTTGAGCATTGCCTCTCCAAGATCGGAGCGGCACACTCGTCATCGCCCAATGGGCGAACAGAATCCGCATGAACGACCAAATACTCAACGCGCTCAAATCGATCAAATACCCAGGCTACTCACGCGACATCGTGTCGTTCGGCCTCGTAAAGAACGTCGTCGCGAATGCCGGAGCCGTCAGCTTGACCTTGGAACTGACCACCCCAAACCAAGAAGCAGGCCGCCAAATCAAAGAGCAGTGCGAACAGGTGCTCAGAGCCCTCCCCGGCGTGAATCACGTCATGGTGGAACTGAAACAGCCTCCCGCTGCTTCCGGCGCACAACCTCAATCTCCTTGGGGCAACCAAACCCGTGTTCCCGGTGTCCAACGCCTGATCGCCATCGCAAGCGGCAAAGGCGGCGTCGGCAAATCCACCTGCTCCGTCAACCTCGCATGCGGCCTCGCTCACCTCGGTGCCCGGGTCGGCTTGCTCGATTGCGATATCTACGGACCCAGCATCCCGCTCATGATGGGCATCCGAGAACGTCCCACCGTCAGCGAAGATGAAAAACTCATCCCACCCTCCAGCCATGGCGTCAAGTTGATGAGTATCGGGTTCCTCGTCGATGGCGATTCCCCCGTCATCTGGCGCGGCCCGATGATCATGAAGACCATCCAGCAGTTCCTCCAACGAGTGGAATGGGGCACCCTGGACTATTTGCTCGTCGACCTTCCGCCAGGAACTGGTGATGCCCAGTTGTCCCTCTGCCAAACCGCTCCGCTCGATGGAGGAGTGATCGTCACCACCCCACAAGAAGCCTCCCTCGGCGTGGTCCGGAAAGGCATCGGGATGTTCGAAAAAGTTCAAGTGCCGATCCTCGGTATGGTCGAAAACATGAGCTATTTCATCACCCCCTCCGGTGAACGTCATGAAATTTTCGGCCACGGAGGCGGAAAACAGGAAGCCGCCCGCCAAGGAATTCCCTTCCTCGGCGAAATCCCCCTCTACACCGCCATCCGCGAAGGCGGAGACCGTGGCGTCCCAGTCGTCGTCAGCGCCCCCCAAGAGCCCCCAGGCCAAGCCTTCCTCACCATCTGCAAGGCTCTGCTCGCCATCGATTCCAGAAATGGCTGATCCCACCCACCCCCTTGGAGGAGATCGCCAAAAACGACCAAAGCACTCCCTTAACCATGCACTTGATGTCTCCTAGAACACTGTAATCCAGCAGGTTGTAACCGAACAATCCCCAGGCGAATCGCTTTGTCATGTTAAGTAATTGCCCAACGTGCCGAGGGGATACAAAGGCCCAATGAACTCGCTGATTGTTGAGGATGATTCTGGAACACGGCTCATGCTCGAAGAACTCCTCTCGAGACGCGGGCACTCCGTAGTCGCCGTGCCCGATGCCGAACAGGCCATGGACCAAACCGCCGTTCGCATGCCTCAACTGGTCCTGCTCGATGTCGTGCTGCCCGGAATGGACGGCCTCGATTTCTGCCGATGGCTCCGCACCCAACCCGGAGGCGATCTCCCCTTGGTCATGGTGGTCACAGCCCACGTCGCCCCCACCGATCTCGAAAACGTTCTCCACGCCGGAGCCGACGAATACCTGGCCAAGCCGCTCGATCTCCAAACGCTTAATATCCGTCTCGCCATCGCCGAAAATCGAGCCCGCGACCGCACCAAACGTTTCCAAGCCGAACGCGAACGCGAACGTTATTGGCATCGACTCGAACAAGCCCAACGCGTCGAAAGCCTCGGCGTGCTCGCAGCCGGCATCGCACACGACTTCAACAACATCCTCGCCGGAATCCTCGGCAACGCATCCCTCGCCCGTATGGAGGCCGCCGATGACTCAGAACTGCACTCCAATCTGACCCAGATCGAGGCCCTCTCCCTCCGAGCGGCTGAACTCTGCAAACAGATGATGGCCTACTCAGGCAAGGTGCGCCCCGCTCTGAGGCTCCTCGACCTCAACAAACTCGTAGAAGACACCGTCTCAGCCTGGGAACGGGTCACCCCACAGCCCAGACCCGTCGAGGTTCATACTACGAAAAACCTCCCGGCCTTGCTCGGGGACCAATCTCAGATCGAACAAGCGCTCCGAGCCCTGCTCAACAATGCCAGTGAGGCGGTGCAAGACAACGGAGGGGGGGTCTTCGTCCGAACCGCCATCGATCATCCTACCTCCTCCGATTTCATGGCTGCTCACCTCTCCCCAGAACTGCCCGAATGCGAATACGCACTTCTGGAGGTCTTGGATGGCGGCTACGGAATGAGCGATGAGGTGCGTCGGCGCGCGTTCGACCCGTTCTTTAGCACCAAATTCGCCGGACGCGGGCTTGGACTCGCTGCCCTCGCCGGAATCGTTCGCACGCACAAGGGGGCGGTCGCTGTCATGAGCCAACCCGGACGCGGCGCCACCTTCCGCGTCTGGTTGCCTCTCTCCACCTCCACGCCCGAGACCGCCACAACCACGGAGCCTCCCGCTTCGACAGCGCGTGTCGGGGATCACACAAGTCCGGCCCAGCCCAAAGCGCCACGCGCGCTCGTCGCGGATGATGAAAACACCGTGCGCAGTGTCGCCTGTCGCATTCTCACCTCCCGCGGTTACGATGTGGTCGGTGCCCGCGATGGCCGCGAGGCGCTTGAAATGTTCACCCCCACCCCCGGTGAATGGGATCTGGTCTTGCTCGACTTAAGCATGCCCCGCATGGACGGTGCCGAGGTCTGCAAACGAATTCGAGCAATCCGCCCCGATGTCCGCATCGTGCTCATGAGCGGTTACCCAGAGAACGAAGCGATGAACCGCTTCGAGGGTGGTGGTTTCGATGCCTTTCTCGTCAAGCCGTTCACCGTCGAGAGCCTCTGCGCCAAAGTCCTGCCAACCTGAGTCCCTTCCACCCTCCGCGTCTCCGCGCGAGAATAATCGGAAAGGCCTGAATTGTTACAGCCCAGGGTTAGATCGCCTGCGCTTGGCCCCGCGCGGCAATCAGCTTCTCCAACTCTCGGTGGTTCGTCTTGCCCGTCCCCAGTTTGGGAATCTCACGCACAAAAACGATCTCCCGTGGAACACAGAGATTGCTCAACCCCTTCGCTTTGATCGCCGCACGAACTTCTTCCATCGAAAGTTTCGGCTCGTTCGCCGCCGCGATCAACACCTCTCCGCGGGCCTCGTCCGGGACACTCACCACTGCCACTTGACACCGCAGCCCATACTGCGGAAATGCCCCCGCTAACGCGTCCTCGACCGCCGTCAAACTCACCATCTCCCCACTCACTTTCGCAAATCGCTTCATCCGCCCTTGGATGAAAAGAAAACCACTCTCGTCCACGCTCACGATGTCTCCCGTGTCATACCAACCATCCAACGCCAGAAACTTCTCATTCGCATCGGCGTTCAAATAACCCCGCATCACGTTCGGCCCACGCACAAACAGGCGACCTCCCGTCGACACCCCCTCGATCGATTCGAGTCGATACTCAATCCCGGGAAGCAACCGCCCCACCGAGCCATACCTCGGGTTCAGCGGTGTGTTCACACTCAGACACGGCGCACACTCCGTCGCTCCATACCCCTCCAACACCCGAACCCCAAACAGTCGAGACCATGTCGATGCCGTGCTCTCCTGCAGTTTCTCCGCCGCCGCAAAGAGGTAACGCATGCTCCTAAAATCATACGGATGCGCTTTTCTTGCATACCCGTTGAGGAACGTATTCGTGCTGAGAAGTAGGCTGCAATTTCGATCGTAAATCGCCGCTGGAATCAATCGATAATGCAACGGTGACGGATAGAGAAATGTGTAGAGCCCCCGAACCAATGGAAGAAAGGTACCCACCGTCAGCCCAAATGAATGAAAGAGGGGCAGCGCATTGAACAGCCGATCCTTGTCCTCCAAATCCGTGACCGCAATCATCTGCCGAATGTTCGCCAAAATGTTCCCATGCGTCAGTTCCACCCCCTTCGGAACGCCTTCCGACCCGCTCGTAAACAACACCACCGCCGTCCTCGCTGACGCCATCCGCAAATCTCGTCCTCCCTTCGGCAGTGCCAAATGCACAAACGCACGCACCATCCCCCACACCCGGTCCGCCGTGACCACTCCCAAATCCTCCAGATACAACACCTCCACCCCCGCCTCCTCCAACGGCTTCACATCCAGCTTCGCCTTGGTCACGAACGCGCGCGAAGTGATCACGTGCCTCATTCCCGCCAATCGACAGCACGCCACCATCACCGCCGGGCCCGTCGAAAAGTTCAACACCGCCGGCACCTTGTCCAATCGCCACAACGCCATCAACACCACCGGTGTCACGTTCAGGTTCGGCAACAACACCCCCACCCGGTCGTCCGCTCGCACTCGTGTTGCGAGCTTCATCGACACCACATCTGCGCCCGCCAGCAGCCGACGATACGTCAAGGTCTTGCGCGTGGCATCCTCCAACACCACCAACCCCGGCCGTTCCCGCCCTGCATCTTCGATCGCCTCGACAAGATTCTGCGCCCCGTATTCCGTCTCCGCTCGGAATTGCTGAACCACCATCCGGTCGCGCAACCAGTCCGTCATGTGCCTCCGCGCTGTCGCCGCTCGCACTTCCCCCAGATCGGGAGCCCGCTCCACCTCCCCGAAATGGGCTGTCACCCGAGGAAACCAACGCCTCCACCCCGGTTGCCTCGAAAACATCAACCGATTCGCCCCCCGCATGTAACACGTGATCACCTTGGCCCGCGTTTTGAAGAGTAAGAAACCCGTGCCATCGTAGATCTTCATCAGCACGCCTGTGTGACTGATCTGGCCTTCCGCAAAGAGCACCAGACGACCGCCCTTCTGAAGATACTCCGCCATCCGCTTGGCCGCATACGGGGAGGAGGGATCGATCGGAAAGGTGCGCCGGTTCACCATGATGCGCTTGTGCAACCACGACGTCTCCGCCGTCGTGCTCGAAGTCACGAAACGCCAGTCGTCATCCAAACACACCGCGACAAACAACCAGTCCAACCACGAAACATGGTTCGGGACCAATAAAACCGGCCCTGGAGTCGATAGCACCCCCGTGTTGTAGGATCGAAACCGAAAAAGCAACCGCACCAGCGCCAAGAGTATCGTTTTCATCGTTCGCGTTTGTGTTCGATTCAATGAGGATGGAAAAATGGAACGGGTATCAGGGTCGGTAGCGCTCGCATGTCTCTACGAAACCGAAGCCCCACGCTTCGGATCCGGTTCGGGAATCCTGAGCCACGTCACCGCCACCACCACCACCACAGCCAGGCCAGAGAAGATCATCGGTGCCGTGCCGTGCACACTCTTCGTCGCCATCAGCACCACCGCCCCCCCCAAGCTCATCGCTAGGTTCTCCATGAAGTTCTGGACCGCGATGGTTTTTCCAAGCTTGCTCCCCGGGCTCTCGGCTTGCAGCGCCGCATTCAACGGGATCAAAAAGAGGCCCGCACTGATCCCCGCCACAATCAATCCCCCAATCACCATCCCTCGGTCCACCACCAGCGAAAGAACACCGATCAACAACCCCAACCCCCAGCCATACGGCCGCGTCCATCGCACATCTCCCACCCGATGCAACTGCCCCGCCAGCACGCTCCCGATCATGATCCCGATGCTCAACCACAGGCCCAGCAACGCAATCGAAGTGTTGTCTTTCAACCCCAAGGTCTTCAAACCCCACGGCTGAAAGTTCATCTTCATCACCGCCCCGCAGATCCAAAACAGGGTCGTGCCCAAAAGCACCCGACACAACCGGGGCACGCTCAACAAATACTTCCCGTGCCCGAAAAATTCCCGGACACTCGCACTCAGCCGCACCGTCGGATCCGATGGAGTCCTAATCATCAGCAGGTTCAACCCCAGCGACAGCACATACACCGCAACCTGCGCCGCATAACAGGTCTGCGGTGAAAACTGGTCGATCATCTTCGCCCCCGAAATGCTCCCCGTCAGGATCGCCACCAAGGTCAACATCTCAACCGTCCCATTCGCCTTCACCAAGCGTTCTCCAGGCAAAATCTCCGGCAGGATCCCATACTTCGCCGGCGAATAGAAACAAGACCCAATGCCCACGATAAAATACCCAACTCCCTGCCAATCGTATCCCATGAACAAACTCCCGCCCGCCACCAGCGTGCCGAGTAGCTTGATCAGGTTACCGCCCAACAACCACTGGGTCTTCGCATAGCGGTCATTCAAAAAACCCGCCACCGGCGCCAACAAGAAATAGGGAATGAACAGCAGCGTCGTGAACAGCGCATTCGACGAGCTCAACTCCTGCGGCGTGATCTCCCCCCGGGAGGCCTTCAAAGTGAGCTGACCCAAGATGATCGCCAAAATGGTGTTGTCCCCAAAGGCTCCCAAGAACTGACTCGCCAAGAGCAACGGATAGTTTCGGTTAGGTTTCATGAATGGAACTGGGTTCTCCGGTCTCGGCAATCTCCAACGCGTTCTCGCCCACCTTCACCAGGGTTCTCTCCAACTCATCGGCACTCCTCCTCGACACATCCCCCCACACCCGCTCCGCAATCGCGTAATACTGCGGCAATATCTCCCCCGACAGCTTCAATCCCGCCAATGTCAAAACCACCCGATACGCCCGTCGATCCCCAGGCGCTTCCTCTCGCCGCACCAATCCTCGCTTCTCCAAACGGTCCACAAGCCCCGTCACATTCGATCGATGCGTGATCAACGCCACACTCAACTCCGTCTGCGACACCCCCTCCGGTCGGTCCCTCAAAAGGTTGAGAATATTAAATTGGCTCGGACTCAAGTCCCACCGCGCGAAGAAAAGCCGACTCGCATGCCACACCGCCTCCGAGGTCTTCAAAAGCTGAAGCAAAGGACGATATCGCGGCCCCGGTTGATCAGACGCGCTGTTCACACACCCATAACACAACACAACTGTTGATATGTCAACAATTATGATCCCTGTCGCATTCCGAGGAGGAGCCTCACGCGAAACCGGCCCGGCACCAACCGCCCACCCCGGGAGCGCCGACACCCCTGCCGGCCTTGGGAAGCCCAACGACCACCCAACTCGCCCGCCCAAGACCGCCTGCCCCCCCCCCGCCGATGTCCCAAAGCCCAAAGTCCCCAAGGCATTCCGAACCCCGGGAGCGCCGGCACCCTTGCCGGCTCCCCGGCCTCCTCGCTAACCCGCCTCCGACTCCGCATAGCCACTCCGCTGATACTCACCCGAATTCGCCCTCCCGAAACAACAACTTACCCTCCCGTGTCATCCGTCACGCACGTCCCTGCACGAGCCACTGGGTCTTACGTCCCGTAGAGCAACCTTGACTCCCATCAAAAATCTCTTCAGGTTTCGCAATAGCCATGGGGGTTAGGAGGGGAAGACTATCAAAACACCACTCGCGGAGTTTTATGCAACCTGTGCTCTCACCAAACGGACGCCCAGGATCGTTCGCTCGGCGACCTCAGAAGGTTCCCTGCAGCGCTGCCGCAGTGCCGCCTATTTCGGACCCGGTCGCGCCGGGGGTTGACCCACCGCAAAAGGAGCGGTGGATACAACTGAAACCATACCAACCGGGACCAACCCACAAGAGTCAGCCAAGGCCCACACGGGCGAACACACCGGCAACACTAAGCAGTTCGTGGACAAGGGCGGAACGACAAGACTAGCGCCATGATCGCACGCTTGAGCAGGCCTAGCGTCCCCCCAGCGAGTCATCAAAGTGGATTTACGCTCGTGGAACTGCTGGTTACCATCGCTCTCATCGCGATTCTCGCCGCATTGCTTACCTCCAGCGTCGTTCACGCCCGCCGCTCAGCCCGCGGGGTGGTCTGCATCAACAATCTTCGTCAGATCACATTGTCATCGTTGCTCTACTTGAATGACCATGGGTACTACATTCGCCACTTTTACTACCTTCCAGTGCGAACAAATAACTTCTGGCCCGATCGACTTTATCCATACACCGGCTCAAAGTGGCTCGATCCACTCTATAAATGCCCGGACAACAAGCTCACGAATACAGGGGGTGTCTTATTTCGAGAAGGTACGCTTTCCTTACGTGGCAGCTACGACATGAACAGTAGCGGCTCAGCATTGTCTTTCAAATACGGCCCTTTAGGTGTCGGTGAGATCTGGGTTCCCAGCAGCAATCCTGATCCCAACGTAGGTACAACACCGGTCAGGGACGACCTGGTCGTGAATCCCAGTCAAACCTACTACTATGGTGATGCTTCAATGAACGTTTTGGGTTACCCTGGCTCCAAATTCGATGTGGCTGCCTTTTACCAACTGGGCAACGTGAACAGCAGCAACATTTCACGCCGGCTCGAAGCACAGCGCCACGCAGGTCGAGTGAAGGTCAGCATGTGCGACGGACATGTCGAGACGAAGAAGCCATCCATAATATACAGTGCTTCTGCAGAGGAGCGCCGTCACTGGAACCGGGATGGCGAACCCCACATGGGGGATTAGCCCGACAGACAGGTCCGGCATTTTCCAAATCAAAAGGACGCACGAACTCGCTCAACGTTACAGCTCTGTGCTCTCTGTGAACTCTGTGGTGAACACTCCCCTCCTCCCCCCCATTCCGCGTGGTCCGCGGTGATACCCCACCCCCAGTATTTCCCAACCGAGAAGCAGAGACGGGAAGTAACAAAGAATGATCCCTACCTGCGCCTCCTCCCCACTCTCGCCCTCCGCGTTAAAAACTCCCCTCCTCCCCCCATTCCGCGTGCTCCGCGTTTGCATGTCTGTGGGCACGGTCTATTATGCAAAGCTTGTCCGAGCCATCACCATCTCAACGCACAAACCTCTGCGTCAGCGCACGTCGACTACGCAAAGGCTACGCCGATCGCATCGTGCTCAACGATGTCTCCTTCAACCTCGCCCGAGGCGAACGGGTCGCGCTCACCGGCCCCTCCGGCAGCGGTAAAACCACCCTGCTGAATTGCATCGGCGGCATCGATCGACCCGACTCCGGCGAGATCGAGGTCAATGGCCTCCGGCTCGATCAGCTCTCAAGCGCCGAACTCGCGCTCGTTCGACGCCGCGACATGGGCACAATCTTCCAGTTCTTCCACCTCCTCCCCACCCTTTCTGTTTTCGAAAACATCGAATTGCCCATGCAACTGCTCGGCACCCCGACGCGCGCACGCGCTCAACGCACCAACGAACTCCTCGATCGTGTCGGCGTGGCTCACCGCGCCCACGCACTCCCCTCCCAACTCTCCGGCGGAGAAATGCAACGTGTGGCCATCGCCCGGGCCATCGCGCATCGTCCATCACTCATCCTAGCCGACGAACCCACCGGAAATCTCGACTCCACCAATGGCACCGCCGTCCTCGAGTTGCTCCGTGAACTCTCCGATGAGACCGGAACCGCCATTCTCCTGGTCACACATGCCGCAGAAGTCGCCCAGATTTGTCACCGAACGATCCATCTCCGAGACGGCTGGATTCTCTCATCGTCCGCGACCACTCCCCCCGCTCTCCCCTCGTGATGAGCAAAGCCCCAGCCTCCCAGCCCCACGAGCCAGGCTCTCCGTGGCGGATGGCTCTACTGTTGTGGACCCGGTTCACCTGGCGACACTGGCGTCAATCCCCCGGACAATCCGCGCTTCTCACACTGATTCTGGCCGTAGGGGTCGGGGCCTACCTCGCCATCCGCCTTGCGAACGCCGCCGCTCTTTCTGGGTTCCAATCCTTCACCGGCTTGGTCGCCCACGAGAGCGATTGGGTGCTCTCAGCACCCGCCGGTGCCCTCCAAGAGTCCTGGCTCGATGAACTCCGCGACACGCCCAACCTCGAATCACTTCAGTGGGTGCCCATCATCGAAACAACCGCCACCCTCGCGCCCACAGGCGAACCTCAAGCCCTCGCCTCCGCCGAAACGTTCCAACTGATCGGCATCGACCTCGTCGGCGTGACGAATCTCCAACCCGCCGACAACGTCGATCCCGACACTTCGTGGCTCAATGCTCCCACCGCCGACGCTACCTCGTCGAGCGAAGCTTCGATTTGGGAACGACTGCGCGATCCAACGGCCGTCTTCGTCACCCGAGCCCTTGCGGACAGACAAGGCCTCACAAACGGCTCTTCCCTGCGGATCATCGTCAACGACTCCATCGTTACCTTACGTGTCGTCGGCTGGATTCCCGAGCCACCGAACCTACCCCGCCCTGCCCCCACCGTGCTCGTCATGGACCTTCCCGCGCTGCAACAGCTCTCAAGTCGACCCGGTCAAATCGACCGTATCGATGTGTTCGCCTCAACGTCAAACTCACCCCAACAAACACCCGCCGCCATCCTCGCTACGCTCCAATCCATCGCACGTGACCGCTGGACCGTTTCGACGCCCGGGGACCGCAAGGAAAACGCCGCGACCATGACGCGGGCTTTCCGTCTAAACCTGACCATTCTCTCCCTCATTGCGCTGCTGGTCGGACTCTACATGATTTATCAGGCTCTCGACGGCGGCGTGGTTCGTAGACGCGAGGAAATCGCCATCCTCCGTTCCCTAGGAGTCACCGAACGAATGATTCGACAGGCGTGGTTGGTTGAGTCGCTCGGTCTCGGAATCGCAGGAGCCCTCGGCGGGATCGTTCTGGGCTGGGCTGGGGCCCAGCTGGCCGTGCGTTTCGTAGGCCGAACGGTCAATGCCCTCTACCACGCCACCTCCGCACAACACGCCTCTCTCTCCTTGCCAGAAGCCATCATCGCCGTGCTGCTATCCGTCGGTGCCGCCCTGGTCGCCGGCTGGATCCCTGCCCGATTAGCCGCAGTCACACCCCCAGCCCAGATTCTAGGCAACGCCCGGTCTGGATCCACCGAACAAGGACTCTCATGGTTACGCTCTCCAGCACTGGGCACCCTGCTCATCGGGGTTGGAATCCTACTCGCCATGCTGCCGCCCTGGCGCATGGCCGGCGGGGTCCGAATCTCGATCGCCGCCTACGCCGCCGCGTTTGCTTGGTTGATCGGTGCCGGGATCCTGGCAGGTTGCTCACTCTCCCACGTCGCACGTCAACTCGGTCGCCTCACCACAAACGCCCCGCTCACACGGATCGCCCTCAGTCACCTGCGAGCCCCCAGCGGACGTCATCGGCTTGCCGCCGCAGGCTTGGTTTGCTCCGTCGCCATGACCGCTGGAATGGCCATTCTCGTGGCGAGTTTCGACACCACCATGCGACTCTGGATCCATCAAACCTTTCAAGCCGATCTCTATATCTCCAGTGCCGGGGCTCAGAGCGCCTCCACCGAAAATCGAATCGCATTCGCAACTTGGTCCCGCATCACTCAGCTCCCGGCGGTGGCGGATTTCAATGCCATGCACGCCACGCGCGTCTCCTTGCCACAAGGGGATTCGATGCTGGTCGGCTCCGACCTTCGTTTCGCCCAACGCTACACCGGCATGTCTTGGGTCCAGCCTCCATCCAACGATTCGGTTTTCGACGCTTCGACCAACGAGGGTCTCGCGCTCGTGAGCGAAAGTTTCAGCGAACGTTTTCAACTGACCCGCGGAGACTTCATCTCGCTGCCGACTCCTTCCGGAAAACGCTCCCTGCAAATCGCAGCCGTGTTCTCAGATTACGGAAACGAACGAGGGGCGATCATCGTGGACCGAACCCACTTCGTACGATGGTTCGACAACCACGCCGCTACCAGCCTCATGCTCATCACGCGTAAAAACACCTCAGCCGACGCGCTCCGCGACGAGATCGCCACACGTTATCCGGGGCTGCAAGTCCTGACGCACGGCCGTCTCCGCTCTGAAGTGCTCCGCATCTTCCACGAAACCTTCTCAATCACTTACGCCCTTGAAGCGATCGGCATCGTCGTCGCCGTCGCTGGCCTCGGTTCAACCCTCGCTAGCATCTTGCTGGAACGGCGTTTCGAGTTGACCACCTTGCGAGCATTAGGTGTTCGCTCCACCGAGATGGCCTCCGGAACGTTGGCGGAAGGGCTCATTATCACCCTCACCGCAACCGGGGTCGGCCTCGCCTGCAGCGTGGCTCTAGGTTGGCTTCTGATCTTCGTGATCAACAAGCAAACCTTTGGCTGGACACTCCGCATGGAGATCCCCTGGCTCCAACTCGCCTCCCTCGCCTTGCTCGTCCACCTCACCGCCGCCCTCGTCGCCTTCATCATGGGGCGTTGGGGTGCGCGTCTGCCTGCCGATCGTGAAGAGTAACCCTCAACCTCCCAAACCACGTGGTGCCTTGACGCGCCACCCCAAGCCACGCAGCATGCTCCGCTGTCGGCACCAGCCCAACTGTTGACCCAGTAATGCCCTTGCTCGATATCCAAGATCTCCACGTCGAGTTCCGCCAAACGACCAAGACGGTGACCGCCGTCGACGGGGTGTCCCTCCAGATCAGCCCCGGCGAAACGGTTGGGCTTGTCGGTGAAAGCGGCTCGGGCAAAAGTGTCACCGCCCTCTCGATCGCACGGCTGATCCCGAGCCCACCCGTAGCCTATCCGAAAGGTCGAATTCTCCTCGACGGCCAAGACGTGCTCGCCATGAGCCAGGTTGACCTCCGACAAATCCGCGGTCGCATCGTCAGCTACGTGTTCCAGGATCCCGGATCCTCCCTCAACCCGGTGTTCCGCATCGGTTCCCAAATCAAGGAGTCCCTGCAGCGCCACCGACCGAGTGCAGCTACCGACTCCGAGGTCCTCCGCCTGCTTCGTCTGGTGGGTATCCCCGCCCCCGAGGCTCGCATCAAAGCCTACCCTCACGAAATGTCCGGCGGCATGCAGCAACGAGCGATGATCGCGATGGCTCTCGCTTCCCAACCCAAATTGCTGGTCGCCGACGAACCCACCACCGCGCTCGACGTCACCATCCAAGCCCAAATCATCGATCTGCTCCACACCCTCAAGTCGCAGCTCGGAATGGCCATCCTACTCATCACGCACAACCTGGGAATCGTCGGTGACCTAGCCGACCGTCTGGTCGTGATGTACGCCGGTCAAATCGTTGAGACCGGCCCAACACGCACCGTTCTCACCCAACCCAAACATCCCTACACTCAAGCCCTCATCCGTTCCGTCCCCCAACTCGGAGCAAACACCGACCACCTCATCTCAATTCCCGGCAACGTGCCTAGCCCAGGGGCGTTCCCCACCGGATGCCGTTTCCATCCCCGATGCGCCCAGGCCCAACCTTCCTGCCGCACCATCGCCCCGAGTCTCCAAGACCGTGGCGATGGTCGCTCCACCCGTTGCCCGGTCATGGCCTGAACCGCTGAGTTTTCTCACTCACCCACTCCCCCATGAACCTGCTCGAGGTCAAAGCTCTTCAAGTTCACTTCGCTCAAGGTGGCGGCCTGTTCCGAAGTGGCTCCCACCGAATTCGTGCTGTCGATGACGTCAGTTTCTCCGTGGCCCCAGGTGAAACCGTGGGATTGGTCGGCGAAAGTGGTTGCGGGAAAACAACGGTCGGCCGAGCGGTGATCAAACTGATCGAGCCCACCGCCGGGAGTGTCTGGTTCGAAGGTCAAAATATCGTCCCGCTCAAAGGCAAAGCGCTCCGAAGTCTGCGTCGTCGTTTTCAAATGGTCTTCCAAGATCCCTACAGCTCGCTCAACCCACGCATGACCGTCCAAGAGATCATCGGCGAAGCGCTAGATATTCACAAACTCACTTCCACTCCAGACCAACGGTCCAACCGGGTCCAAGCCTTGCTCGAATCCGTCGGGCTCGATGCCGCACACGCCTCCCGCTACCCCCACGAGTTCAGCGGCGGGCAACGTCAACGCATAGGCATCGCACGCGCGCTCGCCGTCGAACCCAAGTTCATCGTGTGCGACGAACCCGTCAGCGCCCTCGACGTCTCAGTCCAAGCCCAAGTCGTGAATCTCCTGCGCGACCTACAACGCGAAAAGGGGATCGCATACCTGTTCGTGGCTCACGACCTCGCCGTCGTCGAGCATATCAGTCACCGAATCCTCGTCATGTATCTCGGCCGGATCGTCGAGTCCGGCCCTTCGCGCTCCGTCACGGGCTCCCCCGTCCATCCCTACACTCAAGCTCTCCTATCCGCCGTGCCCGTGGTCGATCCCGACTCCAAACAAAAGCGCATCCTCCTGCCCGGTGATGTTCCCTCCCCACTGCACCCACCCACAGGCTGCCCCTTCCACCCGCGCTGCCCCATCGCACAAAAACAATGCCAAACCGAACGTCCCCTACTCCGTGAAATCCGACCCGCTCACCATGTCGCTTGTCACCTCGCTTAACCGTAACGATCAGGGAGAGTTTTTAACGCGAAGGCGCGAAGGGCCAGAGGCGCAGAGGAATTGAATCTATTTCCATGGAGTATAAGGATTACTCGTTGGAGTGGGGAGCCATCCTACCGCAGATCGAGATTCCCTTGCCTCGGCTTCGCGTCTTTGCTCCTCTCCGTCTCCGCGTTGAATTCCTGCTGCACCATCACGACCCAGCCGCAGCGCAAGAGACCCATCGCCTCACCGAAATCGGCCCGTCCTCAGGAACCTCAGCGTCGACTCAATCACGAACCGGTCCCGCATCATGAACGGGTGCGTCACGTGCGCCACCAGGTGATCACGCTGGCCTGCAACCTTCGTGCGCTCCACCGAAACCTTGCCATCATCGGGCCCGGGGATCATCAGGCTGTTAATCCAGTTGATTGATCGATCCCCCGAAATCACTCCCAACTCGTAGGCCACAGGCCCTAAACGGTTCGGGGTCGAGTTCGGGCCGGTGCCTAGCTCCGCCCCTGCAGGACCGTTCAACCATTGAAATGCCTTGGTCCAAGAAAGACGATCCACCACCTCGCTGCCTTGGTTGGGCGGCCCCAACATCACCACTCGCCCAAGCCGACGATCCCGGTGGGTCGAAAAGTAAGAACGCACCAAGATCCCTCCCATGGAGTGCGTCACAAAGTGAACCTTGGAACACGTCGCCAACCGGGAATCGTCCAGCGCTCCGCCAATCGCCCTTCTCGCCAGCTCCTCGATCGGAGCGCAGCGAGAAGGATAATCCAAGTTTAAAACCTCATACCCCTCTGACCTCAGCCGACGCCCCATCGCTTCCATGCTCCGGGAGGTTCGACAAAGCCCGTGCAACAGGACAACTCCTTCCTGGCCGGACCGGCTCACAGCCCCCAGCCCCATCCCCGGCTAGTTCTTGGACCGCGCAAGTTCTTCCTCAAAATTCACAATCTCCTGGATCTGCACCAAGAACCAGCGATCGATCTTCGTTAGATCAAAAATCTCCTCAATCGTGAACCCCGCCCGCAAGGCGTGTCGGATAAAGAAGATCCGCTCCGCATTCGGAACGCTCAGTTTTCGGCTGATCACATCCCTCGGCAAAATATCGCGATCCCCATACACCTCCGTCCCAATCCGCCACGGCTTCCCATCCCCACCCAAGCCACTGCGTCCAATCTCCAAGGACCGAAGACACTTCTGCAAGCTCTCCTTGAAGGTCCGGCCGATCGCCATCGCCTCACCCACACTCTTCATCTGCGTGTTCAAGGTCGGATCCGCTTGGGCAAACTTCTCAAAAGCAAATCGCGGTATCTTCGTCACGACATAGTCAATGGTCGGCTCAAAACTCGCCGGCGTCTCTCGGGTGATGTCGTTCGGGATCTCGTCCAGCAAATACCCGACGGCCAGCTTCGCAGCGATCTTCGCAATCGGAAACCCAGTCGCCTTCGACGCCAACGCCGAACTGCGCGATACCCGAGGGTTCATTTCAATGATCACCATCCGCCCATTGTCAGGGCTCACTCCAAACTGAATGTTCGATCCTCCCGTCTCCACTCCCACCGCTCGAATCACCGCGAAACTCGCGTCTCGCATGATCTGATACTCCTTGTCCGTCAATGTCTGAATAGGAGCCACGGTGATCGAATCCCCTGTGTGAACGCCCATCGGGTCAAAGTTCTCAATCGAACAGATGATCACGCAGTTGTCCGCGCGATCCCTCATGACCTCCATCTCGTATTCCTTCCAGCCCAACAACGATTCCTCGATCAAAATCTCCGACACCGGTGAAAGATCCAACCCCCGCTTCGCAATACCTTCGAATTCCTCCCGATTATAAGCGATGCCCCCACCCGTGCCTCCCAAAGTAAACGCCGGCCGAATGATCAAAGGAAACCGCCCTATTCGCTCTGCGATCGTTCGGCATTCCTCTAGATTGTGCGCCACACCCGAAATCGGAACATCCAACCCGATCTCCAGCATCAGTTCTTTGAAAGCCAAGCGGTCTTCCCCCCGGTGAATCGCATCCGCCTTCGCCCCAATCATCTCAACCCCATGACGCTCCAAGGCGCCGTTCTTGTGCAAGGCCATCGCCGTGTTCAACGCGGTCTGGCCTCCCAATGTCGGAAGCAAAACCAGCTTGTGCGGCACGTTCGACCCCGCTTCCGTGTCCACCGGAACCCCCATGCGACGCATCTCTTCCTTCTCCCGAACAATAATCTTCTCCACCGCCTCAGCCGAAATCGGCTCAATATAGGTGCGATCCGCAAACTCAGGATCCGTCATGATCGTGGCCGGATTCGAGTTGATCAGGATCACCCGATACCCTTCCTCCCGCAACGCCTTGCAGGCTTGAGTGCCGGAATAATCGAATTCGCAGGCCTGCCCGATAATGATGGGCCCAGCCCCGATGATAAGTACGGAATGAATGTCGTTACGCTTCGGCATAAAAAAGCGCCAAAATCTAGTGAGCTTTACCACGCATGGCGAGTTCTTTTGATCCACCATTTCTAACCGCCACCCAACCAACCCGCCATGACGTCCCCATCCGGCTAGGGACGTCCCGCCCTTCGTCCGCCGAAGCCAGCGCGAAGGCGGATGGGACGTCCCCGTCCGGCCACCGCCGGACGGTCCCCCAAGCCAACCGTCTCCCCCCAGCATCCGCTTCTCATGCCCCAACCCCGTCGTTTTGCAAAAAATGGGATGTTCAGCCCCAATCGGATCTGGCATGAATGGGCCGCGTTATGGAATACGAAGCGGTGATCGGGCTCGAAACCCATGTCCAGCTCAAGACCAAATCGAAGATGTGGTGCGGTTGCCCCAATCTCTTCGGCGAACCTCCCAATACCAATGTCTGCCCCGTCTGCCTCGGCATGCCCGGCGTCCTCCCCGTAGCCAACGAAGAGGCCCTCAAACTCACCGTGCTCACCGGCTACCTCCTCGGCTGCGAAATCCCATCCTCAGCCAAGTTCGATCGCAAAAACTATTTCTACCCCGACGCCTCCAAAAACTACCAGATCACTCAGTTCGATAAACCCTCCACACGCGCCGGTCGACTCGAATTCGAGTTCGAGGGTCGACTCGCCCAAGTGCGTATCACCCGAGCTCACCTCGAAGAAGACGTCGGAAAAAATATCCACTACGACCGCTTCAGCGGCGTCGATTTCAATCGAGCGGGCGTCCCACTCATGGAAATCGTCTCCGAACCCGATATCACCAGCGCCGATATGGCCGTCGCCTACCTCAACGCCCTCAAGGACGTCCTCACCTACGGCGGCGTCAGCGATTGTGACATGGAAAAAGGCATGGTGCGGTGCGACGTCAACGTCAGCGTCCGCCCCAAAGGTCAACTCGAGCTTGGGGCCAAAATCGAGATCAAGAACATGAACACGTTCAGTGGCGTGCGACGCGCCCTGGACTACGAAATCCCGCGCCAAATCGAAGTTCTCAAACGCGGCGGCAAACTCTCCCAAGAAACCCGCCGCTGGGACGACGACTCCGGTATCACCGAAAACATGCGATCCAAAGAGGACGCGCACGATTATCGCTACTTCCCCGACCCCGACCTCATGCCCTTCGAACCCACCGAAGCTTGGCTAGCCGAGGTGCGCTCCCGCGTCGTCGAACTCCCCCTCGCCCGCAAACGCCGGTTCATCGAACAATACCAACTCCCCGCCGCCGACGCCGAAACCTTCGTCAACGACCGTTCACTTGGTGATTATTACGAAGGAATCGCCCGCCAAGCTCCCAATCCCAAGGCCATTGCCAACTGGGTCATTAACAATCTCCGCGCCAAAATCACCGAATCCTCCACCGCGCTCGCTGACCTCAAGTTCAAACCCGAGGCTCTCGTAGATCTCGTCGCACTCGTCGATAGCGGCAAGATCAGCTCCAAAATCGCCCAGGAAGTCTTCGCGGACATGTTCGCCTCGGGAGATGGCCCTTCCAAGATCGTCGAAGCCAAAGGCCTGCTCCAGGTCAGCGATACCTCCGCGCTCGAAACCTTCTGCGACGAGGCCATCGCCGCAAATCCCCGTAGCGTCCAGGACTTCAAGGCCGGCAAAGGCGCCGCTCTCAATTTTCTCAAAGGCCAAGTCATGAAGCTCAGCAAAGGCAAGGCCAACCCGAGCGTCGTCGGCGAAATCCTCGAACGTAAAATGTCGACGTAACCTCCGTCGCCCGCTCCCCCTACCATGGTCCCCAATATTCGATCGGTCCACTTCGTCGGCATCTGCGGCACCGCAATGGCTTCCGCCGCCGTCGCCATGCGCGAACGCGGCTTCCAAGTCACAGGCTCCGATCACAATGTCTATCCTCCCATGTCCACGTTCCTGGAGGAGAACAACGTCGAGGTCTTCAAGTTCTACTCCGAAGAACATCTCTCCCATCGACCCGACCTCGTCGTCATCGGAAACGCCATCTCCCGCGGCAACCCCGAGGCCGAAGCCACGCTCGAACAGAAACTGCGCTACTGCTCGCTCCCCGAGTTGCTCAAAGAGTTTTTTATCCGCGGCAAACGCTCGCTCGTCGTCACAGGCACCCACGGAAAAACCACCACCACCTCACTGCTGACCTGGGTCTTCGAACATAACGGCTATTGCCCCAGCTTCCTCATCGGCGGTATCCCCTCCAACCTCGGTAAAGGAGCCCGCTTCAATGACAGCGATTGGTTCATCATCGAAGGCGATGAATACGACTCCGCCTTCTTCGATAAACGGAGCAAGTTCGTTCACTACCTCCCCGAAGTCGTGATCATCAACAATCTCGAGTTCGATCACGCCGACATCTTCCCCAACCTCGAAGCCATCCAGAACATGTTCCGGCGGCTCGTCCACCTCGTCCCACGCAATGGGCTCATCCTCGCCAATGGCGACGAACCCAACGTCGAACCAGTTCTCGCCATCAAACATTGCCCCATCCAACGTTTCGGCCTCGGCGAATCCAATGATGTCCGCGCCGAAATCAAAGGGCTCGAAGCCGGGCATTCCGAATTCCTCCTCCACGACCGCGTCTACTCCGTCCCGCTCACCGGTGAACTAAACGTACGCAATGCGCTCGCCGTCGCCGCGTGCAGCCTCCACTGCGGACTCTCCTACGACCAAATTCAGTCCGCCTTCAGCAGCTTCACCGGAATCCGCCGACGCATGGAGGTTCGAGGCACCGCCGGCGGGGTCACCGTCGTCGATGACTTCGGCCACCACCCCACCGCCATCCGCGAAACGCTCCGCGCCATGCGCGTGCGGTTCCCCGGTCGACGCGTCTGGGCCGTGTTCGAACCGCGCAGCAATACCACCCGACGCAACATCTTCCAAACCGAACTCGCCGAGGCCCTCGCCCTCGCCGACCTTGTCGTCGTCTCCGAGGTCGCACGCCTCGAATTGCTCACCCCAGCCGAACGTCTCGACCCCGTCCGACTCATGAGCGATCTCCACACCTTCGGCCGCCCAGCCTGGTACCTGCCCAACGCGGATTCCATCGTCAATCACATCGCTCCCGACGTCGCCCCCGGCGATGTCGTCTGCGTCTTCACCAATGGAGGGTTTGGCGGGATTCACGATAAACTGCTCCAGCGGCTGCGCTCCGAAACCACCGACTCCCCGTAGCCCTCGCCCCTGTCGTTTCTCAAGCTACCCATGAACCGCCCCTCCGCCCTGGGAGCGCCGGCACCCCTGCCGGCTCCGGAAGCCTCATGCCCAAGATCCCTCGGCCCGCCCACTCCGCTACACCGCTATAGGCCGTGTGCCCCCACGCCGCACCGCCCCTCCGCCCTGGGAGCGCCGGCACCCCTGCCGGCTCCCCTAGTCTTCCCCGCCCATAAGCCGTCCTCTGCCCCCCTTGTAGGCCGCGTGCCCTCACGCGGTGTCGTCGGCCCACCCCTGGGAGCGCCGGCACCCCTGCCGGCTCCGGAAGCCTCATGCCCAAGATCCCTCGGCCCGCCCCCTCCGCTACACCGCTATAGGCCGTGTGCCCCCACACCGCACCGCCCATCCGCCCTGGGAGCGCCGGCACCCCTGCCGGCTCCGGAAGCCTCATGCCCAAGCGGCACTGGCCCCTCTCTCGGTCCATGGACCCAATGAGCTAGGTTCTAGCTCCGGTGCAATCAACCCCTGTGCAAGCTTCTACTCACTGGAAAGCCCTCCAAATGCTCCTGGTTGCAAACCTCTTCTGGGGTTTGAGTTTTCCTACGATGAAAGCACTTGGAGCCGTGCAGGAGCAGCTCCTACCCGGTCGCAGCAGCTGGTTCTTCGCCTCCCTCTGCATTACCTATCGCTTCGGACTCGCCGCGTTGGTCATGGGTTTTATTTCCCGAAACACCCTCCGTTCACTCACTCGCTCAGAAGTTTCCCAAGGCCTCGGCCTAGGCATCTTCGCCGCCGCAGGTCTCGTGTTTCAAATGGATGGACTCGCCCACACCGCTGCCTCCACCTCCGCCTTCCTTACCCAATGCTACTGCGTCATCATCCCGATCTGGGTCGCGCTCCACGATAAACGCTGGCCCTCATGGCGAACCTGGGGCTCCTGCCTTCTCGTCATCGGCGGTGTCGCTGTGCTCTCCAATCTCAACTGGCGCGATCTCAAACTCGGCCGTGGCGAACTCGAAACCATCGTCGCTTCCATCATCTTCACCGGTCAAATCCTCTGGCTCCAACGCCCCTCCTTCGCCAAGAACAACGTCAATCACTTCAGCTTCGTCATGTTCCTCGTGATCGCGCTGGCCTGTGCCCCCGTCACCGCGCTCACCACCACGCACGCTGCCGACTGGCTTCAAGCCTACCGACCCGCCCCCACCTGGTTCTTCATGACGCTTCTCATCGTGTTCTGCACCTTCGGGGCCTACCTGCTCATGAACCGATGGCAGCCCTTCCTAACCTCCGTCCAAGCCGGCCTCATCTACTGCGTCGAACCCGTCTGCGCCAGCCTCTTCGCCCTCGTCCTGCCCGCATGGTTCTCCCAAATCGCAGGCATCCAATACCCCAACGAAACCCTCACCTTCGCCCTGCTCGTCGGCGGTGGATTAGTCACCGCCGCCAACATCATCATCCAGTTCGAACCCGCCCCCTAATCCCCGCCTGAGAACTCCGCCGCCCCGCTGTAGGCCGTGTGCCCCCACACGGCACCCCCTCCGCCCTGGAGGAGCGCCGGCATCTCTGCCGGCCTTTCGAAGGCCCATGTCCCAAAGTCAACCCCGGGACCACCGCCCCCCTGTCGGCTCCCCCTCGGCCTCATGCCCAAGATCCCTCGACCCGCCCCTCCGCCGCCCCGCTGTAGGCCGTGTGCCCCCACACGGCACCCCCTCCGCCCTGGGAGCGCCGGCATCTCTGCCGGCCTTTCGAAGGCCCATGTCCCAAAGTCAACCCCGGGACCACCGCCCCCCTGTCGGCTCCCCTCGGCCTCATGTCCAGGATCCCCCAACGCAAAGCGTGGTCTGATTCGGTGTGGGCATGGATTCAGACAAAACCGCACTGAACTTTATTCTTTCAACCGCCGAGGTGCCGGCCGATATTACCCACGTCTCAACCAAGCGCCCATGACCGCCGACACGGAACCCCGTCCGATCGCCCCCCCTGCGGCCCACACCCACACCCACTCCTCGCCCTACGTCCTCGCTCCCTCGCTCTCAACGGATCTCTTCCGCGAGCTGCGCCCCGACTTTTTCAGAGTGCTTTCCGGCCCAAATGCCTCGGTCTACGTCGACCTGCTCGACACCCTCGAACGCGAGTGCGCCCAGCGCAATGAAGGCATCCCCCGCGACGAAGCCCTCGGCATCCTCAGCGAAGTCCTCTCCCGCCATCCCGACTTCCAACCCGACGCCGAAACTTCGACTCCAGACCTCTCCCATCGCGATTCCCTGCCCGTCCGCGAGAAAGCGCGCGCAGCCTTAGACTACCTCGCTCGTTGCGGTTGGCTCGAAGCCGAAACCGCCGCCGACTGGCGACGCGAGATCGTCTTTGATGCCCACGGATCCTCCGTGCTCGCCACGCTCCGTCGCATCGCTCATCCCGAAACCGCCGTGTTCACCGATAAGCTCGTCGGTGTCTGCGCCGCTCTCGGCAACGAATCCGAGATGGCCTGCCAACCTTGGGAACACCTTCAAACCTGCCGCGACAACACCCGCCAAGGCATCGTCGAACTGCGCGCCATGCAAAAAGGCGTCGAACGGCTCATCCGCCGCCAAGTCGAGTCCAAGACCATGGGCCAAAATCTCAGCCTCGTTTTCGACCACTACGCCGAACAAATCGGCCACGCCTGCTACGCCGAGCTCGTCCGCTCCCAACTCCCCGCTCGCCTCAGCACCGCCCGCGAGCATCTGCTCCACCTCATCGACGACCAACCCACCCTCGATCGAATGCAAGCCGAGGTGCTCCGACGTAACCCCTCCATGTCCCCCGCCACCGCCATGTCGGTCGTCCGCAACCAAATCGATCAGCTCTCCCAAAGTCTCGACCGCGTCGTCCCACTCGCCGATTCCATCGACAACCGCACGGCCGAGTTCACACGCCGTTCCCTGGCCCGTTTTCGGTATCTCCAGGAAGTCGTGGGCGAACGACGCGCCCAAGTCCAGTCCGTGTTCGAATCCATCAACGCCACCTTCGCCCAACGCAAATTCTCCGACCTCGACGAAGCCCCCGCGCTCCCCGATCTCTTCCTGCCCGAGTCCCGCTTGCTCGCAGGCCGCGATTCACTCTACGAACCTCCGCACCCCAGAGTCGTCGAGGACAATGCACCCATCGACGATGCCATTAACGAGACCCTTCGCGACCGCACCCGCATGCAGATGGAAAGCGCCCTTCGCGACTCGCTCACCGTCTCACGCGCCAACGCTCTCATCACCCGACTTCCCGGGGGTAAAGGTGCGCGAATCTCCAGCGCCGACTTCCCCCTGCGCAACGAAGACGATATCGCCGACGTCATGGCCCTCCTGCTCCACGCCGAATCGGCCGAAGCCCGATACCGCGTTGAAACACCCCGGGTCATCGACGAGTTCACCCCCGCCACGTTCGATCCTCGGGCCGCCTGCCATATCGAACGGTTCTTCATCATCAAAAAGTGAACCGACACCCGCTCGCCTGAGATCATGTCCATCGACCTGAACACCACCGCCCCCTCGGTCCTCCTCCCCCGACTGGCAGACTCCGACCGTGTCCGACTCGGCGAAGCGCTCCAAGCCCTCCTCTCACGTGGCTCCATCCTCGGGCTCGAACCAGGCTCCGCCGACCTGTATGGCTGGTGTCGACTCAACCTCGAATGGCTTCGGGAACTCGCCGCCCTCAGCGGTCTCTCGGTGTTCAACGACCATGAGAGTCGCCTCATCCAAGCCTTGCCCAAGAAGTCAACCATGACCCTCCGCCTCAAACAGGATGCCACCATGGTCCTGCTCGCGTTATGGTATGAATTCGACACCCAAGTGCGTGACCAAGGCGCAACCCGCGTCGTTTGCACCGTCGAAGAGCTGAACGAACTGCTGCGGGACAAATTGCTGCCTGATCTCCGCGAACCTCCAAGCCGAGGCCGTCTCACCGAAATCCTTCGAATGGCCGATCGCTTTAACCTCATTCGCATCGATCTCGACGAGAGCATGGAAAAAACGCGCATCGAAATCCTCCCCACGCTCAAGCGCGTCATTCCCTTCCAAGACCTCGCCGACTGGGCCCGAGCGGCTGAAGCCCACCGCTCGCCCGCCACCTCGCCACCGCGTCAGGACGAACCGTCCACCGTTCCCTCGGCCTCAACCACCCGCAGCACCGAGGAGGAAGTATGAACCGCGCCATCCGCCTCACTCGAATCCACGCCATCAACTGGTACGGCTACAACGATACCCTCGACGTCGCAGGCAACCTGCTCATCGCTGGCGTCACCGGCTCGGGTAAAAGCGTGCTCATGGACCTCATCCAACTCGCCCTGGTCGGATCCGATCGCGCTCTCTTCAACCGCTCCGCAACCGGCTCCACAAGCGATCGCACCCTCCGCAGTTACGTCCTTTGCGACACCAAACGCGAGGAGAACGGCCAACCTCAATATGTCCGGGACCGCGGAGCCATCGCCTTCGTCGCGCTGGAGTTCACTTGGCCACGAGGTGATCGCATCGAAACCTGGGGCCTCCGCCTCGAATTCCGCAACGCGTCCGAAACCCAAGGCCGTGTCACCCCGTTCTGGTGCGATGGTCGCATCGAAAAGGCCGATTTCCTCGACACCGAACGTTGCCCGCTCGACCTCCCCGCCTTCCGCCATCGTATTGAAAAAGAAAAGGACGGACGCCTCTTCGAAACTCAGGAGCAATACCTCCGTGACATGGCCAACGAAAGCCATCTCAACTTCAATCGCTCCGTCCTTTCCACGCTCCTCCCCACCTCGATGTCGTTCACGAACCTCAAAAGCTTTGATGAGTTCTGCCGACGTTTCATCCTCCCTGGCGAGAGCCTCAACGTCGCCGACGTCACCTCCAGTTATAAAAATTTCCTCGCCTACGAACGCGACCTGCGCGACCTCAACGATCAGTTCCAAAAACTAAACAATATTCGCGACCTGTTTACCGAGCACTCCGATGCCTCCCGCGACCGCGTGGTCGCTCGTTGGCTCGCCGCAAAGCTCGCCCTCGAACATTCCACCGATCTGTCCTCCACGCACCGTTTCAGACTCGATCTACTCAACGCGGATTACGCCGCCGAGTTCGCACGCCTCACCCAGCTCGAATTCCAGATCGATAAACTCAAGACCGATCTCAAACAGACCCAGGCCGCCATCTACCAACTCCCCGGTGGAGCCGATTACGTCACCATCAAGGCCCGGCTCAAAACTCTCACGGGCGAGATCGAACGGTTTAAAGAAATTGGCACCACGCTCGAATCCGCCGTCCGCGCCCGTGTGCGTCATGCGCGTTCATGGCTCGATCAAGCCCACTCCATCCCCCTGCCATCCCCGCTCGATCTCACCACCCTCAACCAAGCCACTCAACGGCTCGAAACGTGTGCTCTCAACCAGACTGACGCAGCCCTCCGTACGCTCGCCGACGCCGTCGAAGTCACAAAGCAAGAAATCAACCGCATCACGCGCCCCACTCGAGAACGGCTCGAAGGTCTACGATCTACGCTCGGAGCTCTTCGCGAGGAGATCACCATGCTCGAACATGGCATCCCTCCCGGCCCACGCCTCCTCCTCAACGCCCTCAACGAGGCGCTCCCACGTCAGGGCCACGATCTACCCGCGCGCCAACTCCGCGATCTGTGCGAAGTCACCGACGAACGATGGCGCGCGGCTATCGAAGTCGCCTTCAACCGCAAGTTTGCCGTCGTCGTTGCAGAGGATCACTACGACCAAGCCCTCCGCATCTACCACGCCCTGCGCGCCGAATCCCCCCAGGAATCCCTCGTCCACCCCATCAAAGCCCTCCGCCTACAGCGCCCCGCTCAGCCCGGTTCGCTCGCCGAAAAAATCCAAGCCGATCACCCCATCGCCCGCGCACTCGTCGATCATCTGTTCGGCCACCTCATCTGCGCCGAACGTCACGAAGATTTGGCCCAGCACGACGCCGCCATCCTCCCCGATGGTTTCATGACCCGCGGGGTCTTCGCCGAACGCCGGGCTCACTACAACAATCTGCCGTTCGTCGGCCGACGCGGCCTCGAACAACAGCTCGCCGTCAAACGTTCTCATGCCCGCGACCTCGAAACCGAGGAGCGCCGCCTCAAGCCCATCGTCGATGCCGCCGAGTCCCTCACCCGTGCCGCCGTCGCCGCCTTCCCAGAATACTCCTCACTCGTCATCGATCTCGCCCGCGCCAGCGAACTGCCCTCCCGCGAAGCCGAGCGCGATCAACTCCTCGCCCACCTCAACACGATCGACCGCGCCAGTTTCGATGAAAAGGAGCAACAGGCCCGCGTTCTCGAATCCGAACTCGCCGCACGCGAACTCGAATATCGCGACCTCAATCGCAGCCAAAAGCCAGGCGAAATAAAAACCCTCGAAGCCGCTCTCGCCAAGGCCACCGCCGAAGAATCCCGAAAACGCGACCGCTTCGAACGCGTCCAATCCGAACTGGGTGACATCTCCCCTCACGCCGCTCATCTCAATCGCTGGCGTGCCGAGATCCAACGCCAGTTCCCCGCCACCGATGCCGCAGCCGATCGCTTCGAAAAACTCGAAGCCGACGCCCGCGAAACCATCGCGCGCGTCTGGGGCTCGCTCGTCGCCGCCCGACGTGAACTCGCTCTCGTCCACCGCAAGTTCGAGGACCTCAGCCCCGAGGATCCCTCCAACCTGATGTGGGACAAACTCCGCGACCAGATCGCCGAAGCCAATATCCCCGATTACCAAGCCAAATCCAAATCCGCCCGCGCTCAGTGGGAGGGACTCTTCCGCTCCCAAATCCTCTCCAAACTCGACCGCGCCCTCCGCGACCTGCGCAACACCATCGCCCTGCTTAACGGAAATCTACGCTCCCCCATCGGCAACGATCGCTACGAAATCGAGACCCGCCCCAGCCCCGAGTTCAAAGTTTACCGCGATCTCATCAACCTCAACGCTCAAAGTTACCAGGACGAATTGTTCTTCGCCTCCGTCGATGGCGAATTGCGCGACGCTCTCGACCGCTTCCTCACCGTTCTCGTCGAACAACCCGACAGCGCCGAAGCCGCCCGGTTGCTCGACTATCGTCACTACTTCGACTACGACCTGCTGGTCTGGGACACCCGCGATCCCCAAGCTAAATCC
>Ga0172367_10000754_pt1 | contig 49327 bp, 43 predicted proteins | sample Lak10m_FD_114542 | JGI IMG/M metagenome (GOLD analysis project Ga0172367, IMG submission 114542) | Freshwater microbial communities from Kabuno Bay, South-Kivu, Congo - kab_022012_10m | ecosystem: Environmental > Aquatic > Freshwater > Lake | place: Democratic Republic of the Congo: South-Kivu...
AAGATCAATAGGATGCACGGCGACAGCAGGGACAGGTGAAGGGTGTGTTTGGCGACTGCCAATTTACCTGCTTCCCTGACTGTCAACTCGCTCTTCCCCCAGAGTCCGCGAAGAACCTTTTTCATGGGCGGTCAGCGGGTTCGTCGGTGTACCATCGGCGCAACCGTTTCGCACCCGCTCAACCGCACTAAGAGGATTTTCATGCGTTTCGCCTTTGCGTTGAAATCGGCCTTGATCGCGTTGACCCTGGCGACGCCGCTCACGGCAACGGCCGCGGGAAAATGTGATCGCCTGGTGGCAACCGGTGCCGCGGACAACCCGCCGTTTCTCTGGCGGGATCCGCAGAACCCCAAACGGCTGATCGGTGCCAATGCCGATCTGCTCGGGCAGATTGCCGATTCCCTCGGACTGAAGCTGGATCTGCTCTACACGGGCGATCGAGCGAAGGCGCTCGACGAGGTACGCAGCGGTCGGGTCGATGTGCTGGCCGATGCGACCCTCAGCGTGCAGCGCCTGGAAGAGCTGGATTTCGTGCACCCGGCGATCATCCAACTGCAGACCGTCGCCTGGGTACGCAACGAGCCGGGCTTCTTCTATGCCAGCCGCGAGGACCTGAAGGGGCACGGCGGGCTGACCGTTGGCGCCGGACGTTTCGGCAGCGAGTTCGATGCCTTCGCCAAGAGCAGCCTGCAGTTGCAGCAGGTCAACAGCCTCGACCAGGGCTTGCAGAGACTGGTCGCCGGCGGCAGTGATTACCTGTTGCACGAGCGCTACAGCACGGTTGCCGCGGCGGATGCGTCGGGCATGCTGGACAAGATTCAGCGGCTTGATCCGCCAGTGGTCGGGCGTGACATGCACCTGGCCATCTCGCACGATTCGGCCTGCAACGATCCCTGGCTGCGCGCACAACTGGCGCGGAAAATGACAGAATTGCGTGCCGCGGGTGTGCCGGAACAGCTGGTGGCGCACAACCTGACCGTCTGGAAAAACCAGCAGGCGGAGCGGCCAAAGGCTTCGAAAAAGTAGGATTCAGCGTGTTGAAACGTCTCTTCCCCAGCGCATCACTGGCCTTCTTCATGCTGGCCGGATGTGCCAGCGATCCCGCACCGACCGCTCAGCTGCAGCTGAGCGAGCAGGCCGTGGCGCAGGCCCGCTCCATGGAGGCCTCCAGGGCCCATGAGGAACTGGCACTGGCCGAAAGCAAGCTGAGCGCTGCGCGTGCAGCGCTGCAAGCCGGTGACAATCGTCAGGCCCGCATGCTGGCCGAGCAGGCGGAGCTGGATGCCCGCCTGGCGGAGGCGCGTGTGCTGAAGGATCAGCGCCAGGCACAGATCGACGATCTGAATCGACGCATCCAGCGTCTACGCCAGCAGTTGGGAGAGGTCCGGTGAACATGCGTTTCTTCCTCGTCATGGCCGCGCTGGCACTGGCCGGCTGCTCGAGCCAGGACACTGAGCATGAGCTCGCCCAGGCGTCGGCCGCGCTGGAGCGCATTCAGGCTGACGGCATGGTTCAGCGCGGTGCGCCGAAGGACCTGCAGCGAGCGCTGGAGACCCTGCAGCGCGCCGAACGCTTCAATGACTACTGGGGGGGAGCCGAAGACGCTCGCCATTACGCTTACCTGAGCCGACGCTACAGCGAGATCGCCGCGCAGCAGGGCGAATTGTTGCAGCATCAGGAGCAGGTGGCGCGTCTGGAGATGGAGCGCGACCGACTGCGGCGCATGCTGCAGGATGCCCAGCTGATGACCGCTGAACAGCAGGGGCGCTGGCTGGAAGACCAGATGATGAGCCTGGCCGCCAGCGAGACCGACCGAGGTCTGGTGATGACCCTGGGGGACGTGCTTTTCCACCCTGACAGTGCCGAGCTTGGCAACTCGGCCAACCGAACCTTGCTCAAGCTGGTGCACTTTCTTCAGCTCAATCCGCAGCGCAAGGTACGCATCGAAGGCTACAGCGACAGCCGTGGCGATCCGCAAGCCAATCTCGAACTATCGCGCGCGCGGGCGCAAACGGTGGCCGACCTGCTCATCAGCCTGGGCATCGAAGCCGAGCGCGTCGAGGTGCGCGGCTACGGCGAGCGCTTTCCGATCGCCGAGAACGCCTCTGCACGCGGGCGCGCGCAGAATCGGCGCGTGGAAATACTGTTTTCCGATGCGGCGGGCAATCTCGGCCCGGACCGCTAGCGCCCCGTCTGGATAGACTGTTTCGCCCACATGCTGCGTAACTGTATTGGTCCGCAGGTGTTCCGCTGAGCTACTGTTACGGTTCAGTTGGCGGGAGACCGGCGAGATGACCAATCTGTTGCTCTATCAACGCATTGCCCAGCAGCTCGCCGAGGACATCCGGCGGGGAGTGTATCGGCCTGGCGAACGTGTACCTTCGGTGCGCAAGATGAGCCGGCAGCTGAGCGTCAGTCACGCGACGGTGCTGCAGGCCTACGCCAACCTGGAGGATCAGGGCATGATCCGGGCGCGTCCGCAGTCCGGCTTCTATGTCCACCAGACGCCGGTCCTCACCGCGCCGACACCCGATATCGCGCGGGTCGAGCGGCCCACGCTGGTCACGCGCAGCAGCATCATCAACCAGGTGCTCAGCGAGTCCCGTCGCGAAGGGCTGATTCCGCTGGGTGCCGCCGTGCCGCATGTGGATTATCTGCCGGTCAGGGCTTTGCACCAGCAACTTGCCAAGGTCACGCGCTTCCAGAGCCCACGGGCGTTCAGCTACATGTTCAGTCCCGGCTACGAGCCGTTGCGTCGTCAGGTGGCGATCCGCATGCGCGACGCCGGCGTGGTGGTCGATCCCGGCGAGATTGTCATCACCCATGGTTGCGTCGATGCACTGCAAATGTCGCTGCGGGTGTTGACCCGGCCCGGTGATCTGATCGCCGCCGAATCGCCAACCTATTACGGTCTGCTGCAACTGGCGGACCTGCTGGGGCTCAAGGTCATCGAAATTCCCAGCGATCCTGATACTGGCATGAGCCTCGAGGCGCTGCAGCTGGCAGCCGGGCAATGGCCGATCAAGGCGCTGGTGCTCACGGCGCGGCTGAGCAACCCGCTGGGTGTGAGCATGCCCGACCACCGGCAGAAGCAATTGCTGAACCTCGCGGCCCGGTTCGACATCCAGATCGTAGAGGACGATATCTACGGTGAGCTGATGTTCGAGCAGGACCAGTACAAGGCGCTGAAGTCCAACGACCGGGACGGGCGGGTCATCTATTGCTCGAGTTTTTCCAAGACCCTGTCACCCGGTGTGCGTATCGGCTGGGTCATCGCCGGACGGCATCAACCGGAGATCGAGCGCCTGCAGACTTTCAGTACCCACTCGGCCTGCAGCGTGACGCAGATGGCGGTGGCCGCGTACCTGGAGAATGGTGGCTATGATCGACACCTGCGGGCCATCCGCCAGGAGTACCGCAAGAACCTCAGCGCTTTCCAGCTGGCGGTGCAGCGCTATTTCCCGGAAGGCACGCAGATGACGCGGCCCAAGGGCAACTTCATTCTCTGGGTCAGTCTGCCGGTGAGGGTCAATACTCAGGAACTGCACGTGAGGGCGCTGGAGCAGGGTATCAGCATCGCGCCGGGTCTGATCTTTAGCAACACCGAGCAGTTCAATCACTGCATACGGCTCAACTGTGGCCTGCCGTGGAATCATGAAACCGAGCGGGCGCTGCGTACGCTCGGGCAACTGGCGTCGGAGCTGTGCCGGGACGCACAATAGACGCTCCTGAGTCGTTCGCCGTGAGGAAAGATGCCGATGCCGAGGCCGCCCCTGTTGTTGCTGTTGTTGGCCTTGCTCGGTGGATGCGAGCGCGAGGAGCGACCTCGGGATGCCGAACGGGAAACGCCACAATCGCAGCAACCGGCAGCGGAGCCCGTTGACGAGGCACAGGCGCCGCCTGATCTGGATATCGAGGTGGCGCCGGTGGAGCAGGCAGCGGAAACCGAGCCACCGCCTGTGCAGATCAGCATTCCGGAGCCCGAACCTCAGCCCGCGGCTCGACCGCGCCCCGCGCCAGCCAAGCAGCCGGAGAAGCCGGCCGAAGTCGAGCTCGTCGAGCCGGTGCTCGACCTACGCCTGCCGGAAGAGCTGGCCGAAGAGTTGATGCCTGCGCCAAGCAGCGAATCCATCCGCCTGCTGCCGCCGCTTTTCGACGCGGCGAAACCGTCACGCTCGATGCAGATCGGCGGTCGCCTGATCTCGGGCGAAGACGATGACGAATCGCTGATCGAAGGTGCGGAAATCCAGTTCGAATTCAAGCGCTGATGCTGCTCCATCGGCGCGCCTAGCTCTGGCGCTCCGCTGCATGCAACATCGTCCATAGGTCCTGCGCAGGCAGCGGATGGCTCATGTGGAAACCTTGCACCTCCGTGCAGCCGTCGTCGGTCAGCAGGCGCAGCTGTTCTTCGGTTTCCACGCCCTCGGCCGTCACCCGCATCCGCAGGCCACGGCCCAGCTCGATCAGGGCGCGGACGATGGAGTGATCTTCGATGGACTGGCCGATGCCGGCGACAAAGCTGTTGTCGATCTTGATCACGTCGAAGGGGTAGTGCCGCAAGGTGGTCAGGGACGAATAGCCGGTGCCGAAGTCGTCCACCGCGAGGCGAACACCCAGCGCCTTGATGCGCTTGAGCAACTCCAGGGTGTTCTGGGTTTCGCGCAGCAGTGCGCTCTCGGTCACCTCCAGTTCCAAGCGGTTGCCGGCAAGGCCGTTGTCCGCCAGTGCCTGGGTGATCTCTTCCAGCAGCCGATCATCATGCAGCTGAAGCGGTGAGAGATTGACCGATACCACCGTGTCGCCCGGCCAGCGCGCCGCCTGCTGGCAGGCCTGACGCAACACCCAGCGGCCGAGCGGGATGATCAGCCCGGTTTCCTCGGCCAGCGGGATGAACTGCTCGGGTAACAGCATGCCGCGTTGCGGATGATCCCAGCGCACCAGTGCCTCAGCGCCAATGATGTACAGGCCCTGGCTCTGGTAACGCGGCTGGTAGTGCACCTCGAGCTGCTGCTCGGTGATCGCCACGCGCAGTTCCTCTTCGCGGCGCAGCCTTTCATGCAGGCGCTGATCCATCTCCCGGCCGTAGGCGCGCCAGGTGCCTCTGCCGGCGTCCTTGGCCTGGTAGAGCGCGATGTCGGCGCAGCGCAACAGTTCATTGGCCTGGTTGGCGTCGGTCGGTGCCAGCGCCACGCCGATGCTGGCGCCGATGCTGATCTGCTGATCCTCGTAGATGAACGGAGCGCTCAGCGCATCGATGATTCGGTTGCACAGACGATCGATATCGTTGTCTTCGCCCATGCGATGGAGCACGACGACGAACTCGTCGCCGCCCAGGCGCGCCACCAGGTCGCCATCGCGGGTGCGCTCGCGCAGACGTGACGCGACACCGATCAGCACCTCGTCGCCGGCCGCATGGCCAAGGGTGTCGTTCACCGGTTTGAAGCGGTCGAGGTCGATATACAGCAGCGTCAGGGTCGAGCCGCTACGCAGCGAGGCCAGGTTCTGCTCGAGGTAGTCACGCAGGCGGCTGCGGTTGGGCAGCCCGGTCAGTGCGTCATGCTGCGACAGGTATTGAACCCGCGCCTGTGCCCGGGTCTCCTCGGTCACGTCGCTGGCGGTGTCGCGGTAGCCGAGCAGCTTGCCGTCGTGCTGGATGGTGCGCGCAGCCAGCCGGCAATAGCGCTCGCAGCCATCGGCGGCGCGGTAGCTGCTGCGCAGCGGTGCGCTGTGGGGCGCCTCTAGCCAATTTTGCAGCGCCGCGCTGTCGGTGATCAGCAGCTCCAGCAGCGGGCGGCCCAGCCACTGTGCCGGTTCGTGGCCGGTGATCTGCCGGAAACGGTTGGAAAGGAAGGTCAGGCGGGCTTGTTCGTCGGTCTCCCAGATCCAGTCGGAGGCCGCTTCCGCCACATCGCGGAAGCGCTCCTCGCTCTCGGCCAGCGCTGAGCGGCTGGAGGCGAGTCGTGCGTAGCTGACGTCGAGCAGGTGCATCACGCGCAGCGCATGGCGCACCAGCAGCCAGGCCAGCAGCCCTAGGCCGAGTGCCACGGCGCCGAGAACGGGCAGGGTGACCAGAAGCAGCAGGCGCCCCGGCTGTGGCGCCGTCCAGGTGAAGTGGACGGCTGTTCCATCCTCCAGCGCCTGGCTGATGATCGGCCCGGTCTGGTCCGACGGGTCGACGAGCAATCGCAACTGCTCCACAGCGTACTGCCCGCCGATAGCTTCCAACCGCGCCGTGTCGAGCACATCGACGAAGACGAGCGTGGATGGTGGTCCTTCGTGCTCTTCGATATCTGCCCCACCCGTGGCCAGCGACGCAGCCGCGACCACCGCGGGTTGCCCGTCGACCCAGAGCAGGGCCGAAGCGCCAGCGTCATTCTCAGCCGCAGCACGGGCCCGCGTCAGCAGCTCGGGCAAGCCGTGTTGCAGATACTGGAACGCATCCACCGACTGCAGCTTGCCCTGGATGACGGCGTACGGGGTTTCGCCCGTCGGGGTGATCACCAGTACCGCCTCGTAGTCGAAATCCTTGTACAGCGAAGGGCCAAGATTGGCCTGCGTGAATGCCCAGTTCACATCGACCTGCTGATTGAGGTGCACGTACGCGTCGCCCCAGAAGGCGTAGTCGACGATGGAGCGGTTCATCCATTCGTGCTGTGCCTGCAGCGCCTTGCCAGCGAGAAAACGGCTCTGTTGCAGGGCGTCCTGATCGATCTTGCGGGCGATATGAACGACCGCGAAAGCGGTCGCGACGATTGCGGCCACCAGCAGCGCGACCATGCCGGGGAGAATGCGACGGGCAAAGATCGCCTTGGCCTTCGGGTTGGTCGGGCCGTCAACGGGGAGGGGAGATTGCATTAAGAAAGTCCTGCCAGAACTGCATGATCGCGGCAAACGGGCATAGTGCCACTATTGAGTGCGGCGGGCATCTGTAAACGTCTGCCGGTACCTGCGCCCGGCATCGGTCGGCGCTCAGCGGTCGCGCGACTCCTGTGCGTCGGCCTCGGCATTGCGCTGGGCAATACGCTTCTTCTGCTCGTCGGTGAGCGGAATTTTCCGGGCCGTGGAGCGCAACATCAACAGACTGCCGACGATCGAGCCGAGCGCGACGACCAGAATCAGCCAGAAATACCAGGGCATGGGTTCCTCCAGGCAGGCGAGCGGTGGGTGGGTTCACGCACTTTACTTGGGTGCGCCCGAGCGGTCACCGTTTTGCTGATCATGCCTGTTTGGACCCTGCGCCGAGGCTTTCGTCGCATGGGACATTTTCTGCGACAATGCGCGCCGAATTTCTCGAGGACATGCCATGACCTGCCAGACTCCGATTATCGTAGCGCTCGACTTCCCCTCCCGCGATGCCGCACTGGCATTGGCCAGGCAGCTCGATCCGCGGCTGTGTCGGGTGAAGGTCGGCAAGGAGCTGTTCACTCGCTGCGGCCCAGCGATCGTCGAGGCGTTGCAGGCAATGGATTTCGAAGTCTTCCTCGACCTCAAATTCCATGACATCCCCAACACCACGGCGATGGCGGTGAAAGCCGCTGCCGAGCTGGGTGTGTGGATGGTCAACGTGCATTGCTCCGGTGGCCTGCGGATGATGGCGGCCTGTCGCGAGACCCTGGCCGGCATGGCCGGCCCCGCGCCGCTGCTGATTGGCGTCACCGTTCTGACCAGCATGGAGCAGGACGATCTGGCCGGCATCGGCTTGGATGTCGCGCCGCAGGAGCAGGTACTGCGTCTGGCCGGTCTTGCCGCCCAGGCGGGGCTGGACGGACTGGTGTGTTCGGCCCAGGAAGCCGTGCCGCTGAAAGCGCAGTTCCCGGCGCTGCAACTGGTTACACCGGGTATCCGGCCTGCGGGCAGTGCCCAGGACGATCAGCGCCGGATTCTGACTCCGGCTCAGGCCATGGCGGCGGGGTCCGACTATCTGGTGATTGGCCGCCCGATCAGCCAGGCCGCGGACCCGGTGAGCGCGCTGGCCAACGTGGTAGCCGAGCTGGCGTAAGCGCGAACGAGAAGGCCGAGCCACTGGGCTCGGCCTGTGACTTCACCTCGTTACGCTCAGCTGACCTTAAGGACCAGCTTGCCGAAGTTGCCGCCGGTGAACAGCTTCATCAGTGTTTCGGGGAAGGTCTGCAGGCCCTCGATGACGTCCTCCTTGCTCTTGAGCTTGCCGCTGGCCAGCCACTCGGCCATGTCGCGCATCGCTTCGGGGTAGCGCGAAACGTAGTCGGTGACCACCATGCCCTCCATCCGTGCGCGGTTGACCAGCAGCGACAGATAGTTGGACGGGCCCTTCACCGCTTCCTTGTTGTTGTACTGGCTGATGGCGCCGCAGATCACTACCCGCGCGCCGACGCTGAGGCGCTGCAGCACCGTGTCGAGGATGTCGCCACCGACGTTGTCGAAGTACACGTCCACGCCGTTCGGGCACTCACGCTTGAGCGCCGCGGCCAGGTCCTCGTTCTTGTAGTCGATGGCGCCATCGAAGCCGAGCTTCTCGGTGAGGAACCGGCACTTGTCCGCGCCGCCAGCGATGCCGACCACGCGGCAGCCCTTGATCTTCGCGATCTGCCCGGCAATGCTGCCGACCGCGCCGGCGGCCCCGGAAATCACCACGGTCTCGCCGGCCTTCGGCTGGCCGACCGACAGCAGTGCGAAGTAGGCGGTCATGCCGGTCATGCCCAACGCCGAGAGATAGCGCGGCAGTGGTGCCTGTTGCGGATCGACCTTGTAGAAGCCCTTCGGCTCGCCAAGGTAGTACGCCTGCACGCCCAGGGCGCCGTTGACGTAATCACCTTCCTTGTAATCGGGATGCTGCGAGGCGATCACCTTGCCCACGCCCAGTGCACGCATCACCTCGCCGATGCCCACCGGCGGGATGTAGGACTTGGCGTCGTTCATCCAGCCACGCATGGCCGGATCGATGGACAGATACTCGACCTTGACCAGAATCTGATTCGGTCCGGGCTCGCCCAGCGGTTTCTCGACGAACTCGAAGGTCTCGCGGGTCGGTGCACCTACAGGTCGCTGGGCGAGCAGGAATTGCTGGTTGAGCAGGGTCATGAACGTTTGCCTCGTAGTTGCGAAAGGTTTGGTGTAGCTCGCCCGGCGCGCAGCTGCAAGGGACGTCGGAGCGCTGGAATGCACAGGCATCCACTTCGGTGATATGACCGCGGCGGCGGTGAAATGCCCGTACGCATGAGGGTATAAGTCTGACCGGGACGCCTGGCGTGGTCATTTCAGGCACAAAGCGAGTCGAAAATCTTCGGGAAGAACAATCATGAGCATGACATTCTCCGGCCAGGTCGCCCTGGTGACGGGCGCGGCGGCGGGCATCGGTCGCGCCACGGCGCTCGCATTCGCCCAGCAGGGGCTCAAGGTGGTACTGGCGGACATCGACGAGGCTGGCATCCGCGACGGCGCCGAGGCCATTCGCGCCGCCGGTGGCGAGGCGATCGCCGTTCGTTGTGACGTGACGCGCGACGAGCAGGTCAAGGCGCTGATCGAGCAGACGCTGGCGCAGTACGGCCGCCTTGATTATGCATTCAACAACGCCGGCATCGAGATCGAGCAGGGGCGTCTGGCCGAGGGCAGCGAAGCGGAGTTCGACGCGATCATGGGCGTCAACGTCAAGGGTGTCTGGCTGTGCATGAAGCATCAGCTGCCGGTCATGCTCGCCCAGGGCGGCGGCGCGATCGTCAACACCGCATCGGTCGCAGGACTCGGTGCCGCGCCGAAGATGAGCATCTATGCGGCGTCCAAGCATGCGGTGATCGGCCTGACCAAGTCGGCGGCGATCGAGTACGCCAAGAAGCAGATTCGCGTGAACGCCGTCTGCCCGGCCGTGATCGATACCGACATGTTCCGCCGCGCCTATGAAGCCGACCCGCGCAAAGCCGAGTTCGCGGCTGCCATGCACCCGGTCGGGCGCATCGGCAAGGTGGAGGAGATCGCCGCGGCTGTGCTCTATCTGTGCAGCGACGGCGCCGCGTTCACCACGGGCCACGCCCTGGCAGTGGATGGTGGGGCGACCGCAATCTAGTTTCGAGCCGGCTGGCTCCTGCGGACCCAGATGAAGCGGCGGCGCCACAGGCGCCACGCCGATTCTGGGATCAGGTGAAGGTGGCGCCTCTCGCGTTCACGTACAGCGCATAGACGGCGTGGCTGCTGGCCATGAACAGGCGGTTGCCCTGCACACCGCCGAAGCACAGGTTGGCGCAGCGTTCCGGCAAGTGAATATGGCCGATCGCCTTACCCTGTGGATTGAAAACCCGTACGCCGTCCAGGCCTTCCGGGTTGGCTTCCGGCGAGCCGGAGCTGCCCCAGCCGCACCAGAGGTTGCCGGCCTCGTCGCACTTGATACCGTCCAGTGCACCATGGCCGGTCGCCTCGATATGCCGGCTGCGCTCAGCCAGCGTACCGTCGCCGTTCACCGCATAGGCCCATACCAGGCGGTTGGGCTTGGCGCGGCCCTCGACCACATAGAGCGTGCTCTCGTCGGGCGAGAAGCACAGACCGTTGGGGCCGGCGATGCCCTCGATAACCCGGGTCACCTCCAGCGTGCTGCCATCGATGCGGTAGACCGCGTCCGGCAGCTCGGTTTGAATCTTGTGCCCCTCGTAATAGTTGCCAGCCTGGAAGGGCGGATCGCTGAACCAGATGGACCCATCGCGCTTGACCACCACGTCGTTCGGCGAGTTGAAGCGCTTGCCCTGATAATTGTCGGCCAGCACGGTGATCGCACCGTTGTGCTCGGTACGGGTCACGCGCCGACCCAGTTCATGCGTCGTGGAGCCTTCGCAGACCACCAGCCGGCCCTCGCGATCGCGGGTCAGGCCATTGGAGAAGTTCGCCTGCTCGCGAAATACGCCCAGCGACTGGCTGATCTCGTCCCAGCGCATGATGCGGTTGTTGGGAATGTCGCTGAGCAGCAGGTAGCGCCCGTCGCCAACCCATACCGGACCTTCGGCCCAGCGCAGACCGTCGGCGATCTTCTCGACGCTGGCGTTGAACAGGCGCAATTGCAGAAAGCTTTCATCCAGTACTTCCAGGGATGGATCGGGGTAACGCCTGCTGAGTGGCTCCGCTGATTGAGCGAGCCGCGGCAGCGCCATGCCGGTAGCCAGCAACGCGGTGGAGCAGGCAACCGATTGCTTTAGAAAGCGGCGGCGGGAACCGGGTGCTGAGTGTTGTTCTTGTTCGTCCATTTTGAGGGACCCTTGTTCGAAATCGGAGGGGGACCGCGAACGAATCATAGTAGAGGTATGACGACTTTCAACATGTCAAAAAACATAGGCGAAGCCGTAAGTGTTTTGTGTAGATAAATTAGGGTGTTGTGAGAGTGTGGCGCTGTCTAGTTGTACTACAACATGAGATTCAGCAGTCCGGTGCGGGCCGTACGCCGCTCCTGCGGCCTGCGTGCGTGCCTGTTCGTAGCGGAGCAGGGAAGGCCTGCAACTATCGTATGATAAGCATTCGCATATGCGAAGCGTTTCGCCTGCCTCTATAATCCGCCACCTTTTTTCCGAGGCGGCCAGGCATGGGCGTTTCCGACTCCTTCCAGCGGTACCTGATCGATCCTTTCGTACAGCAGTTCACCAGCCTGTTCGACCTCAACGGTCGCCTGGGCCTGCTGTTTCTCGGCGTGTCTTATGCCGTCGCCTATCTGCTATTTCGCTACCGACGACAGCATGGGCTGACGCAGGCGATGTCGTTCTGGGCCTTTCTCGGAGGCTGGCGCGTGCACTGGCATCCTTCGGCGCGCCTGGACTACCGCTACTACTTCGTGCGGGGCGTGCTGAAGGTCGCGCTGGTGGTGCCGATCGTGGCGCTCGTCGATCCATACATCCTGCGTTCGGGCGACTACATCGCCTTTTTCGAGAACCTCTGGGGTGCGCGGCCGCAAGTCGGGCAGAACCTTTCGCTGACGCTGCTCTACGGGTTCGGCGTGTTCATCATCAGTGACTTCGCCGGCTACTGGGTGCACCGGGCGTTCCACTGCGGCTGGCTGTGGGAATTTCACAAGGTGCACCATTCGGCACCGGTGATGGTTCCGCTGACGGCCAGCCGCGTGCACTTTCTGGAGAAGATCGTCGGCCGGCTGGTGGACCTGGTGCTGCTTGGCGCCTACGCCGGCATCTTCTGGTACGCCTGCGGCGGTGAGATCAGCCGCTACACGCTGTTCGGGGTGACCTATCTGGTCTTCATCTTCAACGCGCTGGCTTCAAACCTGCGACATAGCCACGTCTGGCTGTCGTTCGGGCCACGTCTGGAGCACATTCTCAATAGCCCGGCGCAGCACCAGATCCACCACAGCGATGCGCCACGGCATTTCCACAAGAACTTCGGGACCAATCTGTCCATCTGGGACTGGATGTTCGGCACCCTCTACGTCACCAGCGCCAGCCCCGAGACGCTGCGCTTCGGTACCGCGGAGCAAGACTCGCACCGCTACCTGACGCTCTACAGCCTGATCCTGATGCCATTCGTGGATACGGCCCGCAAGCTCATGCCCGCCAGTCCGCCGCGCCGGGTCGACTCCTGATGTGACGGCGGGACTGAACGAACGGCTCTTTCGCTCGTACAATCGCGCTTTCTTCCATCCAACGGCCCGGCCCGTCTACCCAAGAGGAATCGCCATGCCGACCTACGACTATCGCTGTGAAGCCAACGGCCAGGTTTATGAAGTGCGCCATGCCATGGCGCTGCGCCCCAAGACCTGGGGTGAGCTGCGTGTGGCCGGCGCGCTGGCTGAAGATGCCACCATTGCGGATGATGCGCCGGTGACCCGGCTGCTGACCGCCGCCGGAGTGGTGAGCAGCCGGGTGCTGAAAAACCCTGAAGCGCCGGCCTGCGCGCGTGGCGGTTGCGCCGGCAATTGCCGCTAGCCATGGCCCCACCGGGGCGCCGCCTGATCCACCTCCTACACGGCTTTGGCGATCTGCTCACGCAGCCATTGATGCGCGGGATCGCGGTGCGAACGCTCGTGCCAGAGCATGGCCATCTCGTAACCTGGCACCTCCAGCGGCGCCTCGACCACCTGTAGCGTGCTGCTGCCGCGCACCAGCCGTTCGGGAAGCATGGCCACCAATCGGTGCTCTCCAGCACCGATCGCAAGAACAGAAAATGCGGTACCGACAATACCACCCGCCGCTGCATGCCTCGCTGCGCGAGGGCCTCGTCGGTGGCACCCTGAAACCCACCGCCGTCCGGCGAGACAATAACCTGCTCGAGCGTGCAGAACCGTTCGAGCGTCGGCCGCCGCTTCAGCTGGGGGTGGCCGACGCGACCGGCGAGTACGTAGCGCTCGGTGAACAGCGTACGCCGGCGAAGGCCGGGCGGCGAACCTTCTGCGGTATGAAAGGAGAGGTCGATATCGCCCTGTTCCGCCTGACGAGCGATGCGTGCCGGCACCATTTCGACCACTGCCAGGCGAGTGCCGGGCGCCTTGCTGCGTAGCCGGCTCAGCACTGGCAACACGATGGCCGATTCACCGTAATCGGTCGCAGCGACCCGCCAGACATCCTGCGCCGCGGCCGGGTCGAACGGGCTGGCCGGCGCAACCGCGCGTTCCAGCGCCTGCAAGGCCTGGCGCAGCGGCTCGCGCAACTCCTCGGCACGTGCCGTCGGGCGCATGCCGCGGGGACCGGGCAGCAGCAGGGGGTCGCCGAATATCTCGCGCAGTTTGGCCAGATGGACGCTCACCGACGGCTGGGAGAAGTTCAGCCGCTCGGCAGCGCGGGTAACGTTGTGCTCGGCCAGCAGCACATCGAGGGTCACCAGCAGGTTCAGGTCCAGACGTCTGAGATTATTCATGCGCATACCAGGAATCTTGGTTATTCATTTCCAATATACCTGGTGCGCTCGGCATCCTGCGCGTGTCCTGCAACGGAGACCTGCCATGAATGTTCTGATCGTCTATGCCCATCCCGAACCGCGTTCCCTGAACGGCGCCCTGAAGGATTTCACTGTCCAGCGGCTGCGCACCGCTGGCCACGCCGTGCAGCTGTCCGATCTGTACGCCATGGGCTGGAAAGCCCCCATCGACGCCCGAGACAGCCTGGATCACGACCTGGAAAGCCGCTTCGATCCCTCGCAGGATTCGCGCCGTGCGTTCGCCAGCAGCCGGCAGAGCCCGGACATCGCCGCCGAGCAGGACAAACTGCGCTGGGCCGATGCGCTGATCCTGCAGTTCCCGCTCTGGTGGTTCTCGATGCCGGCCATCCTCAAGGGCTGGGTCGATCGGGTTTATGCCTACGGCTTCGCCTACGGTGTAGGCGAGCACTCGGATGCGCGCTGGGGTGATCGTTACGGCGAAGGCACGATGGTCGGCAAGCGGGCCATGCTTATCGTTACCACCGGAGGTTGGGCATCGCACTACGGTCCGCGCGGTATCAACGGGCCGATTGACGATCTGCTGTTTCCGATCCAGCACGGCATCCTGCATTACCCCGGCTTCGATGTACTGCCGCCGTTCGTGGTGTACCGTACCAGCCGCATCGATGAGGCGCGCTTTGCCGAAATCCGCGAACAACTGGGTGAGCGCCTCGATAACCTGTGGCGCACTGAGCCGATTGCGTACCGCAAGCAGAACGGTGGGGATTACGAGATTCCGGCGCTGACGCTGCGGCCCGAAGTGGCGCCGGGCGCTGAGGGGCTCTGCATTCACGTGATCGGCTCCGATGGGTGAGGGTGGTCGAACCCTGTTCCATCGGAGCGCGGAACTGCGCGCAGAGCACACGGTTGTGCCCCGCGGGCGTCGCCGGCGGGGCCTACCGGTCAGATCAGGTTCTTCTGCGCCGCTGCTTCAAGGTTGCTCTTGGCCAGTTCACCGAGGATCTCCTCGCCCGAACCGTTGAAGGGCAGAGCGAAGACGAGGAACAGGTGCATCCAGGTTGTCAGGGTCTCCTGCTTTTGTACCTGGCCGACTTTCCTGCCTTCGCCGTCGCGGAATGTCATGTCCATGATCAGCGTGTTGTCGAAGGTGCCCGGGATCAGAAAGAACGTCGCGCCGGTGATCACCGCCAGACCGAGATTGCCGGTTTCCTGGTTGCGCAAGGTTACGGTCACGTAGACATCCGAGGCTTCTTGTTCGGTGCTCACTCGGGAGAAGCGACCACTGTCGACGAACTCCTTTCTGATCAGCTCTTCAAGCCGGGCGATGTTGGGATTGCTCGCCTTCGGTGTGCCGTTAAACGAATACTCGGTTTGTACTTTGATGTAGGCGCTCGGTTTCTTCTGTACCGATTCGAGCGGCCATTGACTCACTTCTGGCAGCGACTTGTGGGAGTAGGTCATGCATCCCGTGAGGGTCAGGCACGCCAGGGCGGCAACGATGGTCATCAGTTTTTTCATGTTTGGCATCCCTGTCAGTGAGCGAGCTGCTGCGTGCCGTCTTTAAGCAACTGCTCAACCAGCTGAGTCAGTTGCTGCGAGCCGGACGCATTGAAGTAATCGGCATCCCATAGTCCCGTGTTCTGATTCAGCACCAGGACCTTCTCTACATGTGCCACTTGCTTACCGGCGGCATCGTCGATGGTCAGCTCGCCGCGAAGATCGTACTTGTCGACGTAGATGGGGCCGTTCACCCAGATCCACATGGTCAGCGTCAGCAGCGCACCCGGGAAATATCCCGGGTGCGGTGTGCGCTTGCCCTTGAGGGAGGTGAAGTTGAAGCGCAGCTCAACGTCTCGCTCGTCCAGCTTGGCGGGGAAGCTGATCATGTGTTCGAAGTACTCGCCACGATCGATATGTTGCGCAATCTGGGTGGTCAGCACATTGCTGATGTTGCGGCGTTGGGTCTCGTTCAGCTGCGGGTCGCTAACCTCGACGTCCTTGAGCAAAGCGCCAACCGGGACGGATTGCGCCATCGCCTGGGAGGGCAGCCCAATGGGGCCAGTGGGGGTGAACGAGACGCAACCGGTCAGCGCCAGGCTCAACAGGCCGGCGACCAGATATTTGACGGGGGTCATGGTACTTCCTTGATGTTCTACGGGTTGGCAGGCCGCGAACGACGTGCAGCTACTCTCTGAAGTTGGAGCCTTTCCGCCGTCCTTGGCAGCCGAGATGATACGGGCTAAATGCCATTACGCTGGCGATATTTTTGTGAGCTGTTTCGTACGGATCGGTATTCGCGTGTCGCTACGACCGCTCGGATCAGGATGAAGATGCCGAGGGCTCTGAACCGGTTCTGTTGAAGGCAAGTTGGACCGTATGCGGCGCGGGTTCTTCCAGCTGGGGCTGGTCAGTGCACCGGCGTCGGCCGGGAGTTTCGGTCGTGTCGCCGTCTCGTTGGTGCCCGTCTGATCGCAAGGCCGTGGAAGGCGCGACTAGTAACGCATCTTCAGCTCGATCCGCGCGGGCTCGTCGGCGGTCACCTCGAAGGCGCTGTCCTCGTAGGACGGTGGGCCCATCACCTTGGGGTTGTTCGATAGCCCGTAGCCTTCGACCGGAATCATGCCGAAGCGCAGGTCCAGTCGGCCGTTATCGTTCTCGTCGTGGTAGGCCAGCACCGCGTAGCGGCCGGGCGGCACATCGTCGAACGTCACGGTTACCGTACCGGCTTCGGCTTTGGCCTTCTGCGCGGCGAAGGCCTGGTCATCCTTGCGGAAGCTCTTGGCATCGGCAAACACCGCCACGGCCACTTGGCCGCGGTCATGCTGCAGCCCGCTGAGCGTGACCTGCAGCTCCTGAGCCTGGGCTGCGGGAATCAGAAGGGCGAGGGCCAGGCCCGTAATCGAAAGTGCTTTCATGCTGTGCTCTTGATAACGAGGGTGCGCGCACTACCGGCGGTTCGACGACGGACGCGCCAGTGCCGTGCGACATCTTCGGCGAACAAGCGAAGCGTTGTCCACGCTCAGCTGTGGGCGCATTTACATGCGGAAAAACTTCTATCGGAGCGATAGGGATTATTCATGGCCGCTCGCAAGCGCTGCTTCGCCTCAGGGCAGCCGCTCTAGCCAGGGTCTTTCAGCCTATCTAGCAATTGTCGGCACGGCAGATCGGCCCCGCTGGCAGCGTGCGGTGCCCTACGCCGAGCGGACCGGGTGCTAGGGTTTCCTGAGCGGTGCCTGGCCGCTAACGACAACCACGTGAGGAATGCAACATGAACGCCGAATCTGGAGAAAATGCCGGGGGCGGCTGCCCACTCGGTCATGGCGCCGGCGCACCGCGCAAACGCCCGAGCAATCGCGATTGGTGGCCTGAAGCACTGAGCCTGACATCGCTCAACCAGCACTCGCCACGCTCCAATCCCTACGGTGGCGATTTCGACTACGCCGCCGAATTCAACTCCCTCGATCTCGATGCGGTGATCGCCGACCTGCACAAGGTGATGACCGATTCGCAGGACTGGTGGCCGGCCGATTTCGGCCATTACGGCGGCCTCTTTATCCGCATGGCCTGGCACAGCGCCGGGACCTACCGCATCACCGACGGCCGCGGCGGCGCGGGCGGCGGGCAGCAACGCTTCGCTCCGCTCAACAGCTGGCCGGACAACGCCTCGCTGGACAAGGCGCGACGCCTGCTCTGGCCGATCAAGCAGAAATACGGACGCAAGTTGTCCTGGGCAGACCTGTTCGTGCTCACCGGCAACGTCGCGCTCGAATCCATGGGTTTCAAGACCTTCGGCTTCGGCGGCGGCCGTGCCGACACCTGGGAGCCGGAAGAGCTCTTCTGGGGGCCTGAGGGCACCTGGCTGGGTGACGAGCGCTACAGCGGCGAACGCCAGCTGCACCCAGGCCTGGGTGCGGTGCAGATGGGCCTGATCTACGTGAATCCGGAGGGCCCTAACGGCAACCCGGACCCGAAGGCCGCGGCCGTCGACATCCGCGAAACCTTCGCCCGCATGGCCATGAACGACTACGAGACCGTGGCGCTGATCGCCGGCGGCCACACCTTTGGCAAGACCCACGGTGCGGGCGATCCCTCATTCATCGGGCCGGAGCCAGAAGGCGCGCTGATCGAAGATCAGGGGCTGGGCTGGCGCAGCAAGTTCCAGACCGGCATCGGACCGGACGCCATTACATCGGGGCTGGAAGTCATCTGGAGCCAGACGCCGGTCAAATGGTCGAACTACTTCTTCGAGAACCTGTTCAATTTCGAATGGGAACTGACCAAGAGCCCGGCCGGTGCGCACCAGTGGGTGGCCAAGGATGCCCCGGAAATCATTCCCGATCCCTTCGACCCGAACAAGAAACGCAAGCCGACGATGCTGACGACCGATCTGTCGTTGCGTTTCGACCCGATCTACGAGCCGATCTCACGCCACTTCCTCGAGAACCCGGACGAATTCGCGGACGCGTTCGCCCGCGCCTGGTTCAAACTGACCCACCGCGACATGGGCCCCATCGCGCGCTATCTCGGCCCGCTGGTGCCGAAGGAGCAGCTGATCTGGCAGGACCCGATTCCCGAGCGCGACCACCCGGTGATCGACGACGCCGACATCGCGTCGCTCAAGCAGAAGATCCTCGGCCTGGGCTTTTCCGTATCGGACCTGGTGTCGGTGGCCTGGGCCTCGGCGGCGACCTACCGCGGTTCGGACAAGCGTGGCGGAGCCAATGGCGCGCGCATTCGCTTCGCTCCGCAGAAGGACTGGGAAATCAACAACCCGCCGTTGCTGGCGCATGTGCTGCAGAAGCTCGGCGAGATACAGAGTGACTTCAACGGCTCGGCCACCGGTGGCAAGAAGGTTTCCATGGCCGACCTGATCGTGCTGGCCGGCTGTGCGGCCATCGAGAAGGCCGCGCAGGATGGCGGCGTGAATGTCGCCGTACCTTTCACCCCAGGGCGGATGGATGCGCTGGAGGAATGGACCGACGCGCAGTCCTTCGAGGCGCTGCGCCCGGTGGCCGACGGCTTCCGCAACTACTACCACGAGTCCCACTTCATGGCGCCCGAGGAAGCGCTGGTGGACAAGGCGCACCTGTTGCGCCTGAGCGCACCTGAGATGACCGTGCTGGTGGGCGGCATGCGCGTGCTGGGCGCCAATGCCGGCGGCAGTCAGGACGGTGTGTTCACCCACCGCGTCGGCGTGTTGTCCAACGACTTCTTCGTCAACCTGCTGGACATGAAGAACGAGTGGACGGCCACCGAGCACAAGAACCGCTTCCAGGGCCTGGACCGCAAGACCCGCCAGCCCACCTGGACGGCGACCCGCGTGGACCTCATCTTCGGCTCGCAATCGGAGCTGCGCGCCCAGGCCGAGGTGTACGGCATGGCCGATGGCAACGAGAAGTTCGTGCGCGACTTCGCCAAGGCGTGGGACAAGGTAATGAACGCCGACCGGATGGACATCGGCAAACCCGCCGACCAGTTCAGCCAGAAACTGTCGGCCTAAGTGCCGCGGCGGCGTCCTGCGGGGCGCCGCCGTTGCTTTCAAGCCTGACCGGCAAGTGCCTGCGCCACAGGTTTGCCGCGCGATTTTCCTGCGGCCCGGCTATGATGCGCGCCCCCAGCGCCTCGCTCAGCAGAGACCAGCATGCCCGGCACCGCCATCTATACCGACCTGTCGGGTTACTACGACCTCATGTGCGCCGATATCGACTACGGCGCCCAGAGCAGTGCCGTTCAGCGGCTGCAGCAATTGTTCGGCAATGGTGGAAGACGGCACCTCGATCTCGCCTGCGGAACCGGGCCGCACGTGCGCCATTTCATTGATGCGGGCTACGACAGCAGCGGGTTGGACATCAATCAGCCGATGCTGGACCGGGCCACGCTGCGTTGCCCGGAGGCGCGCTTCTCGCTGCAGGACATGTGCAGCTTCAGCCTGGATCGGCCGGTCGACCTGATCACCTGCTTCCTGTACTCGATCCATTACAGCGCCGGGCTCGAGCGGCTCGCCGCCTGTATCGCCCATGTGCACGCCGCGCTGGCCGACCAGGGGCTGTTCTGCTTCAACGCCGTGGACAAGCAGCGGATCGACAACCGCTCGTACGTATCTCACACCGCTCACCATGCCGATGGCCTGTTCGGCTTCAGTTCCGGCTGGTATTACAGCGGTGAGGGCGAGCGGCAATTGCTGCGGTTGCGCATCGAAAAGACGCTGGCCGGAGCCAGTCAGGTCTGGCAGGACGAGCATCCGATGGTGGCGGTGAGCTTCGCTGAACTGATCGCGCTGCTGGAACCCTATTTCGAGGTGCATGTGCTCGAGCACGACTACCAGAAGATCGCTCCGTGGGACACGGCGTCCGGCAACGCCATCTTCGCCTGCGTGAAGCGCTGATCGGCGTGCACGCAGCTAGCGCGATCAGTGCAACCGCTTGGCCGAGCAGCGCAGCCCGATCAGCTGATCGGCCTGTCGGGCCAGCTCGTCGAGCAGCAGGTCGCGCTGTTTCTCGGCTGCCTTCATGGCGCTCTGGCCGTGCTGCTTGACCAGGTAGCTGTAGATTTGCCGGACCTCCCTGGACTGGAAGATGGGCTGCAGATCCTGCACCGCCACCGCGCCGTCTGAAGCCTGGCTCCGCGTGTTCATCAGCACCTGCGGGCCGCGCGCTGCCAGCGGCATGAAGCCCTGCGCCTCGAAGTACCCGGCCTTGCCCGCCACGCACGCCACCTCCGCGTGGGGATAGCGCGACAGCATCCGTTCGACCATCGCCCGGCCGATGCCCTGCCGGCGCTGCTCCGCGCTCACGGCCAGGTAGACCAGGGCACAGGCTTCGGGGTCGTCCACATACGGCAGGTAAAGCGCGAAGCCGAGCAGCGTCGCCGGATCTTCCGCATCCAGCGCCATGATCAACTCCGGTTTGCCGGGCTGCGCACCGTCCATGCTGTCGAGATAGCGATGCACCTCGAGCCCCACCACGTACTGATACAGCGGGTACAGCAGGTTGCTCGGCGTGAGCGAGACGGCGCTGATGTCGCCGAGGTAGTCCACCACCATCTGCAGCAGCTGGCCTTTCAGCGCTTCCGGCGGCGGGGTTTCCAGATGGGCGAGGGTGAACATGGGGGCTCCGGGGCGGTGCGGCAAAGGCGGCATTGTAAGGCCCAGGGGCAGGCAGGGGAGAGGGAAGTCGGTTCCGTATCGCCCCAATGAGCGGGATGCTCCGCCCAGTCGCGGCGACCGAACGCCGCTTCGCTCGCGTCGTCCGGCCGCCATACAGGCTCGCTAGCTCGCTTCTGCCTGGCGCTGGCTGACGCGGGGGCGTGGCGCGGCGACGGTGCTCTGCAGCTCCGCCACCAGCGCATCCACCTGACGCAGCGCCTCGGCCACCGAATTGGCCAGCAGCTCGCCCCCCACCTCCTGACCCTCGATGGCGATCTGGTGGATGCGGGTGATGCCAATGAACCCCAGTGCGGTCGCCAGGTTCGGCTCCAGATGGTTCATATGCGCCATCGCCCCTCCGGGGCCGAAGCCTACGCCGCCCCGGGCGGTGAGGATGACCGCGTGCCGCTCCCGATCCGCCAACATGGGCACGTAGGGATCAAGCGGGTTGCTCTCGTCCAGCCCGACCGTGCGGTTCAGGCGCACCACCTGATCGATCCAGGCCTTGAGCGCCGCCGGCATGCCGAAGTTGTAGAGCGGCGTGCCGATGACCAGCACATCGGCGGCCAGCAGTTCGTCCACCAGCCTGTCGCTTTCGGCCAGGGCATCCTTCATCCAGGGTTGTTGACGCTCCTCTGGCGTGAAGGCCGACGCGATCCAGTCGTGGCTGACGAAAGAGGGCGGGTTCTGGCCGATGTCCCGGTAGGTCACGCCATCCTGCGGACGACGCGCCAACCATTGACTGATAAAGCGCTGGCTGAGGTTGCGGCTGTGGGAACCGTGTTCGTCCTTGCCGGCAAGGCCGGGGCGGGCGCTGGCGTCGAGGTGCAGAAGATGTGTCATGGCGATTCTCCTCTGTGATTGAATTCATCTGTCGTTCGCGGTAAATCCAGCCTAGGGCTAGGCTGTACCAGCGACAAACGACCATTTCTTCCAACTACAGATGAGAGAAACTCAGCCATGGCGCACCGCCGCTTACCTTCGCTTTCTGCGCTGCGAGCCTTCGAAGCCGCTGCCCGGCACGAGAGCGCCAAACAGGCTGCGGAGGAGCTGTCCGTCACGGCCACAGCGATCAGCCACCAGATTCGCTCGCTGGAGGAGTCGCTCGGCGTGGCGCTGTTTCTGCGTAAACCGCGAAAGCTGGAATTGACCGACCCGGGGCGCGAGCTGCAACAGACGCTGGAGGCCGCGTTCGACAGCATCAGCGCCACGGTCGAACGCCTCAATGCGAAGCCCTGCCGCCAGGCGATCACCCTCAGCACCACACCGGCGATCGCAGTGCGCTGGCTGGTGCCCTGGGTCTGCCTGCTGCGCGATTCCCATCCGGATATCGACCTGCGCTTTCACACCTCCCATGAACCGGTGGCGCTGGATGGCGTCACGGCGGATATCGCCATCCGCTACGGGGACGGCCGCTGGCCCGGGCTGGTGGCGGAGAAGCTGTTCGACAACACCTTCGTCCCGGTCTGCAGCCCGCACCTCGGCTTGCGTGATGTAACCGAGCTGCCCAAACACCCGTTGATCCACTTCCGTGCGCAAGCCGCCTTGTCCGCTCCGATTCATTGGGCGTCGTGGCAGAAACTCGCCAACGTGCCGGGGCTGGACGTCAGCGCCGGGCTGGTCTTCTCCGACGAGACCCACGCCATCTCCGCCGCCATCGGCGCGCAGGGCGTGGCACTGATGAGCCGTCAGCTGATCGAGGATGAACTGAGGGAGGGGCGGCTGGTGCAGCCATTCGGGCCGGAGATAGAGGGCAAGCCGTTTCATCTCGTGTACCCGGAGAGCCGTCGGGATGATCCGACGGTTCGGGCGGTGAGGGAGTGGGTGATGAAGGTGCCGGGTGGGTTGTGTGAGCTGACTGGCTAGTTCACCGCAGCGTAGGGTGGAAAACGGCGAAGCCTTTTCCACGTGTTTCTTCCAGATATCCTCGCTTACATCATCATTCGCTGACCTCAGCTCATCCGTAACCGCACCAGTCGATCGTATAGATGCCTTGTCATAAAGCCCGATGGAAGCTGGATCGTGGCCAGTCGACTACGCGCTCGATGAGTTTCGTCCAGCGGCTGGCATGTTGTCCTAATGCAACTCAGACATCCACTGCCAAGCGCCTTTCCGGGCCTCAAGGTTGGCAAGGTGCTCAAGTCCCAGCCATCCGTATAAATGATTTAACGATCAGTGGATGCCGAAGCTGTAACAATCACGTTACGTCGGGAGTGGCGATCCGCGCCAAGGGTTCAATACCTCCTCTATTCATCGCGAATGGCTTCAATGAGGGGGTTGTCGATTAGCTCGCGCCGGCTGCATCTGTGCTGTAGGAAAAACTGACAAGTTAGAACTAATGGATCGTTGGCAACAAACTCTAACTGTTCACGGCCTGCCGCTTGCTGTCATCGCTACCGCTTCGCAGTGACTTGGCTGGTATGCCAAATATCTGCAGGCTAATCGATATGCTCAAAGCGCTAAGGAAATCCTATCAGTTTAGGTAGGTTGCAGCAGGCCTCGAATGATGGAACATTCGAAACTCTAAGGTGAAAGGATATAAAAATATTCTAATACTTTTAATCTTGCTAGGAACTACTTGGCCTAAGTGGCTAGATCCTACCGGTAGGAGATCGCAACCGGGCAGTAAGAAAAGGGAAGGCGGAATTATGTCTAAGCAATTAGAGCTTGACCAGGTTGGCAATACGCCAATGCATCGTGTAAGCAGTATTAATTTAAATGGAAATACTGTTTTTGCAAAATGCGAGTTTATGAATCCAACGGGAAGTCATAAGGATCGGACCTTCTTGTATATGGTAAATAAATTAGAGTCTGAGGGGAAGATAAGGCCAGGGATGACTCTCGTTGACTGCTCGACCGGTAATGGGGGAGCCGCTCTTGCCTGGGTTGGAAAAAAGAAAGGATATGATGTAAAAATATTTATGCCAGAGGGTATGACTGATGAGCGTAAAGCCCAGATATACGAATATGGTGCGGAACTATTTGAGACGGAAAAATCTTTGTTCTTGAATGGGGCTGTTCAGGCTGCCCAGGATTTTGTTAGGGGAAAAGATCCAAGGGAGATTTATTTTCTGGATCAGGGTTCGAATCTTCTTAATAAGGCTGCATGGCTAGAATGCGGCAATGAAATTGTTAGATACCTTGAGTCGGAGGATGTTGTCCCTGACTATTTTGTGTGCTCAATAGGAACTGGTGGCACTTTTTCGGGGATATCGGAAGTGTTGAAGTCTCGTTTTCCTAACATAAGTACAGTAGGTATTGAGGTCGATAAGTCAGCGCCTTTGTATGCGAAGAAAAATAATATGGAGTTTACGCATGCCCCACACAATATGATGGGTTTGGGGGCGGGTGTGCTTTCTAGTAATACAAATGAATCGGTTGTGGATAATATAGTGATAGTCAATGGGGAGAAATCTTGGAGTCGAATGAAACAGTTTATTGTGGAAGAAAATCTAGGGATTGGACCTACCTGTGGAGCGAATTTGCTTGTTTGTGAAGAATTGTGCCGCATGCTTCAAAGTAAGGTGGTTATAACTTTATTTTTTGATTCCTCTTGGAAGTATAAAAGTCGTTGGTCTGGTGTTTATCCTGAATACTCAGTAAGTTAATTATGACGCGAGGGTATGAAAATGCTTCTGAAAAGCGTATATGCGGCGGCAAGAGTTGTGAAGTCAGGGAAGCACCTAACAACTGTAAACGAATTTACGGATCAGCTTCCGGCTCTTAGGCCAACGGTTTTGTGGGAGGCTGCCTTAGCTGTAATGCAAGTCGGAGATTTAAAAGTAACTAAAATAGTTACTGAGGAAGATAAGGGTGCCCCCTTAGCAACCTTGGTTTCAGTGATGTCGAATACTCCACTTGCGATTGCGCGTTGGTACCCCTATGGTCTAGATTCTTACAATGAGGTAAAAGTTGAGTTGGAGTCGGAGTATTTCCAGGGGGTCTTATATTTGAATGGAATTGTGCCTGGGGATAAGGTTGCAATTATTGATGATACTATTAGTACCGGAGGAGCTTTGATAGCCCTTGTCAAAGCAATACGGGCTGCGGGGGCTGAGGTTAGCGAAATTATTTGTGTTGTTGAGAAAGTTGAAAATGGTGGTGTGGCCAGAGTATTAGAAGCAACCGGATTGCATGTCAAAACTGTGCTCAAGATTTTCGTAACTGAAAATGGTGTTGAGGTACTCGAAGATGCAAAGCATTCTTGAAAACTATCACTCCGTTAAAAATGAGATCCAAGCAGCATCAGTATTAAAGCCTAAATGTCGCCTCGTAGTGGTGTCAAAGTTTCAAGGGGCTGATAGAATACGTCTATTATTAGCTGAGGGACATAGGGTTTTTGGGGAAAGCAGATTAGAAGAAGCGCTTGGGAAATGGCCCTCTTTATTACAGGATTTCCCCGATACTAAGCTGCATTATATTGGTGCCCTGCAGTCACGAAAAATCAAAGATATCGTCCGGATGTTTGATGTTGTTCAGTCTATAGACAGAGTAGAAGCTGCTGCCCGGATAGCACGCGAAATTGTTGCGCAAGGTCGAAATTTGTCATGTTTTATTCAAGTAAATATTGGAAGGGAGCCTCAGAAGTCGGGGGTTTTTCCGGAGCATTTTGAGCGCTTGTTTCGGCAGTGTGTTGATGAGTATGCCTTAAAGATATCCGGCGTTATGTGTATTCCTCCTGCATGTGAAAAGCCTGCCCCTTATTTTTCGAAAATGAAAGCCATTCAGGAGCGATTTGATCTTCCCGAGTTAAGCATGGGGATGAGTAGTGATTATCTAACGGCTATAGAATATGGTGCTACAATAGTAAGAGTAGGGGCGAAAATTCTTGGCTCACGCTAGTTGACCACAGTAGAATGCAGATTTATTTGCGGTAATTTTGATTTGCGGCTTGGAGATTTGAGGTCTGGCTTTTTGATAGTGGCTTTCAGTAAGTATGAAATTATATTTTTTGTAAAACATTGCTATCAATGGAAAGGAAATGCATAAGAGTGCCTCTGGATTGCCAGTGTTTGCTTGTTTTTGTTTGGCTATTTCTATGTTTATGGTTGGAGCTAATATTGCCATTGGAAAGCTGGTGATTTTAGAGCTTCCTGTTTTTCTTTTTGCGGTTTTGCGATTTTTCATTGCTAGCGTGGTATTGCTCCCCGGGATGTTTCGATCGTCATTTCGACAGGGGCTAAATTTCTATGCGTGGCGTGGGCTTTTTATTCAATCTTTTTTCGGTTGTTTTTTGTTTAGCATATTTATGTTGTATGGTGTGAAGTATACAACCGCAATGAGTGCTGGGGTTATAACAAGCGCTCTTCCGTCCATAATAGCTCTGTTGGCTTGGGTATGGTTGCGTGAGCGAACACATGGCCGAGGAATAGTAGCAATTATTTTTGCGGTTACTGGTATAGCTGTTTTGAACCTACAAGATGCCGCTTTCTCCGGCACAATGACTGTTCTAGGGAATGCCTTGGTGCTGGGGGCCGTTTTGGCTGAGGCAATTTTTGCTGTTTTTTCTCGACACTTATCTCTTACAGTACATCCGTGGAGTATGGCATTTGGCGTTAATGTTGTTGGATTTATCTTGTTTATGCCTTTAGCTATTCCACAAGCAATAAGATTCAATTGGACTGGCCCATCTGCAGAGCTTTGGGGTTGGGTTGTATTTTATTCTATCACTGCAAGTGTTCTTTCATTTCTATTTTGGTATAGGGGGATTTCGCAGGTTCCGGCAAGCGTAGCTGGATTATTTACTGGCGTGATGCCTATCAGCGCAGCGTTGATAGGTTTCGGAGTGTTAAGTGAGATTTTGTCATTTGGCCAGCTTTTAGGCATGGTTCTGGTTATTTTGGCAATATTATTAGGTGCTAGCCAGAAAGCGATTTAGTAACCATGATGCCTCTCTAAGCTATTATTTTTGTGCCACCTGTGGTTGGTTTTGAAAAAATAGCCATATGTTGGCTTCCTCCTTCAGCGATTTTGGATGTGGTCAATCAATCCAGAATCCCCAAACCATCCGCGTTTCCTGGTTCATAGCCGCTACGGGTAGTCGCGGCACTCCCTTTTCGCATTCAGACGAGCTTTACCTGCGGTGGCCAGCACATGCTGGCGTACTTTGGTGTGGCCGAACTGGTGCTTGATCATCTGGGATGGGCGATCTTGGCTCTAGCTGTTTCTTGGCTTTCTCTATCGTGCGCCTTCGGTGCCCAGAGCTTGCCATGTTTCTTGTGGCTGTTGCAGATGGTTTGTGACGGTGACGATCTCATGCTCGGGATGCTTTTCGATCTTGGCATATCTGGTGCGTTTCTGGGGTACGCTTGCCTCCTTGTTCTTGAGCAGACTCGGCGTATGATCCACATAGCGTCAACGATTGCGCTCTGGCACAGCGTGGCCATTAGCGGATAAGCTGGATGATTGCGGCCATTTTTATTTCTCAGTAACGTGGCATGATCAGCACAATCAAATCTCGGAGTCACCTGATCCCTCTTGAATCGGCTATTTCTTAGAGCGACTACTTAGGCCAATTCGTGGCTTTGAATCTATGGAGATGGCTAGTCTAAGCCATTAGTCGTATATGCACAGCGAGCTGGGGCGAGCATTCTCGACCATAGCTGTGTTGTTAGTTCTATCCGAGCAGATTTTAGGCGCGCAGGCGTTGTGTTTTGAGTGTATTCGTTAAAACTTGTGCTCAAGTATGCGGATTCATTCGGAATTGCATTCTTTGATTTCGTGTTCTCTGCGTCTAATTGGCGAGTAAAGCTTCAGAACAGGGCTGCATTTTGCAAGTGCCTTACGCGTCTATGCTAATTGAACTATGACAGCAAGCCAGCAAATGGCTCCACAGCTTTTAGTAGTATCAGCGCTAACGGCGCTATGAGATGTCTGTTGGAGCAAACATGCCCATAGACAGATGATAGCGAGCCTATATGTACGATTTTTCCGAACTCTTAACTGCCACGAGCTTGACGGAGTGGTTCTCTAAGCTTGTTCGCCTATCCGCAAGTGTCAATGCAGAGCAGGTTCTCTTCGCGCTAAAAAAGGAGAAGCTGGCTCCTAATGACAATGCGATAATTCTCAGCACCTATCCCAGTGAATGGCGTCAGAAATACGACGAAAATGGGTATGCTTCTGTCGATCCCGTAGTTCAGAAGAGTTTTGCTTCAGCTTTACCAATCCTCTGGGACCGGAGCATATATGAGACGTTTGAGCAGTTAGCATTCTATGAAGAGGCTGCGGCCTACGGTTTGATTCAAGGAATCACTTTGCCTCTGCACGGGCCGGGGGGCGAAACCGGCCTATTAAGCTTTAAATTTACTCTTTCAGACAGGATGAATTATACAAAAAACATTGAACGTTATCTGCCAATAGCCTCGTTGCTTAGAGATTACGCTATATCCAGCAGTACAGCGCTGCTCAAGCTAGATCAGAAGCAGAAGGTGAACCTAACGCGCAGAGAATACGAGGTACTAAAATGGTGTGCTGTAGGTAAAACCGCTTGGGAAACATCAATAATTTTGTCGTGTAGTGAAGCAACCATTAATTTTCATTTGAAAAATGTACGGAGGAAGTATGGTGTTGATTCCAAAGGGTTGGCGGTTGTAAGAGCAATACAGGGAGGAGATATAATTATTTGATGGTTGCTCTTCGGTTTAGGCATGGTGCGACAGTGGTTTTGTGGTTGGTAGGTGTGCGAGGGGAGTAAGTACAATATTGATAGAGATCTTCGTCGTCAATAATTCCTGCGAGATAGAGCTCTGCTAGTAGTAATACCGGTGAAGATATTTGACTGGTGCATTCAATTCGACTTGCTCCGGCTTGACTGATGCCAAATTTCATCCAAAATTCGCTTTGGCTTTGCTTTCTTAATAACCTCAGGCTTCGCATGCGCTCAATTATTAAATTGGCCCGCTTTCCCACGTTTTGCATGTACCACCTCCTGCTAAACAAGTTACTCTATCTCTCTGTACTTTAATAAGTAAGCTATCAGGATTGATAGCTGTTCCTATTTATTCATATTGAATAATGTGCACCTTCATTCTACGCGAGGTGCTGACTATGTATATAAAGATAGGGAAGCGTACGGAGTTTACCGAAATCCAATTGCGCGAAATGTATAGCCTGAGGGCTGAGGTGTTTAAGCATAAAAAGGGGTGGGAAGTACAGGTCATTGACGGTATGGAGCTAGATGGGTACGACGCGCTTGACCCCTATTATGTAATTGCTAACAGATCAATAGATAATAGAGTCAGCGGTTGTTGGAGGATCATACCGACTGTGCGCCCCTATATGCTTGAACATACATTTCCAGAGCTTCTTTATGGGCAGTGTGCACCAAAAGCAGCGAGCATTTGGGAATTGAGTAGGTTTGCTATTATCGCCGAGCAAAACAGGTCGATGGCATTTTCGGACATAACGCTAGAAGTGATAAGAAAAGTATTTGAGTTTGGTGTTAGTCAAGGAGTCTCTGAGTTTGTGACGGTAACGGTCCCAGGAATTGAGCGCATGCTCAGGCGTCAGGGCTTGGTTATCCGACGATATGGCCCCCCCATTCAAGTGGGAGTGGAAAGGGCTGTGGCCATCATGATTAAACTTAACAAAGTATCACTTGCCGCGGTTGGGATTGTAGATCAAGAGAAATTGCAGAATCAAGAGCTGGCGGCGTGACCATGTGAATAACAACCTGCCAAGTGCGGTGGGTTGTTATTAATATAAAGTATTGCAAACAATACTGCCTGTCGATATTCTGTCCCTAGATAAAAGTCGGAGATATTTATGGAGTTAGGCCTACCTCTGTCTGCCGCAGGTTATAACGATTTATTTTTAATAGTGGCGTTGTCGGGTAATCCGTAACGGGGATAAGTGGAGTGTTGCCCGTGCTACAGAGCTAATCCCGTAGGATGGACAGTGCCTGATTCATACGCGGTGTGGTCGAAAGGCGCGCTGCTGGATAAGCGGAGTGTTATCTAGCGTCATCACGTTTTTCTATCGATAATTGCCGAGCGTGGCGTGGAAAATGGCGAAAGCTTTTCCCTTCTATGCATTATATAGGGGACTTACTTTAAGATAAGGTTATATCAGGAGTATTAATGTTTAGAAAGATTTTTGATGGTGCCTTACTTTTAGCCCTGTTGACCGGGTTTCTGTTTTGTGCTGGCACAGCTAAGAGACACGGATACTTTCTGATGCTTGGCCTTGATTCTGATGTGTTGGGAGTCGATACGGCAGCCATTTTATATAACGGGTTGTTGATTTCTTACGGTCCTGTTTTTATTTTCGCACTTGGCTTGTTTCTTTGTGTTTTTGTATATTCCTATCTTATATTGCCGGCATATATAGACTATGGTCGCAGCTCTTTTGGGCGAAGGAGGAAGCTTATTAAGTTGAGACGATTGTGTTTGGGGAAGAGAAAAGATACTTTGGTGGAAAAGAAGGCAAAGCGCTTGGTGGTGAGTTTTGGTATTTTATTGATTTTGTTGATGGCTTTCTTGTTTTTCTTGGCTTCAATGGAGAGTAAAGGGAGGACTCAGGCTGCAGATATATTGGTGACTGCTAAAGGTGATGATTCGGCAAAGAATACTAAAGTCAGGATTCTTGGACAGGATATCAGTTACGTTTTGCTCGCATGTGGCTCAAGGAATTGTGCTGCATTGAATCCATTATCTATGGAGGTCCAGTATTTCTCGCAAGATAAAGGGTTCTCATACGTTGTGGAGTAAGTTACTAGCTCACCAATCGAAGGGTATTGGTAGCGCTATATATTGTGCTCGATTAGTTTTATCGTGTGGAAAAACGTAACCACTCCACAAGCCTCGTCTCCCTTTGACGAGGCCCTCTATCAGGATGCTGTTCGCGGGCAGTTCCACGGCGGCATTATTAAGTTAATTATCTTTAACCCTTTTTTGATACCAGTCAGTACAATACCTTTCTATATCCCAGCTGCTAGTGGAACGTATTGATTTCATAGTGGGTGTCTTAGGCAATGTGTTTATAATCTCTTCTATTTTGTTTGCTAGCGGAGGGGCAACCGTTTTCCAACTTTGGTGTGCGTACAATAAGAAATAGAGGTAATCTTCGCTGCCTGATATTTTCAGCGTTTCGCCGATCCAGCTAAATGCATATCCTTTATTAAGCTCTTCATCTGCGGTGTTGTCTTTTGATATCAGAAGTGCTGATTTTGCATAACAGTTCAATGCATCTTCATATCTTTCCATAAAGTGAAGGCATCTTCCGGTATTTCCATATAGTGTATATGGTACTTCGCTATTAAAAGAGTTTGGAGATATGATTTCCTCAAGCTCGTAGCTGGATAAGAAGAAGTTTAGAGCGAGATTTATATTTTTTGCTATTTTCGAGTCTCTGTAAGCAAGATTTAATCGATGTTTCGCCGACCATATATCAGAGTCCCCACTCCTCGATATTAAGTGCTGGGCTTCTTCGCCGCACTTTATAGCGTCTGCGAAATTTCCATTGTACCAATGAAGGTGTGTGTATAATGATAAAGAAAGTATGTATTCGTTGTTTTTTCCGGCGATAGAGGTCTTGTAGCTTTCTAGATGTTTTGTTGCGGAGCTGTTGTCTCCATAGTCAATGATAGATGTGATGGCTTCGTTTATGAATTTTGGAAGGTTTTTTATTTGGCTTGTGTTTCTTTTGCTCCATTGTAATCCGTCTAGCAAAAGGCACGATAAGCGTACAAATTCTTCTATGTAGCCTGACCTGATTATTGCGTCATGTATTTCAAGTAATAAGGCTATGGCGTCGTTATATTCTTTGTTGTTTATTTGGAGTTCAATTTTATTGGACCAGGATTTGAACTCGCCGAGGCTTAGTATTTGGTTGAGTCGAGGCTTTAGAAGTACGATTACTCTATCGTAATAGCTAATGAATAAAGATATGTATTTTTTTTGTTCGTGCGATGGGAAATTAGTTTTGATGAATTCTTTGACAAGTGGGTGCAGTTCTAGATACGACTCTTCACCCTTTACTACTATAAGATGAAGGTCTTTCAGTGTTCTTAGGGATTTTGAGAATTGATTATAGTTTAATTCGCTGCCAATGATCTTTGATATTTCCTCTTCAGTTTCAGAGGTGACTGCCTCCGCTAGAGTTCGCAGTAATATCTTTTGCTTGCTATTAAGGCTGTCCCATATCTCCCTCAAGATTCGCTCTGAAAGAAATGAGCTCTCAGATGGTGCTGTAATGTGTTTCTTTTCAATTTTTAATAAAAAATCGTCAACCTCGCGTAACCCTCTCTTGGCTTGAGCTAATATCAAGGATATCCATAGTGCATGACCGTCTGTAAATTTATGGGCCCGCTCGGCGATTTGCTCTATATGAGTACTGCCTATTGGTAGCTTTGATGAACTAAATAATTGAAGGACATCTTCTTTAGTTAGACCTGAAAGGCGAAGCTGTAAAAAGTCGACTCCGGCATAATGAATGAAAGGTCGACAGGTGAAAATAAATTTTGAGTTGTGGTGGTTTTTTAATGCTAGCTCTACAAGCTTTCCTATATTGCCTATGGGTTCGAATTTTTCAAGGTCAATATAGGAGTCTACATTGTCGAAAACAAAAAGGCAGCTTTTATCCTTTAGTTCTCTAAAGAAAATATTTATTAGCGTGTCGGTTTCAAGTCCTACCAGGTTTTCATGGGTTATATTGTTATAAGTTATTCTCTCTATGATGTTTATGATTTTTAAGTCGAAGTTGTGTTCTTGTTCCTTGAAGTCTCTCCAGTCTATGATTTCATATTTCTCAGATTTTTTACTTTGTTCGCTATAGTATGCAGCTAGAGAGGATTTACCTTCTCCTCCGATACCAGTGATAAAAAATACTTTAAAACTATCATCAATTCCTAAAGAGCGAAGCTCTGAGTCACGCCCTACCCAGTAGTCAATATTGGGTGGTATGTCTGTCCCTTCGTTTTTTAGCTCAAGCTCACTGCTTTTGTCCTCAAGCTGTTTCGAGGTCTCCTCAGGCAACTGCTGCAATGGCATAGGAGCTTGTTTTATATTGAGTAGATTGTCTATTAGCTCTTCTACTTCGTCATTTTTTGAAAGTTTAATTTTACTTATTCCATCGAATTCTCTCTCTGCAGTGGTTGCCCAGAAATGAGGGCGACCGAAACCGGAGTATAATGTTGATATCTTTTCAAATAATTTCTCTACATATGGATCGTTAAAGCTAAAGCCAATAAAGAGGCAGCTGCAGCTCGAGAATATCTTTTCAAGCTGGAATTTACCTAGTGTATTTCCGGAGTACAGCCTTATGTAGTCGTCGTTAAATACTATGCAACTATCGAGGCGGGAGATGTCGCCATGTATTTTTAATATGAACTCGCTCTGTGTGTCTATTTTGGATAGATTGTATGCGCTGCTGGTATCAATTACAGTGGCAGATTCTGAGTTATATTCTATTAGTTTATCATAGTTTGTGGTTATGATTTTATTTGAGATTTTACATAGTTTCTTGTGTATTTCGCTTTGGACTCCGTTGCTTAATTTTTTTTCAAAGCTCTCGTATATTTGCTTCTTGTACTTGTCTTTTAACTTTTCAAGTACCTCAATCGGTGAAAGTATTCCAACCTCAAGGTTTTGCTCGTACACATTGGCGTTTGGGATCCTATCTCTATTGTCAGTTAAAAATATTTTTACTAAATCTGCCCAAGTTGGTAGTCCTGCATTTGTTGAAAAGCCAGATCCAACAAAAAGCACAAGTGTGTTATTTTGCACTGATTCTTTAAGATCAAATGGGATGTTCATTTAACTTCTCTAGAAAAAAGCCCCGCACTAGGCGGGGCTTTTAAGTTAAATCCCAACATCCATGGCAGGTGTAGGGTTAATCTACGCCAATGTCAGTTGGCCATCAATCCCAGCTCAAAGCCCCACCCGTCTGATACTCAATCACCCGCGTCTCGAAGAAGTTCTTCTCCTTCTTCAGGTCCATGATCTCGCTCATCCACGGGAACGGGTTGGTGGTGCCCGGATACTCTTCCTTCAGACCAATCTGCGTCAGGCGGCGGTTGGCGATGAACTTGAGGTAGTCCTCCATCATCGCGGCGTTCATGCCGAGGACGCCGCGGGGCATGGTGTCGCGGGCGTATTCGATTTCCAGTTGGGTGCCCTGGAGGATCATCTGGGTCGCTTCGTCCTTCATGTCGGCGTCCCACAGGTGGGGGTTTTCGATCTTGATCTGGTTGATCATGTCGATGCCGAAGTTCAGGTGCATGGATTCGTCGCGCAGGATGTACTGGAACTGCTCGGCGGTGCCGGTCATCTTGTTGCGGCGGCCCATGGAGAGGATCTGGGTGAAGCCGCAGTAGAAGAAGATGCCTTCGAGTACGCAGTAGTAGGCGATGAGGTTCTTCAGGAACTGCTTGTCGGTCTCCGGGGTGCCGGTCTGGAAGGTCGGGTCGGAGATGGAGCGGGTGTACTTGAGGCCCCAGCTGGCCTTTTTCGCGACGCTCGGGATCTCGTGGTACATGTTGAAGATCTCGCCTTCATCCATGCCCAGCGATTCGATGCAGTACTGGTAGGCGTGGGTATGGATCGCCTCTTCGAAGGCCTGGCGCAGGATGTACTGGCGGCACTCGGGGTTGGTGATCAGGCGGTAGGTGGCCAGCACGAGGTTGTTGGCGACCAGGCTGTCGGCGGTGGAGAAGAAGCCGAGGTTGCGCTTGACGATGCGGCGCTCGTCTTCGCTGAGGCCGTCCTTGCTCTTCCACAGAGCAATGTCGGCGTTCATGTTCACTTCCTGCGGCATCCAGTGGTTGGCGCAACCATCCAGATACTTCTGCCAGGCCCAGTCGTACTTGAAGGGGACGAGCTGGTTGAGGTCGGCGCGGGCGTTGATCATGCGCTTCTCGTCGACGCGCACGCGGGCCGATTCGCCTTCCAGTTCGTTGAGGCCTTCCTGGATGTCCAGGTCGTCCAGAGCGCGTTTGGCGCGGGCGATGGCGTCGGAGTCGTCAGCGGCAACGGCGCGGGCTTCTTCCACGGAGCCGGCTGCTTCGTTGTCCAGCTTGGCGGTGGTCTGGCTTGCCGGCTGTGCGGCAGCGGTGGCCGGTGCGGCGGTGGTGGTGTCTTCTTCGTCGAATTCGTCCCAGCTCAGCATGTGCGCTTGCTCCTGATCGGGGACCGGGGCTTGGCCGGTCGGATGTGTTTGGGGGCTTTTGGTTTGCACGCAAAAGCGGGTGTTTGGTTTGGGCCGAGATGGGTCCGGCCTTTTGTATCGTCTGGTGGGGTTGCCCCTCACCCTAACCCTCTCCCCGGAGGGGCGAGGGGATGGTCGGGTGTTTGGTCCGGCCTTTTGTGTCGTCTAGAGGGGTTGGCCCTCACCCTAGCCCTCTCCCCGGAGGGGCGAGGGGACTGGTTTGGTGTTGGCGTCGGGCTTGTTCTATCGGTAGCCACCGCGTTGGCTTAGGCTCCTGGCGAGCAGGAGCGGGGCCGTTCTGTTTCCTTGTCGCAACAGTGGTGCGAGCGTGGAGCTGTGCGAGTGGTTGCTAGGCGGCTGCCGAGCCGGAACCCCTGAGCGTACAGCTGTACGTGATGGGGTCCGGTTTGGCGGCCAATGCCGCAGACGCCGCTCAGCTACGCGCGCCTCCTTTATTACTGGCAGGCTTCGCAGTCGGGGTTATCGATACTGCAAGCCAGCGGCACCGGAGCCGGCTTCGGCTCGGCGGCCGGCGCGGCGCTGGCGGAGTTCGCCGCCTCGCTGCCACCACTGGACACGGCATTCAGCTTGCCGGTGTTGATGGTGGACTTCTCGGTGCTGGTCGCGGCCAGGGCACGGAGGTAGTAGGTGGTTTTCAGGCCACGGTACCAGGCCATGCGGTAGGTCACGTCGAGCTTCTTGCCCGAGGCGCCGGCGATGTAGAGGTTCAGCGACTGGGCCTGGTCGATCCACTTCTGGCGGCGGCTGGCGGCGTCGACGATCCAGCGGGTCTCCACTTCGAAGGCGGTGGCGTACAGGTCTTTCAGATCCTGCGGGATGCGCTCGATCTGCTGTACGGAGCCGTCGTAGTACTTGAGGTCGTTGACCATCACCGGGTCCCACAGGCCGCGGGCCTTGAGGTCGTGGACCAGGTACGGGTTGATCACGGTGAACTCGCCGGACAGGTTCGATTTGACGTACAGGTTCTGGTACGTCGGCTCGATGGACTGCGACACGCCAACGATGTTGGAGATGGTCGCGGTCGGGGCGATGGCCATGATGTTGGAGTTGCGGATGCCTTTCTTCACGCGCTCGCGGATCGGCGCCCAGTCCAGCGATTCGGACAGGTCGACATCGATGTACTTCTGGCCACGGGCCTCGATGAGGATCTGCTGGGAATCCAGCGGCAGGATGCCCTTGGACCACAGCGAGCCGTCGAAGCTGGAGTAGGCGCCGCGCTCGTCGGCCAGGTCGCAGGAGGCCTGGATGGCGTAGTAGCTGATGGCTTCCATGGACTGGTCGGCGAAGTCGATGGCGGCATCGGAGCCGTAGGCGATGTGCTGCAGGTACAGTGCGTCCTGGAAGCCCATGATGCCCAGACCCACCGGGCGGTGTTTGAAGTTGGCGTTCTGCGCCTGCGGCACGCTGTAGTAGTTGATGTCGATGACGTTATCGAGCATGCGCACAGCGGTGCGCACGGTGCGCTCCAGCTTGGCCGAATCCAGCTTGCCGTCGACGATGTGGTTGACCAGGTTGATCGAGCCCAGGTTGCAGACGGCGATCTCGTCCTTGTTGGTGTTCAGGGTGATCTCGGTGCACAGGTTGGAGCTGTGAACCACGCCGACGTGCTGCTGCGGGCTGCGCAGGTTGCACGGGTCCTTGAAGGTCAGCCAGGGGTGGCCGGTCTCGAACAGCATCGAGAGCATCTTGCGCCACAGGTCCTTGGCCGGCAGGGTCTTGAACAGCTTGAGCTTGCCGTACTTGGTCAGCTCCTCGTAGTACTCGTAGCGCTCCTCGAAGGCCTTGCCGGTGAGGTCGTGCAGGTCCGGCACGTCGCTCGGGGAGAACAGGGTCCAGGGGCCATCGTCGAACACGCGCTTCATGAACAGGTCGGGAATCCAGTTGGCGGTGTTCATGTCGTGGGTGCGGCGACGGTCGTCGCCGGTGTTCTTGCGCAGTTCGAGGAATTCCTCGATGTCCAGGTGCCAGGTTTCCAGGTACGCGCAGACCGCGCCCTTGCGCTTGCCGCCCTGGTTGACCGCCACGGCGGTGTCATTGACCACCTTGAGGAAGGGCACGACGCCCTGGGACTTGCCGTTGGTGCCCTTGATGTAGGCGCCCAGCGCGCGCACCGGGGTCCAGTCGTTGCCCAGGCCGCCGGCGAATTTGGAGAGCAGGGCGTTGTCGCGGATGGCGTCGTAGATGCCGCCCAGGTCGTCCGGCACGGTGGTCAGGTAGCACGAGGACAGCTGCGGACGCAGGGTGCCGGCGTTGAACAGGGTCGGCGTCGAGGCCATGTAGTCGAAGGACGACAACAGGTTGTAGAACTCGATGGCGCGGGCTTCTTTCTGCTCTTCCTCGATGGCCAGGCCCATGGCGACGCGCATGAAGAAGATCTGCGGCAGCTCGAAGCGGACGTTGTCCTTGTGGATGAAGTAGCGGTCGTACAGGGTCTGCAGGCCGAGGTAAGTGAACTGCTGGTCACGCTCATGGTTGAGCGCGGCGCCCAGCTTGGCCAGGTCGTAGCTCTTGAGCTTGGAATCGAGCAGTTCGAACTCGACGCCTTTCTCGATGTAGGCCGGCAGGGCCTTGGCGTAGAGATCGGCCATCTCGTGGTGAGTGGCGGACTCGGCTACGCCGAGGAAGCCCAGGGCTTCGGCACGCAGGGTGTCCATCAGCAGACGCGCGGTGACCTGGCTGTAGTTCGGCTCACGCTCGACCAGGGTGCGGGCGGTCATCACCAGCGCGGTGTTGACGTCCTTCTCGGCCACGCCGTCGTAGAGGTTCTTCAGGGTCTCGCGCTCGATCAGCGCACCGTCGACTTCGGCCAGGCCTTCACAGGCCTCGGTGATGATGGTCTGCAGGCGGCCCATGTCCAGCGGCTGCTGGCTGCCATCGGCGCGGGTGACGCGGATGCTCGGGTGCGGCTGGGCGATGTCGCTGCTACCGCTGGCGCTCTTGCGCTTGACGGCCTGGGCTTCGCGGTAGATCACGTAGTCACGGGCAACCTTCTGCTCGCCGGCACGCATCAGGGCCAGTTCGACCTGGTCCTGGATTTCCTCGATATGGATGGTGCCACCGGAGGGCATGCGACGGCGGAAGGTGGCGGTGACCTGCTCGGTCAGACGCGCGACGGTGTCGTGGATGCGCGAAGAGGCGGCAGCGTTACCGCCTTCCACTGCGAGAAAGGCCTTGGTGATGGCGACGGTGATCTTGTCGTCGGTGTAGGGGACGACGGTACCGTTGCGCTTGATCACGCGCAGCTGGCCCGGGGCGGTAGCCGCCAGATCCGGTGCATCGGCTGATAGCGGGTTCTCGCGAGTGGATTGGTTTTGCATGGGGGCTCCGGATTCTCTTCTGGTCGCGGTTCTATCTGTCTGCGGGCTCGATTGAGCACGGCGTTGTCTGTTGCATAAGCCATGCCCCGCATGGCGGGCGCATGTGTGTCGCAAGGAAAACGTGACCCTGGCCATTCGCTGGCGGAGTCGGTGTCCGGAAGGATAGTCAGGCTGGAGGAACTGTCAACACAATATGTTGTGTTTTGTCGTGGCTCCGAGCACAGCTACTAGATCCGGGCTTGAAGTCGTCATGGCGGCCTTGCGGTCTTGCTGTTGCGCTTGACCTGAGGCGCCGAACAATGTTGCAGAACTGATCGGGAGGAGGGCTGCGCGCCCGGCTCGATATTTCTTCACTTGTGTCGTTTCGCGTGCCAGAACCCAACATCTAGGGGCTGAGACGCGCAGAGGCGACAAGATAATGCTGGCTCGGGGCCAATGCAAGACCGCCTCCGGGGATAAGCTGTGGATAAGGTGTGAGCCCTTTGTGGGTTAAAGCACAGCGCCCGGCCACAGCCCGCATGGCTTCGGCGCCTGCGCGAAAGCCGACGAAATACGCACCGCCGGGCGCATTTTCACGGATTGGGCCGACACTAGATGTTGTGTTTGCCCCTGCACGTTTTTTGTGCATCGTGCGCGGGCAGGCGTTAGGTACAATGCGCGCTGTTCGGTTTGTGGCCTGACGCGTAGACAGGGGGCGGGGATGGAACAAGAGACGTGGCGTATTCTCATCGTCGAGGACGATCGGCGACTGGCCGAGCTGACGCAGGAGTATCTGCACGGCAATGGCGGCTTCGAGGTGTCGATCGAGTCGGACGGCGCCTGTGCGGTCGAGCGCATCATCGAGGAGCGTCCGGACCTGGTGGTGCTCGATCTGATGCTGCCCGGCGAAGACGGCCTGTCTATCTGCCGACGGGTGCGCGACCGCTACGATGGGCCGATCCTCATGCTCACCGCGCGGGCCGATGATCTCGATCAGGTGCTGGGGCTGGAAACCGGCGCCGACGATTACGTCTGCAAGCCGGTGCGGCCGCGGCTGCTGCTGGCGCGCATCCGCGCCCTGTTGCGGCGCCGAGAGGCGGAAGTGCCGGCCAGCGCCAAGCGCCTGCAGTTCGGCCCGCTGGTGATCGACAGCGCCCTGCGCGAGGCCTGGTTGCGCGAACACCAGATCGAGCTGACCGGCGCCGAGTTCGATCTGCTCTGGCTGCTCACGTCCAACCCCGGGCGCATCCTCTCCCGTGAAGAAATCTTCGCCCAGTTGCGCGGCATCGAATACGACGGCCAGGACCGCTCCATCGATGTGCGCATTTCGCGTATCCGCCCGAAGATCGGCGATGACCCGGATCACCCCAGGCTGATCAAAACGGTGCGCGGCAAGGGCTATCTGTTCGTTTCCGAAGCGGCTGCGGCGCTGGTGTAGCGCCGTTCTCCATGAATTCGATCTTCCTGCGCATCTACGGCGGCATGCTCGGCGTGCTGGTGCTGGTCGCGCTGCTCGGCGCCGGCGGGCTGCATCTGCTCAACCAGTTTCGCGCCGACGATCACCGCGAGCGCCTGGCCAGCGGCACCTTCCGCCTGATGGCGCACAACATGAGCAGCATGACGCCCGTCGAGCGGCGCCAGGCCGCCAACCTCTGGGGGCGGCTGCTGGGCATTCCGCTGCGGGTACGGACGCTGGACGATGTCAGCCTGGATAGCCGGCTGGAGGCGCGCCTTCTACGCGGGCAGGTGCTGGTCGAGCAGATCCGGCCGCGCAGCACCACGGTATTCAGCCTGGTCAGCGCCCGCGATCGGCTGGTGCTCACCGGCGAGGTGGAGCAGCTGAGCGAGCAGCTGGCGCGCGCCACCATCTATCTGCTGATCGACGAGCTGATCCGCTATCCCGAAGCGGAGCAGCCCAGGCGGCTCGCCGAGCTGAAGCAGGCGCGCGGCTTCGGCTTCGATCTGGAGCTGCTGACCCGCGACAATGCCAACCTCGACGACGATCAGCGCAGACGCCTGGACGAAGGCGATACCGTGATGGCCCTGGCCCGCGGCGGTGATGCCGTGCGCGTGTTCGCCGCCATCGCCGGTACGCGCTGGATCATGCAGCTCGGCCCGCTGCATCAGATGAATCCCTATCCGCCGCAGCTGCTGGTACTGATCGGTGTGCTCGGGCTGTCGCTGATCGGCCTGACGGTCTATCTGCTGGTGCGCCAGCTCGAGCAGCGCCTGAGCGTGCTGGAAAGCGCAGCCACGCGCATCGCGGCGGGCAATCTGGAAACCCGCGTGCCGGATGTCGGCACCGACTCGGTGGGCCGACTGGCGGCGGCCTTCAATGGCATGGCCAAGCATCTGCAGCGCTTGCTGGCAGTACAGCGGGAGATGGTCAGCGCCGTCGCCCACGAGCTGCGCACTCCCGTCGCGCGCCTGCGCTTCGGCCTGGAGATGACCGCCGAGGCCCAGACCGACGAGGCGAGGCAGAAGTACCTGGCCGGCATGGATGGCGACATCGATGACCTCGATGCGCTAGTGGACGAGATGCTGGTGTATTCACGGCTGGAGCGCGGTTCGCCGAACCTGAGTTTCCAGCAGGTGGAGCTGGGGGCGCTGGTCGATCAGGTGATCGGCGAACTGGCCCCCTTGCGCCCGGATATCAGCGTCGACCGCGGCGAGTGCGTGGTCGCCGAAGACGGCAGCGGTTGGGCCGATGCCGAGCCGCAGTACCTGCGCCGCGCGCTGAGCAACCTGATCACCAATGCCATGCGCCATGCCGAGCGGCAGGTGCGGGTCAGCTTCGCCATCAATGGGCAAACGGCGCGGCTGGATGTGGACGACGACGGCCCCGGTGTGCCGGAAGCGGACTGGGAAAAGGTCTTCACGCCATTCCTGCGTCTGGACGACAGCCGCACCCGTGCGTCGGGCGGGCACGGGCTGGGCCTGTCCATCGTGCGACGCATCATCTACTGGCATGGCGGCCGTTCCCAGGTCGGGCACAGCGAGCTCGGTGGCGCACGTTTCAGTCTGGTCTGGCCGCGACAGCACGTGGATTGAGCTGACGTTCCCACAGCTGCGGCAGGGCGGGCTTCAGCCCACTGGCCGCTGTGGCGAGGGCGAGGGCTGGTGGGCTGAAGCCCACCCTACGCGAATGCTACGTAGTGCCCGCGCCCCAATCTCCATCAACGAATCCGGCCTTCATCCAGCGTCAGCTCTTCCTTGGCGAAGTCATCCACGTCGATCACCTTGCGGCGCGCCAGCTCGGCCATGCGCAGCTGTTCGGCTTCGGCCGGATCGAGCGCGCCGGCGGTCAGCGCTGCATCGATCGGATGTTCGCCCGGCAACGGCCGCAGCGTGCCGCCTTTCATCGCCCTGGCCAGCTTCTTCGCCGCACCCTGGCTGGCGGCTAGGGCGTCGAAGGCATGCTTCAGCGCACCCAGAGGCTGCTCGGGGTCCTGCGGGCGATACATGCCGTCGAGGATGCGTTCCAGCGCCGGATCGCCCTCGGGGCGGCCGAGCAGAGCGGCGACTTCCGCATCCAGCACGTCGGACGGCCCCTTATGCCGTGCACCGAAGGGGAACACCAGGGCATGCAGCAGGTGCCCGAGAATGCGGTTGGGGAAGTTGGCCAGCACTTCCTGCAGCGCGCTTTCGGCTTTCTCCAGGCAGTCCTCCAGCGCCCAGCGCAGCAGCGGCTCCTGTTCGGCCGGGTGGCCGAGGTCGTGGAACTGCTTGAGCGCAGCCGAGGCGAGGTAGAGATGACTGAGCACGTCGCCCAGGCGCGCGGACAGCCGTTCGCGACGCTTGAGCTCGCCGCCCAGCAGCATCATCGACAGATCGGCCAGCATGGCGAAGGCTGCGGCGATGCGGTTGAGCGCGCGGAAGTAGGGCTGCGTCACGGCGGTGCCGGGCACTCGCCCCATCAGGCCGAAGCTCAGGCCCAGCAGCAGGGTGCTGGCCGTGTTGCTGACGGCGAAGCCGATGTGCTGCATCAGCAGGTCGTCGAACTTGTTCACCGCGGCGTCGCGGTCCGGCTCATGGACCAGCTCCATTTCCCGCAGCACGAACGGATGGCAGCGGATCGCGCCCTGGCCGAAGATCATCAGGTTGCGCGAGAGGATATTGGCACCTTCAACGGTGATGGAGATCGGCGCCGACAGCCACATCCGGCCGAGGTAGTTGTTCGGGCCGAGGATGATGCCCTTGCCGCCATGGATATCCATGGCGTCGGTGATGCAGGCGCGGCCGCGCTCGGTGAGGTGGTACTTGAGAATGGCCGACAGCACCGAGGGCTTTTCGCCCAGGTCGACGGCGTTGGCGGTGAGGATACGTGCCGCGTCCATCAGCCAGGCGTTGCCGCCGATGCGCGCCAGCGGTTCCTGGATGCCTTCGAAGGCGGCGAGCGGCACGTTGAACTGCTCGCGGACCTGCGCATAGCGACCGCTCACGTAGCTGCAGACCTTGGCGGCGCTGGTGCCGGTCGCCGGCAGGGAGATCGAGCGGCCGACCGACAGGCAGTTCATCAGCATCATCCAGCCTTTGCCGATCATGTCGCGGCCGCCGATGATGGCTTCCAGTGGCACGAAGACGTCCTTGCCCCAGTTCGGCCCATTCATGAAGGCTGCGCCCAGCGGCAGATGGCGACGGCCGATCTCAACGCCGGGCGTGTCGGTGGGGATCAGCGCCAGGCTGATGCCGAGCTCTTCTTCATCGCCCAGCAGGTGGTCCGGGTCGTAGGTCTTGAAGGCCACGCCGAGCAGCGTCGCCACCGGGCCGAGGGTGATGTAGCGCTTCTCCCAGTTCAGGTGCAGGCCGAGCACTTCCTCGCCTTGCCATTGGCCGCGGCAGATCACGCCGCTGTCGTTCATGGCGCCGGCATCGCTCCCGGCGTAGGGGCCGGTGAGGGCGAAGCAGGGGATGTCGGTGCCGTTGGCCAGGCGTGGCAGGTAGTGGTTGCGTTGCTCCTCGGTGCCGTAGTGCATCAGCAGCTCGGCCGGGCCGAGGGAGTTGGGCACCATCACGGTGCTGGCAAGGTCGCCGCTGCGGGTGGCGAGCTTCATCACGATCTGCGAATGGGCATAGGCGGAGAAGCCCTTGCCGCCATATTCCTTGGGGATGATCAGGGCAAAGAAGCCCTCGGCCTTGATGTAGTCCCAGGCGGCGGGCGGCAGGTCCATCCGTTGGGCGATGTCCCATTCGCTGGCCAGCGCACAGAGGGTTTCGGTTGGGCCGTCGAGGAAGGCCTGTTCCTCCGCAGTCAGGTGCGCCTTCGGGTAGCCGAGCAGGGTGTCCCAATCCGGGCGGCCGCTGAACAGCTCGCCATCCCACCAGACGGTGCCGGCGTCGATGGCGTCGCGCTCGGTGGCGGAAATCGGCGGTAGGACTTTCTTGAACCAGTCGAACATAGGGCCGCTGAAATAGCGCAGGCGCACTTCGGCGACGAGCAGTGGCACGGCCACGGCGATCAGCACCAGCCAGAGCAGGAACACCACCACCCCGGAGGTTTCCGCCGCGGTCATGAAGATCAGGTAGGTGGCGACGATCGCCAGTGCCAGCCGGGGCGCTACGCGCAGGTGGGCGAGCACGGCGATGCCGAGCAGGAGTACCAACAGCCAGAGCAGCGTCATGAGTCTTGTCCTTTATGGGTGAAATGCTTCCGTCTTCAGCATAGGCGCTCGCGGCCGAGCGGGCGTGGGACGCGGTGTCGCCGCAGGCCGTCGGCCTGCGGCGGGTGATTCATCAGGTGCTGGGCTGGATCCCGCGCGGTTGGCTTTCGGCATCGCCGGCGGGCTGGTTGGCCGCTTTCTCCTGCGGCACGCCGGCCACGCTGACCTCGGGCAGTCGCCCGCCAATGAACTCGACGCTGCGGGTCGGGAAGGCGAACTGCACGTCCATTTCGCGCAGACCCTCGAGCAGAGCCAGGTTGATCGCCTGCTGGGTGTCCATGTACCGGTTGTAGTCCGATACCTGCATGATGTAGACGACTTCGAAGGTCAACTGGCTGTCGTCGAACCCCAGGAAATGCGCGCGATCGAACTTGGCCACCTCGATGCCCTCAATGATGCGTTTCACCAGGGCGGCGACTTCCTTCACCTTCTCGGTCGGCGTGTTGTAGGTGATGCCGAACTTGAAGACGATCCGCCGCGTGTTCATGCGCTTGTAGTTGTGCACGATCTGGCGCAGCAGGTCAGCGTTGGCGATCACCACCTGCTCGCCGCTCAGGGCGCGGATGCGGGTGGTCTTCAGGCCGATATGCTCGATGTTGCCGGCCACCTCGCCGAACACCACGAAGTCGCCGATCTCGAAGGGCTTGTCCACGCCGATGGACAGCGAGGCGAAGATGTCGCTGAGCAGCGTCTGCACGGCCAGCGCGATGGCGATACCGCCGACGCCGAGGCTGGCGATCATGGCGGTGATGTCGACGCCCAGGTTGGCCAGGATCGACAGCAGCATCATGGTCCAGACCACGATGCGGATCATGATGCCGATGATAGTCGTGGTCACCGGATTACGCGCCTTGCCGTCGCGGGTCAGGCTCTCCATCCACAGGCGCACGCCGGTATCCATCCACAGGGCGATCTGGAACGCCAGGGCGATGAACCAGCCATGGGACATGGTCGATTCCCAGCGTGGCGACAATTCGACCGTCTTCAGGGCGATGAGCAGTGAGAAAGCCAGGATCAGCAGGTTGCTGGTGCGCGAAAGCAGTTCAGCTGCGATGCCGAGAAACTTGGTCTTCGCTCCGGTCGCCAGCTTGCTCAGGCGTCGGGTCACGATGCCTAGAATGGTGCGCAGGACCAGAAAGCTGACGATGGTGATGCCCAGCACGATGGCCAGGTTGATCCAGAAAGTCTCGTTTAGCAGGGCGTCCCAGTTCATCCAATCCTCCGGTAAGGGTGCGCATGAATGCGGCGAAGACCACGTTTTTCAGTGGTCCTCGCTGCGCAGAAGTTCCCTTGTCGGTGGTCTGCCGAAGGTGGGCGCCTAGTGCGGCGTGAGGGCAGGATCAGTCGGGACTGAACGCCGGGGCGAGCATTTCGTAGGCGCCGGCGTTGACGACGCGGCTGTAGCCGAGCCCCTCGAGAACGTCCTGGGCGGCCGAAGAGCGTCGGCCGCTACGGCAATAGACGACGATGGGCGTGTCTTTGGCGGGCGCCAGGGCGCCGATGTGTCGGGCCAGGTCCGGCGTCTCGATGCGAACCGCGCCGGGCAGGGCGCCTTTGGCGAACTCGTCCGCGGTTCGAACATCGATCAGCACGGTTTCCGGTTGCTGCAGGAGCTTGAGGGCGGCGGCCTGGTCGATCTCGCCGGCGTTGGCGCCGAAGCCGAGAGCGCCGAGCAGCAGTAGGGTGAGAGCGCGCATTTTCGGACTCCTCGCGGCGCGCTGTGGGGCGCGCTCAGCTGAATATGCGGGACAGGTTTGGCAGGATCAGGATCACTGCCGTGGCGATCACGATCAGTGTCGCCTGACGAAATTTCTTCTGCTTGAGCATGACATGGCCTTTTATTCTTTTGTGTAGCGGATTGTCGCCTTGTCGCGATGGCTGAGACGGCCCGCGGCCCGCGGTTTTCAGAAAGCTCTCTGCGAAAACGAGACGCGCTGATCATTCGGCCCTGGCGGAAAGATGCAAGCAAGTTCCACACCAGCAATCGGGCTGAAGAAGGGAGCCAAGCGCATCTTCAGGTTGTCTTCCATGAGTAGACAGAACTGGAGGGCTACCGATGAACAAGCCAATGCTATCGCTGTTGGTGCTGCTCAGTGCCGCATCCACCGCCGCCTTCGCCCAGCAGCAGGACATGACGCTGCAGCAGGAGCGTGATCAGATAGGCGCCGATTTGGAGGACAATCGCCAGCAGATCGGCCGGGATATCAACCGAATCCGCGAGTCGGATGCCTCGCAGAATCAGACGCAGGGCATCAATCGCGGCGGCGTGCAGAGCGATGCGGTCAATCCGCAGCCGAACGTTCCAGGTACCGCCAACCCGCCGGCCGGGACCGGCTTGCCCAGCACCCAGGACAATATGCAGCAGCCCAGTGGTGGTGCCGGGACTGCCCCTGCACCCGGCGCAACCCAGACCCCGGGCACGCCAGGTGGTGCCAATGGAAACGCCAGCCCGGGCGGCGTCACCCCGCCGGGTGGATTGGGAACAGATGACGGTAACGGTGCCGCCGGATCCAGCAGTGGCGGTGCGGCGACCGGTGGCCCGACTGGCGGTGCGGCCGGGCAGCCTTGATCGGCGCTGGCGCTTTCCTGATCAGCAGCCGTCCAGGCGTTCCAGCGTCGCCCTGTCCGGCTGACCGTCGAAAAAGGCCTGCAGGGCGTCTTCGAACAAGGCTGGCTGCTGCGCGGTACGGGCGAACAAGGTCATGCAGGAGTGGAACTTGAGATCGTCCGGGCTGCCCAGAATCCGGTGCGCGCTGGTGGCCCGGTGTTCGAGCATTGCCTGGGTGCAGGCCTGCAGGCGGGGCCCGAGCAAAGGGTGTTGCAGATAGGCGAGGGCTTCGTCCCACCCGGAAATGGCGTAGCGCTGCGCCATGGCGCTACGGCCCAGCCCATGCAGTTGCGGGAATACGTACCACATCCAGTGCGTCTGTTTTCGCCCGGCGCGCAGCTCCTGCAGCGCCTGTTCGTAGTGGTCGCGCTGGGCATCGATAAAGCGCTGCAGATCAAATGGGTCGTTCATGGGCAAGGTATCCCGTCGTGAAGCAACGCCTTGAACATGCTACAGGTGGCGGGGACTGGCAACGGCTGCTGGACATGCGGCGGGGTGGTCGCCAGTCATCGGGGTGCGAGGCAGCCATGAGATATAGGCACCCGAAACGAAAAAGCCCCTGACTTCTTGGAAGTCAGGGGCTTTTCTTCGATCTGGCGGTGAGGGAGGGATTCGAACCCTCGATACGATTTCTCGTATACACACTTTCCAGGCGTGCTCCTTCAACCGCTCGGACACCTCACCGGATCGACGGAGGTTCATGTCCGTCGAGGCGCGCTAATGTAATCGAACGAATGGCCTTTGGCAAAAACTTTTTTAACTTATTCATGCGCTTAACAAATCCGCTTCGCTCGGGTGATGGGCTGCACGTTCCGCTAGACTGAGTTGCAACCTCGGCGTTCGCTTGGGTTATGTTGAAGGCAAGCGAATGGAGCGCGGCTGTCCCATGAGACTGACAAGCGAGTCAGACAACCATCCCGATACCTTGGTGGTGCCTACCCGACGTCGGGTGGCGGTGGCCAATTTGGAACTGGGCATGTTCGTCTGTGAGCTGGACCGCCCATGGAGCGAAACGAATTTCGCCTTTCAGGGATTTCCACTGCTCACGCCCGACGAGATGCGTGCCGTGCGCGAGTGCTGCCTGTACGTGTATGTCGACGATACGCGGCGGGTTCGGTTACAGCACGGTGGACCGGCCGCCGTGGCGCCGCGCGAACGCAAGACCCCGCAGCGGCCGCAGCAGCCACTGGCCAGCGAGATAGAAGAGGCTCGCGCGGCTTATCGGAACGGCTCCGAGCTGATCGAACAGGTTCTCGCCGACGTGCAGCATGGCCGAGTGATCGACACGCGGGCCTGCCATGGCGTGGTCAAGCGCAACCTGGCGAGCATGCTGCGCAATGAAAGCGCGATGCTCTGGCTGATCCGGCTGAAGAGCAAGGACCTGTATACCAGCCTGCACTGCCTGTCCGTTTCGATCATGGCGATGGGATTCGGCAATCACCTCGGCCTGGCGGATGACAAGCTGCAGCTGCTGGGCATGGCCGGACTGCTGCATGACGTCGGCAAGATGCGCATCGATCCCGAGATTCTCAACAAGCCGGGCAAACTCACCGCCGAGGAATTCGAACTGATCAAGCGCCACCCGGCGTTCGGGCTGGAGGCGCTACAGGCGCAGCCGGGCATACCCCAGGTGGCGCTGCAGGCCGCCTACGGTCATCACGAACGGCTCGATGGCACTGGCTATCCGCTTGGCTCCGGGCCGTCACAGATTCCCTACATGACGCGCATCATCACCATCGTCGATGCGTTCGATGCCATCACCAGTCATCGCGCCTACGATTACGCGCGACCGGTGCAGTCGGCGTTCGAGATCCTGCGCAGCGCCAGTGGCCGGCAATTCGACGAGGAGCTGGTGCGCGAATTCATCCGTTGGCTCGGCGCCTTCCCGGTCGGCACGCTGGTCGAACTGCACACCGGCGAAGTGGCGGTGGTGGTCGAAAAGCACGAGCAGCTGCAGCTGCGCCCGCGGGTCGTGGTGCTGCGCGATGCGGCAAAGCAGCGCTGCACGCCGCGTTATCTGGACCTGGCGCGGATCACCGTGGACGAGGAGGGCACGCCTTATCGCATCTGCGGTGGGCTGCCCGATGGCTCCTTCGGTTTGCATATCGCCGATCCGGAGTTGCAGTCGATTCTGCATCCGCAGGCCCTGGCCGACTTCGAACTGGACGCCTGAGCCCTGGCACCGACCGCCTGCGCCGCCGTTTCCAGGCGCAAAGCGTGACCGGCCGGTCGGTCATCGTGCTTTACCTGAACCCGGGTGCTGGGTAACGTCTGCGCACTTCAAGAACAAGGAATCTCGTCATGACTGAGCTGGTCTCCTACCAATTCGAAGACGGCGTCGCCACGCTGACGCTCTGTAACGGCAAGGTCAACGCGCTCTCGCCTGCGGTATTCGAGGCGCTCAATGCGGCGCTGGATCGCGCCGAGCAGGACCGGGCCATCGTCATCCTCACCGGCCAGCCCGGCATCCTTTCCGGTGGCTACGACCTCAAGGTCATGACCTCTAGCAGGCCGTTGAAAAACTCGGCTTCAACTGCCCCAACCCGTCCGGTTTGGCGCTTTTTCAAGCGCTTTGGCCTAACGGAGTCCACACAAGGCCTGACTTCAGGCCTTTTTGACAGGT
>Ga0172367_10000755_pt1 | contig 49216 bp, 39 predicted proteins | sample Lak10m_FD_114542 | JGI IMG/M metagenome (GOLD analysis project Ga0172367, IMG submission 114542) | Freshwater microbial communities from Kabuno Bay, South-Kivu, Congo - kab_022012_10m | ecosystem: Environmental > Aquatic > Freshwater > Lake | place: Democratic Republic of the Congo: South-Kivu...
AGGGTCTCAAGAGGCATAAGTAGGTCCTTTCGATGGAAGTTTTAGTTTCGATACATAAAACTCTATCAGAGTCGTCTACTTATGCTTTTTTCATTCAACACCCACTCCACAGTGTGGAGAATCTTCTAAAGGCACTTTATGCGCAGAGTTTCAGAAAACGAGATTGAGACCGATTTCGAGCGACAATTTTGCTGGGGAGACGATGAGCGGTATATCTACAATCCAAATCGTCGCAAAGCGTCCGTATTCGGGCATTTCCTCAGAATCGAGGAAGTTTTGCGCCTCGTGGAAAAATATAGCCCCGGTCGCCGAGTAGCTGATTTAGCGTGTGCTCAGGGCAATTTTGGATTGATGTTGGCGGAGCGCGATTATGATGTGACCGCTGTCGATATTCACCCTGAATTTTTAAAATACGCAAAGAAGAAACATACGCACGGCACGTTCAAGACAATTCAGGCCAATCTCATGGAGTTCCGAGACCCGGAAGGATTCGACTGCGTTCTCGCTGGCGAGGTGATCGAACATGTCGCCTTCCCAGAAAAGTTGATGGCGTCCGTTAGCGCCAATCTCAGACCAGGCGGTATCTGTATATTGACCACTCCCAATGGCGCTGACTACAGCTCCAAACTTCCGACATATAGGGAAGTCATAAATTTAGAAGAATTGATCCCAAAACAGTTTCATTGGGGAGATCACCTTTTTCTCTATACTACTGATGAGCTGAGAGACCTTTTTACTCAAGCTGGTCTTGAGCTTTTGTATATCGAGAAATATCACAGCGCCTATGTCAGCCAGTTGAAGGCGGTTCGTTATCTGATGCCCATGTCCTTGCTCAAGCTTGTGGAAAAAAAGACGCGGCATCTGAAAAAAGAAGGAAAGGACAGCGCAAATCTTCTGATCGCTGTCGCTAGGAAACCAGCAAAGGCTTAATTAGTTAGAAACTGTCTCCTTGTCCGGTCCGCGAAACCCCGCTATATTCGACCTAAGCCGCGTGAGCCAGGCACTCAGTTATAAAGTCATCTACTCGTGCCCGCCATTTCAAAAAAATTAAAGATTTCAGTTCTATTTGACGATCCAAGAGAGCGATGTTTCGCCTCACGAGTATTAGAATAGCTCTAGCAGCCGTAGGAGTCTCCATTGTTTGGGAGAGCTTTTACTCTTTTGCATGGGCAAAAGACGTGATTCTGTTTTCAGCGCCCGAAGTTCCTGTTCTAAATTATTATTCAATACGTGAAGCGATCCAGTACGGTGATACCCTTATTTTTAGTGGTCACGAAACTTATCGGGTGGGCAAAAAATTAGGCTGTGGCAATACAACTTGTGTTTACGAACTCTTAGACTATCCCAATCAAGCAATTCGAATTCCTAGATCTAGAGGCGTGTATTACGTCAATGCATTTAGTCATGTTCACTATTCAGATTTCATAATGTATTTTTTAAATGGCAAAAGATTTTTAAATCAATACGGTGTGCCTTCTGTAAAAATCTATGAGGGCAAAAACTCAGAATTTATTCGTGTTGAGAAGGTTCAATCTGTCACCGATTTAAAAAAATTTTTGCTCAATCCTTACTTATATTCTGAAGAAGATCGTCTCAATATGAAAAATGAATTGATCCGATTTGCGAGAATGACTTCAGAATTGACTAGGATTGGAGACTTCAAGGAAGACCAGCTTCATTATGTCAAAGATAGGGGATGGATACTTCTCGACTGGACCAGTTCTCATCGTGTTTTGTCCGCTGGATTTCAGAAAAGGCAAAGTGCAAATATTTTTGAACAGGTTTTTGAAGGAGGTGGAGCAGTCGAAAAGTTTCTAAAAAGAAATATAACCACTAAAGCGCATAGACGCTGGCTCCAGGATCTTAAAAAGGAGCTTGAATCTAATATTCTTGAAAAAAGAAGATCTCGCACAGCTTCCAGCTGCCTATCCTGATTGTTATCGACTATTCTCGGAGATTGGCAGGTTATGAAAATGAAGAAATTCCTCCTTCATAGTCTCCTTTTACTGAATTTTTTCTATTCCGAGAGTAGTTTTGCCGTCTCTGAAGAGGAGCTCAACCTTGAGGATGAGATTCGATGGATTCTTGAAGAAAAAACAAATCTTCCGATGGCAGATATTCGCCCAGGGTTTTGTAAGGATTTTTCTCCAAATCTAAACGAGGGGCGCGAAGAGTGTGTTACGCAATTAAAAAAACTCAAATCTGTTTTACTCAAAGTAAAAAAAATTAAGGATCTCTCTCAAATTTCTAAAATTGAAATTTACAGTGATCCCAACTGGAAATCTCAAAGTTTTTATTGGAAGAACAAACTCAACGCGGTCTTTTTGGGAACAAATCAAGATACTACTCCATGGATGTCTTTGTTTTCTGAAGCACCCTTAGAGGAAGAGGCGCCTGAATTTAAAACTCAAAAAATGGCATCTTTAATTCAACTCTTCCGAGACCAACCGCCGGCTGGAAATAAAGGTTCAAAGATTAAATCTCAATTGCGATTTTTGCCATACAGCTCCTCTTATCTCTCCTTAAAAGGAGGGAGGATCATCAAAACTCCTCAGGAACTCAAGAAAAAGACAGTAGTCGATCCCGAGGCGGCATCTTTAGCAGAAGAACCTATTTCGATGCTGAGCGAAAATGTTCAATCTAAATATTGGTCATCCTCACCTGTTGAAAGGCTTGAGCGCGCACGTGAATCAGAGCTTGGACAATCCGATCGAATATTGACACATGAATTTAGACAGAGAGTTCATGATCCCAATGCTCAAACGTGGGAAGGTTTTTGTCATCAATGGACTGCAGCAGCTTTGAATCCGCAGATCAATGACTTTATTACTTCGACTCAAGGGTTAATTTGCAATGACATCTATATCTCAGAAGGAGAACTGGAGGAGCTTTTTACTTTATTCTATACAAACTATACATCTAAGTTGATAGCAGGAAAAAGAGCTAATCGTATCGCTACATCTACCGATCAAATGCTGCGTAATGAATTTGGGATAGATGATTTAAATCCTTACGAATTTCATAAAAATATTTTTAAATTTATCGATCAAGGGAAGGGCATTGCTATTGAGGTTTCTCCAGATCCCGAAGTTTGGAATCATCCTGTTTTTGGTGCAGAAACTGTAGATACACGTTTTTTAACTGAGCCAGCAGCACTTCAAGGCATTGCACCTTTGATTCCAGCAGATCTTATTGAGTCTGTGAATCCAGACGATGATGAGTTTCTGCAAAGATATCGAGAGTTAGATGCTAAGCTTCGCAAATGGCAAGAGTCCGAAGCAGAACTTTCTACTTCTGAAAATGAATGGGTGGCTGAGGGGACTCATAAGATCAAAGAACTCATTGATCAATCTGCTCTAGAGCTCAATTCTATCCGAAGTGATTTTATTGTGAAGTTCATTGCACCTGCTCTAGCTAAAGGCAGATTAAAATTAAAAAGTGGAGTTTCTGTAGTTTCTGTAACCACTCGTTTGGATTATGGAGACGAGGATATGGGTTTACCATTTGCTCGAACAGGTTTTAATGCGCAATCAAAAGAATTTCAGTATCTTTTATTTAATAAAGATAAAAAAGTAATCGATTCACGATGGGTTACTCCGCCAGGAAGTCGGCCGGATTTTTTGTGGAGTTATAATCATCCTAAAGACTCTTTAACTGGAAAGGCCGCTCTGGGTCCAGAGGTTCAGGATCTTCTGCGTTTGGGAAGTGCCTGCAGAAGTGCTCGTGAAGTTCTCTCTTTTTTTTCGTTTGTACGCCAGGCTGTTGCCGATTCTGTTTTGACAGAAGAAGAAAAACGAGAAATTCAGAAACGTTATCCGAGAATATCGAGTGTGATCAAACAAGGTAATTTAAGGCAGCTTTTCACTCAAAATAAAATTAAGAATATTGATCTTTCGGAGGTTTTCCGGATATCACCATCGGATAGAAAGCAGTGATGACTATGAAAATACGATGCTTCACTCGAGAACATTATCGTGTCATGCCCTGGAAAAATCATCGGGGGACTACAACTGAAATTTTTATATTTCCAGAAAACTCAAGTGTTCAAGATGACTCGTATCTCTGGAGAGTGAGCTCTGCTGCCATTGCTTCTTCTTGTTCTTTTTCACAGTTTTTGGGATTTGATCGTACCGTTCTCTTATTAGAAGGGGAGAGTATGGCGTTGAATCACGATTGTGTAGATCGCCCACAAGTCGTTCAGCGGATGGTACCCTACCGATTTAAGGGGGAGTGGCAGACTACCTGTGAAATTGCCGATCGAGCCGTGCAAGATTTTAATCTCATTGTCAGAAGAGGAAAAGTAGTTGCTGATCTTCAGGTTCTTCAAGTCGCGCAGGTGCAGACAGAGATTTCTTTGCAGAGTTTTCAGGCGTTGATTTTTTGTGTTAGCGGCAAGTTAGAGATTTCATGTGGAGGATCTCAAAAAAAACTAGACCATTATGAATCTCTCTTAATTGAGCAAGATTCATTACCTAATGTTGAATCTATGAGTAGTTCTGAGGTTCTTTCGATTCGCTCGCTTGGGGATCGCGCTGAAGTCATTCTGATTCAAGTGAACCCTAAAAGTATTGAGTGACTTAAGTTTTGGTGGATTTTGAATGAGAATCGAACTCGCCAGCTAGATTTTTACTCCAAAATTCCCTAAATCGTTTTGCACCTTCTTTTTGAGCAAGAATATAGGTGGCTTTTACAAAAGCACATTCGGGAGTCATTTGTTCGGCCCATAGGCAGCCTTCTTCTAGGAGAGGTGCTCCTGCCGCATAAGACGAAAGGCTGGGCTTAGCTCCATGTCCCGAGTCGTCAGTAACTGCGATGACAGGGATAGATTGTTTTCGTGCTTGTTTTAAAAGTTGGATAAAATTCGGGTCATGGGTTGGCGCTGTCCCTGAAGGGAAGATGACAAGAACTAACCCATCTATTGTCGGTAGAAGTCCTTGAAGAATTGATTTTGCCGGAAATCCAGGGGAAAGATGTAAAAATGCTACATTTTGATTAAATGCAGGTTTGAGCTTGATTCGAGAATGCCCCTTCAGATTTTTGAGGGTCGATGTCACGGATGTCTCAAAGTGAATCTCGGTTCCTACGCGAGCGAGTGGTGATGATTTAGGGCTATCGAATGCCAAAAACTCAGAAGCACTTCTCTTGCGTACTTGATTTCCACGCAGGAGACGGTCGTCAAAGAAAACGCTGACTTGGTTAACGATCGGGCGAGGGCCGTTTGCAGCGATCTCTACCGCAGAGATCAGATTGCGCCGAGCGTCTGTTCGAATAGACGCAAGAGGCTTTTGTGCGCCAGTGAGAATGACAGGTTTGAGACACGGACGAAGTAAGAAAGAAAGTGCGCTCGCTGTATATGCAAGCGTATCCGTTCCGTGAAGCAGAACAATCCCATCATATGCATCCCAACGGGATTGAATCATTTTTGCAAAAAGGAGCCATTCATCGGGCCCGATATGAGCACTATCGCGATTCAGGAGGATCTCGATATCACAATCGGCAAGCGCGTTGAGTTCTGGAACGCGATTGCCAAGACGTTTTTCTAACAAACTTTTTGAAAGTTTCGGGACAGAAAGAGGTGAGCTCTTTGCTCCAGTGTCCATCCCAAAAGTTCCACCTGAATAAAGAATTAATACGCGACGACGCTTCGTGTCCGCTGAGCGGATTTTGTTCTTAGAAATCGGTTTGCCCCTCTCTTAGGATTTGATATTTACCTCGATTATGAATGAAACCAAGCCTAAAAAATCTCCTTTGTTTATCATTTTTACTACGGTTCTGGTCGATTTGATTGGTTTTGGGATGGTGATCCCTTTGGTGGGATTATATGGGAGACATTATGGGGCAACAGCGTTTCAGCTTTCAATTCTAGGAGCAATTTTTTCGATCCTCCAGTTCTTTTTTACGCCATTTTGGGGCAGTCTTTCTGATCGGATTGGAAGACGGCCTATTATCTTGATATCTTTGGCTGGATCTACTCTTTCTTATGTTCTTTTTGGTTTTGCCCCTACTTATGGATGGCTATTGATTGCGAGAGCTTTTGGTGGATTATTTGCGGCAAATGTTTCTGCAGCGCAGGCATATATTGCTGATGTCACAGCACCCAAAGATCGTGCTAAAGGAATGGGGTTGATTGGTGCAGCGTTTGGAATTGGTTTTACACTTGGGCCGCCACTCGGTGGAATTTCAGCGGCTAAGTTAGGTTTGTCCGCACCTGGTTATATTGCTGCAGCGATCTGCGGAATAAATTTTTTGTTGGCGGTCTTTCGCCTTCCTGAATCACTTTCTCCACACTTAAGAGCTCAAGCTGCGCGACGTTCTCTTGCTCCTCTTAATTTCAAAAAATTGGCAGATGCTCGCCGACATCCTGATCTATGGTTTTTGCTGATGGCAGCATTTTTTGTCACGTTTGCGTTTTCCAATATGGAGCAAACATTTTCACTGCTTTTTCAACAGAAGTTTCAACTTGATACTGCGGCGGCAGGTTATATGACAGGGTGGGTTTTGATGTTTTCGAGTATTCTTGGAGCCATTGTGCAGGGAGGACTGATTCGAAAGCTAGTTCCCCTATTTGGTGAACGAAAACTCATGATTGCTGGATTAGTTTTCAATTTGATTGCCATGTTGGTCTTTCCGTTTGGTCCAGCTTATTGGACTTATTTCTTGATCGCTATTCCGCTCTCTTTGGGGTCAGCTTTGATTAATCCGAGCTTATCTTCTTTAATTTCTCAGAGTGCGCAGGAGAGCGAGCAAGGTGAAACTCTCGGAGCTTATCAAGGATTGGCTAGTTTAGCGCGGGCAACTGGCCCTTTTTATGGATTAATGACTTTTTCGGTGAGGAACGCAATTCCATATTTTACGGCAAGTTTCATTTCTTTTTCATTATTGCTCATGAGCGGAAAAATTTGGCGAAAAGTTTTGAAGAGAAATGTCTCGTAAATTTTGGTCCAAAAACTTACTCGTTCCAGCAACGTACTTGATCTTGAGCCAAAAGTTTTTACTTTGGAAAATCCAAAAAAGATTGCTCTTTCATTGAAGCAATCAGCTGAAAACAGCACTCGTAAAAAAGGACCGCCATTTCAGTCATCCATGTCGATGCTTAATTTTTATATCAACCGAGCTGGTAAAAAATTAAGTACAGAGCGACTTTGGATTTTGAATCAAGCGAAAGTTGAATTGAGAAAACTTTTTGGATATTGAATCTTTTTGTAGGTCGCCATAAGATCACGCGCAATGCTTCAGTGGAATGTAAGTCCTGAAATTTTCACTTTAGGTTTTTTTTCGATACGTTGGTATGGGCTACTTTTTGCGCTTTCCTTTGTGCTTGGCTTTAGAATCATGGAGAAAATTTTTAAAGCCGAAAAAGTCTCAGAAGAACATCTCGATCGTCTCATGGTCTATATGGTGATGGGGACTATTGTCGGTGCACGATTGGGTCATTGTTTATTTTATGAGCCGGATTTGTATCTCGCCAATCCACTCCAGATTTTAAAAATCTGGGAGGGTGGTCTAGCTAGTCATGGCGCAGCGATCGGTATTTTTTTAGTTCTTACTATTTTCTCTAAAAAATATAAATTTAACTGGTTTTGGCTTGCAGACCGAATCTCTTTACCTGTGGCTTTGTCAGGTGGTTTTATTCGATTAGGCAATCTCTTTAACTCTGAGATTTTTGGAAAGCCAACGGACATGCCGTGGGCTTTTATTTTTGTACGCATTGATGGACTTTCGAGGCACCCTACTCAGCTCTACGAATCTCTCACTTATTTTTTAACATTTGGGCTGCTTTCATGGCTGTATTGGAAAAAACAAAAAGGCGAAGTAAGAGGATTTTTATTTGGTCTTTTTTTAGTTTTAGTTTTTGGAAGTCGATTCATCTGGGAGTTTTTTAAAGAAAATCAGGTTGTATTTGAAGCCTCGCTTCCTCTTAATCTCGGGCAGATTTTGAGTGTGCCACTTGTGGTCATGGGAATAGTGTTCATGATTTTGGCGCGAATGCGTTGAGAGTCCTGCGGCTGCATGGTGATTGCATAATCATCTAAAATCTAAAAGAAGCGAACATAACGAAAGGAGTCGTTATGCTGAAAAGCGCCGCTGTTCTGTTTTTATTTTCTGCGGTTTTTGCGATTGGAGTATCGAACAATGGATTTGCACGCAATACTCAGATCGAGAAACTGGGACAATCCGTGAATCTAGCTGATGTGCGTGAATACGTCAGTGATCGAATGATTGTCATATTGAATGCAGGTTCTGATCCAGAAGCTGTGGCAAAAGAGTACGGGCTTGTTCCTGATTATATCTATAGAAACGTCTTTGTAGGATTTTCTACCAAGATCTCTCAAAATCAGAATGGTTCGGAAGGTCCACGAAGTATGTTGAAAATATTAAGTGATCCTAGGTTGCTTCGGACTGAGAATGATCAAATTTTTAACATCAGTAGGATTCAGTCTGATCCGACATGGAGCTTAGATCGTATCGATCAGAAGTTTCTCCCGCTGAATAAATCCTATTCTTATGAGAGCAGTGGGAAGGGTGTTTCTATTTATGTGATGGATACCGGCATTCGTTTTGATCATCAAGAATTCGAAGGTCGAGCAATGAAGGGGTTTGATTCCTATGGAGGAGATGGGGCCGATTGCAATGGGCATGGGAGTCATGTGGCAGGAACAGCTGCAGGGAAGATTTATGGCGTAGCTAAAGATGCATCTATTTATGCCGTTAGGATTATGAATTGCGGAGGAACAGGGTCAAATAGCGCGATTATTGCGGGAATAGATTGGGTCATTGGCAATCATAACGGTCCTTCTATAGCGAATTTTTCAATCACAGGTCCAAGGAGTGCAGCTTTAGATGAGGCAGTGAAAAAATTGGTTCAAAGCGGTGTAACGGTGGTTGTGGCGGCAGGTAATTTTTCAGAAGATGCCTGCGGCTATTCACCTGGTCGTGTTCCTGAAGTGATTAATGTCGGGGCGACTGATCGTATGGATCGACGCTGGAGTCTGAGTAATTTTGGTGATTGTATTCAAGTTTTTGCGCCAGGACACGCCATCACTTCAGTTGGGATCAAAAGTGCCGATGCAAGTGCAACGATGAGCGGAACGTCGATGGCAGCACCTCATGTAGCTGGTGCTGCAGCGCTTTATTTAGAGCTGCATCCAGATGCGCTTCCATCAGAGGTGTCTGATTATTTGTATCGTTCAGCTACGCCTGGAGTGGTGGATAATTCTAAGAGTAAAAACGGTTCGTTGCTTTTTATTTCAGAAAGAAAATAAAACAGGCGCTGTGAACTTTGCATCACAGCGCCTGATCCAGTAAGACGTCAAGTTAAGTTATGGCTTTAGAAATCAGTTCTGGCTTACTAGCAGTGCATAAGGTTGTTTGCCAGACTTCCCAGAAGGGACATTGATTCCGCTGACCACCACACGGTATTCGCCGCGTGAGAGGTGATTGAGTTCGAGCATCTCTGTGTTATTTACGCGATCCTTGAGCTCTTGTACTTCACCCGATGGGAAGATGACTTTTACATCAAGATCATTAACGAGTGCTTTAGCAGCCGAAGCAGAGGAAGGTGCATCTGCATACGTCATAGTGATACGGAGAGAAGCTCCTTCTTTGATGTTCATGGATGTTGTTTTTTCTTCTGCAGTTCCGACGCCCTGCTTTTCGTCAAAGATTAAAGTCTCTTGTGAGAGGCGCGTGACATAATCCATGTTGACCAGGCCATATCCTTCATGAATGTTGGGTCGAGGCGTAGGAATTTCCTGTCCAGTGCCAGTGCCGTATTGACCTGGATAGAGGTCCTTTGCCGTATGGATAAGTGTTGCTTTGACTAGTGCTGCTGATGGAGACTCGAATTTTCGCGCTTTGATCAGAAATTCACGTGTCACAGCAGCAGCTCCTGCTGTTAAAGGTGTTGCCATGGACGTGCCTCCTGCATACACATAGTCAGTATTAAATTCTCCCCATAATTTACTTGACTTAGGGTTATGAGAACGAGTGCTGACGATATTGGTGCCGGGAGCAACGATTTCAGGTTTAATACGTCCGTCTGAGGTTGGGCCGCGGGAGCTAAATGCGGCTAGACCATTGCCCTTGTCAGAAAGGTGATCACTGCGGAGAGGTTCTACGCCCCATTTTTTTTCACCTTCACGTAATTCATGCAATTGTTTCTGAATTCCCCCTACGGCCAATTCGTTTTCGGATGCGCCGACTGTCAGAACATTTTTTGCTGTAGCAGGAGATCCGACTGATTTTTCATCGATTCTACCGTCGCCGTTCAGGTCTTCGCCTGAATTACCTGCAGCGAACAAGATGAGCATGTCGGGATGTTTCCACATGTACTCGTCAACTCGAGAAGCCATAGTGTCGTAAGCGCCTGGGTTAGCAGCGCTTCCCCAAGAGTTCGTGTGAATTCTTGCTCCATCTGGATAAGCCGTGCCGACAATTTTTTCAAAATCGGTTCCCGGTGCAAGATTATCGAGCAGGTCACTCCAAAGTCCAAGAACGACGAGTTTGGCTCCATGAGCGCCACCTTTCAGGTGTGCTTCAGATGCTGCACCAGTGCCGAGAACAGAACCACAGACGTGAGTGCCGTGTCCCATTGTATCTTCCCAGGTGCTTCCGCCTAGTCCAATAGGATATCCTTTGATGAGATTTGAAGAAAAATCTGGATGAATGGTTGCAAGCTTACCACTATCGAGTCCTGTATCTGCAACGGCGACGACTTGGCCTTCCCCTGTGAATCCGCGTTTCCAAGCAGCTTCAAACGCCATTAAACGTGTCCCTGATTCGTGACCTGTATACTCGTAATTGATAGTAGCTGGGGCGTTGCTGGTTTCACTCTCTTCAGCGACGAAATCAAAGCTGGTGTAGATTGGCATCTTTTCAATCCATTCAACACCGTCTAAATCCGCAATTTGACCGATGAAATTTAAACTTGTTTCAATCACAAAATCGCGTTGGCCTGTTCGAGTAATTCGCGCTCCAGTTCTGATCGAGAGTTCATGCTCAATCTGACGTGATGAGCGTTCATCGAATGCCGAGACAAGGATTCTCTCTCTATTTTGAGCAATATTTTTTTTGGAGATGCTGCGGTTGAATTCAGGACTAATTTTCCACTCAGGAAGAAAAGGTGTTACCGCCACCACATCGTTAATACTCGATTTTGCAAGTCCAACTGTTGTTGCATCGCTATGCACAATGTAGGCATCATCGGGCAAATATTGAATGATTTTCATTCCCGAAGACTCTAATTGCTTTTGTATTTCAGTAGAGATCGTCTTGTTGAATTGAATTACAAAATATTTTTGAGTAGGTGATTGATTTGAGTTTTGTGCGCTGAATGTCTCATTCAGCAGCTCTTCTGATAAATTTTGAATTTGTATGTTCCCAGTTTTCAGTCTGAGAATCTCTCCTGCAAATGATGATGTCGTCGCCAGAAATGCTGTTATGAATAACAGCGCAGTTGTTTTGATACCAAGATGCATTTGACTTACCCCCCCTTGATTCTTAAGGACGTATTCAACGACACAAATACGTATGCGTAAAGGGGGCAGCTAAAATATTTATTCACCTATAATATCTTAGGAAACCTTATAAATATGCCCTCGAAAGAGACTTTGAGTCATCTGACAAGGGCATGGAGTAGATAAAAAATGTCTCAATTATGCAGCTTTTACATCGCGGATGTTGGAGATGATCTTCTTTTTAAGGTCTTCTGCGATTTGGCTCATGTTATGCGTTTCGCGTGCATGCTTTTCGACTTTTTTTAAGAGTTCCTCGTTAGTTTTAGCAGTGGTAGTCCAGTCGCAATCGATTCCGATGTCCTTGCAAGTAAAGCACTTCATGGAATTCCCTTCCTTTCTGATCAATAGAGAGAGAAGTTGCAATTCCGATGCGTGACGGTTTAAACTTTGGAAAATAAAAAAATATAAATAGGGAAATTTATGGGAAAAGAAAGTCTGCGTCAGCGTTCAATTATCGAACCTTTTAAAATTAAGATGGTCGAGCCGCTTCGTCGGCATACTCGAGAAGAGCGTGAAGCTGTTTTGAAGGAGGCGGGATATAACCTTTTTTTAATGCGTTCTAATCAAGTTACATTTGATTTTCTCACAGATTCAGGCACGACGGCGATGAGTGCTTCTCAATGGGCAGCCATGATGATCGCCGACGAGAGTTATGCTGGCTCAGACAGTTTCTTTCGGTTTAGAGATTCTGTCGAGGAGCTGACGGGATTTCGTCATGTCATTCCAACACATCAAGGTCGAGCAGCAGAAAGAATTTTATTTACTCACTTGGTTAAGCCAGGGAGTAAAGTACCTTCAAATAACCATTTCGATACGACTCGCGCCAATATTGAACAGCTTGGAGGCGAAGCGGTTGACCTCGTGATTGAGCAGGGAAAAAATCCAGCAGACCGCCACCCTTTTAAGGGAAATATCGATTTAGCCAAACTCGATGCATTTTGCGCAGCGAATCAGGGAAGTATCCCTTTGGGCATGTTGACGATCACCAATAATACGGGCGGAGGTCAGCCTGTTTCTTTGGAAAATATTCGTGGCGCCGCACAAATTTATCGCAAGTACGATATTCCGTTTATTCTCGATGCGTGTCGTTTTGCTGAAAATAGTTATTTTATCAAGCTACGTGAAGAGGGTCATGGAAGTCGCCATGTGCGATCTATTGCTCAAGAGATTTTTTCATTAGCAGATGGCTGCACCATGAGTTCTAAAAAAGATAATCTCGTCAATATTGGCGGATTTATCGCATTGAAACATGATCGATGGGTGGACAGTCTTCGCAATCTCTTGATTTTGACCGAAGGATTTCCGACCTATGGCGGGCTAGCTGCACGAGATTTAGAGGCAATGGCGGTCGGACTTCAAGAGGTTTTAGACGAGTCTTATCTTGATTATCGATTGGCGGTAAGTCGTTACATGGGTGAAGGCCTCAATCAGTTAGGTATTCCTACTGTGCAGCCTGCGGGCGGTCACGCAGTTTACATTGATGCAAAAGCATTCTTACCGCATATTCCTTCTCATGAATTTCCTGGTCAAGCGCTAGCGGTAGAGCTTTTCAGAGAAGAAGGCATCCGCAGTTGTGAAATTGGTTCCGTGATGTTTGGCAAAAACATCAATGGAAAGTTTTATCCAGCTGCTATGGAACTCGTTCGTCTCGCATTTCCTCGTCGAGTTTATACTCAAAGTCATTTCGATTACATTATCGAAGGAATGGAGCAAATTGTTCGCCGTAAAAATTCTATGAAGGGACTTAAAGTGGTCTATGACCCACCTTTTTTACGGCATTTCACTGTACGTTTCGAGACTTTATAAATTTAGTCTGAATGGTCGCTGAGGCTATAAGCTTAGCTAATCCAATGAGAGAGTAAGCCATCTCTCAACTTGGGTTCAAACCAAGTGGATTTCGGGGGCATGATTTCTCCCTGATCAGCGACTGTCATGAGATCATCCAACGAAGTGGGATGCATCGAAAATGCGACAGCTGCCTGGCCTGAGTCCACGAGACGCTTGAGTTCGTCTGTTCCGCGAATTCCCCCTACAAAATCAATTCGTTTATCTGTTCGTGGATCTTGGATTCCAAAAATGGGATCGAGTATCTTATTCTGTAGAACGCTTACATCCAATGCTTCTGTTACTGAAGTTTGAGTATGAACTGAGAAACTAGGTCTCAGTCGATACCATTGCCGTGACAGGTACATCGAAAATTCTCCTTTAAGAGGATTAGTATCCATATGAGGAGTCACGACAAAGTTTTCACTGAGTTTATGAAGAATCGTTTGGTCGTCTTGGCCATGAAGGTCTTTTAAAATTCGATGATAAGGAAGAATTCGAAGTTCCTCGGCTGGAAAAGCAACCGCGAGAACGTAATTGTAACTCTCATGCCCTGAATGGTTAGGATTTTTAGCTTTGAGTTCTGCACGAGCTCGACTGGCTGAAGCAGCGCGATGGTGACCATCTGCAATATAAAGTAAGGGTACTTTTTTGAATGCTTCGACCCATGGGTTTGTTTCTGTTGCTGACCAAAGAGTATGGGTTACGCCGTCGATAGCAGTAAAATCATAAAGAGGTTCTTGCGATGTGATTTGACTGACGAGTTGATTGATCTGAGGTAATCCGCGATAAGCAAGAAATACAGGACCAGTCTGTGCCTCAAGACTGAGAAGATGACGTGTTCGATCATCTTCCTTGTCTTTACGAGTGCGCTCGTGTTTTTTAATTTTGTCAGAATCGTATTCGTCGATGGAATAGGTAGCAAAAATGCCTGTCTGTTGTTGCGAATCTTTCTTAAGACGATAGACATAAATTTTTGGTGCTGAGTCAGTTTGAAGCACACCACTGTCGATGAGGGTTTTGAAATTTGTTTTCGCTTTTTCATAGACCTGATCAGAATAAGGATCCACTCCGAGTGGCAAGTCAATTTCAGCACGAGAAACGTGCAGAAAGTTAAGAGGTATTCCTTTGGCAAGGGCTGCTGCCTCATCGCGATTGACGACATCATAGGGAACCGCAGCTACTTCTGCAGCTTTTTCTTGGATCGGATGCAATGCTTGAAAAGGTCTAAGTTGAGACATTCCGGACTTTTATCATATTTTTACATGGAAAAGTAGAATGCGTCGCGTTACAGACGGTGCTTCTTCATCACTTCTATCGGATTTTTATGAATGCTCCACTTGAATATCGATTAAAAAGGGAAATTGAAAAGATTGAAAAGATCGAGCTGACTATCGAAAGTTTAGCTAATCTTGACGAAACGATAGATGTTCTTTTTGAATTTTTACGGGGGCAGGGGCGAGAATCTCTTTTAGAAGAGCTTTGTCCTTATTTTGGAGTAATTTGGCCTTCTGCACGGGCATTGACTGAGTATTTAGTTTCACAAAGCGACGCTTTAAAGAACACTCGTCTTTTGGAACTTGGGTGTGGATTAGCGATTCCTAGTTTGGCATCTGTGTTACTGGGTGCACAGGTCACAGCAACCGATTTTCATCCCGAGGTCCCACGGTTTTTAGAACGCAATTGTACTCACAATCAAGTGAACAGCCTGAATTATCTTCATCTCGATTGGCAAAGAACAGAATTGGCAGAGCTCCTGCCTGAGAAGTTTCAATGGATAGTAGGAAGTGATATTCTTTATGAACGGCAACAGCCTGCACTTGTAGCAAAAGTGATGAGCGAATGCCTTGCGCCCGGAGGTCGGGCGGTTCTTGCTGATCCTGGTCGGCCCTATTTACAGTCATTTGCAGATGAAATGGCTAGGCGTGGTTTACGTTACGAAACTTTAGTGCGTACCGTTGCTGATCGACCTGTTGCGAAAGATATTTTTCTTCTCATTTTTAAAAAAGATTCTAAATAAGATGATTTTTACGGCGCTTTTCAAGTAACTCTGAGAATGATAGCGTCAATATATGGAACTTTCAGCCCAATTTCTTTCAGCCATTGAACAGAACTTCCCTCAAGATTTCATGAGCCGTTCCGCGGATGATCTAGTCACCTACGGAAAGGATTGGACAAAAATTTTTTCACCCAAGCCTTCGGCAATTGTTTTTCCGAGAAGTACCGAAGAAGTCGTCAAATTTGTAAAGCTTTGTTCGCAGTTTGAGGTGGGCATTGTGCCCTCAGGTGGCCGTACTGGCCTCGCGGGGGGTGCTGTAGCGTCTCAGGGTGAAGTTGTTCTGAGTTTAATCAGAATGAACAAGATAGGACCCGTTGATCTCCTTTCTCAGACGGTGCGTGTTCAAGCGGGGGCTGTCACTGAAGCGGTTCATCAACACTGCGAACCTCATGGATTGACCTGGCCTATTGACTTTGCATCAAAGGGATCGAGTCATGTGGGTGGTAACATCGCAACCAATGCTGGCGGTGTGAAAGTCATCCGTTATGGAATGACTCGTCAATGGGTACTTGGGCTTCAGGTGGTTACGATGCAAGGAGATGTCCTTGAACTCAATGGAGCACTCGAAAAGAACAATACGGGCTTAGATTTGAGGCAACTGTTTATTGGAAGCGAAGGGACGCTTGGAATTGTAACCGAAGCAACTTTGAAATTAACTCGTCTTCCTGGTGAATTGAGCGTCTTCTTTTTTGCGGTTGAAGATATCTCGGGGGTTCTCAAGCTTTTTCTAGAAGCCCGTCAAGCACCTTTTGAGCTGATGGCATTTGAGTGTCTCACAGATAATTGTTTGAAGGCTGTGACAGAGCAGCTCGGACATGTGTCACCCTTGCAAAGCAGTGCAGGCGCCTACGTTCTCATGGAAATTGAGAGACCTACGACCGCAAATGCGCAGGAAGTTCTCGATTCTTGGTTAACCGCTCTTTTTGAAAAAGGGTTAGTTTTGGACGGCACTTTGGCTCAATCTCCACGCGAAGCACGTGATATTTGGGCAATTCGTGAAGGGATTAGTGAAAGTCTTACTCTAAAAGCGCTTTTACATAAAAATGATATTGCAGTTCCCATTGCAGCACTCGAAAGTTTTGTAACAGAAATGGATGCAATGTTTCGTCGTCGGCATACCGAAGTTAAAGTGTTTACCTTTGGGCACATTGGAGATGGAAATCTTCATGTGAATTCGCTGAAGCCAGCATCGATGAGTAGAGAAGATTTTTTGATTTTTGCTCGGGAAGTAGATCAGGAACTTTTCGCATTAGTGAAAAAGCATCAGGGGAGTATTTCTGCAGAGCACGGTATTGGGCTCCTTAAAAAGCCCTCTCTAGGCTTTTCAAAAAGCGTTGAGGAAATTGCCTTGATGAAGGCAATCAAAAAGGTTCTCGATCCACGATGTTTGCTAAATCCTGGAAAAGTATTGGATTAGCGATTAGAAGGTGAATGGAGGTCAGCTTCTTTGTTTTACAGCTGGCTATTTCTTTTACATGCTCGTTCTTGATTTTATATGAGCCTTTTATTATGTATTTAGTATATAAGTATTTAAAATTACAACAAGAATTTCTTTGAAATAGTGCTAATTTTTAGTTTGGCATATGGGCTGCAACTTTTCTCTTTTAGAGGCAGGAGAATAAGATGAGCCGTTTTGTAAACTCTATCGTGCTGAGCCTGTTTTTTGGTCTATGGTTTGGGCATTCTGCACTTGCCGAAGAGATGAAATGTTATTCTCCTGATGATGATACTCGTGCGACTTACCTAGAATACAGTAATCAAAAAGTAATTGAATACATGAATCGTGGCTATATTTGTCAACTCTTGGGTGGGAATCGACTAGATCCTCAACCTAATTCAATCACTTATAGACGAGGAAGGGCATCTGTAACAGTTACTTATCCGACGCCTGAAAAATCTGCTGACAGATATTCCTCGTCCTCACTTGAATCTTATGAGCATCAATTTAGTTATCAGGAATGTGTAGATATGATTCGAGCATCGAACTTAGTGACACCTCAAGTGATGCGTTGTTATCGAAAAGTTGCCCCTGAGGTTCTTCAAGGACGTCCTTTAACGCCGGAGCACGCAAAACTATTAACTAGCGATTTTACTTCAGAAGTGGCTTTAAGTGAAGATCGATATTCAAGACCAATGTTTGTATCGCCTTATTATAGTCAGCTAGAAGCTGTTCGTTCTTGTCTTGAAGTAAGAGATCAAATCATCAGTACAGTAAGAGGTTCACCGCCGAAAAAAATTAAGCAATTGGTTCATTTGAAAAACAGCTTTCATCGCAAAACACGAATCACATCGGACTTCGATGAGCGAAAAAGATTAACTGGTCAATTGGGATCTCAAATTGAAGCTATTATTCCAGCACTCGCTAGCGTGCAGAAGTGTTCTTTGGACGCTCGGCGTTCTAGCACGGGTCAAATAGGGGGCACTGGTTATGCTCAAATGAAATCAAGTGCTCGCGTAAAAGGCATAGGCAAATTTGATTTTAGTGACGATATTTTGGCTGAGGCAGCCCGAATTGCAAGTAAGAGAAATGTGGTATCCGGTAGAGCAGAGTAAGAGATTAAAAAAATAAGGCGTGATTAGCAATGCTAATTACGCCTTATTGCTATAACAGTACGCTTTTCAATTATTAATAAAGAATGCGAGTTCTAATAGAGGTGTTTAGTCCCTCAATAGCGGTTTTCACTTCGAGTGATAAGGCTTCGTCTGTATCTAGAATAAGATATCCGATATCCCCTTGCGTAGCGAGAGTTTGAGCTGAAATATTAGCTCCCAGATCAGAGACAATCCGGTTGATTTCCCTCAGGACTCCAGGAACGTTTTTATGAACGTTCAAAATTCTGTGAGTACTTTTAGTGAGAGGCAAATCTACTGAAGGGAAGTTCACTGAGCCAATTGTTGAGCCTGTGTTTACAGTTCGGATGAGAGCTGCAGGAACCTCTTCGCCAATATGGGACTGAGCTTCTTCGGTAGCGCCACCAATGTGAGGAGTCAGGATCACATTGGTGAGCCCTTGAAGTTCAGTGATAAAACCATCTGTGTTAATTTCGGGTTCTTCAGGATAAACGTCAATTGCAGCACCTGCTAAATGTGCTGTTTTGAGCTGCTTAACAAGGGCTTCGATATCAACCACTGTGCCCCGACTTGCATTAATCAGATAAGAACCTTTTCTCATTTCTTGAAGTTCAGCATCACCGATCATCTTTTCGGTCTGAGGTGTTGCTGGGACGTGAAGAGTGACAAAGTCAGAGTTTTTTAATAGATCGATGAGATTGTCGCAAGCTTTGGCATTTCCCAAGGGAAGCTTTGAAATAATATCGTAGAAGATCACCTTCATTCCCATGGATTCAGCAAGAGTAGATACTTGAGATCCAATATGGCCGTATCCAATGATGCCCAGAGTTTTTCCACGAACTTCATAGCAGTTATTTGAGATTTTTTTCCAAATCTTGCTATGAACTTCCATACTTCTCTGAGTTAGCTGACGTGAAAGGCAGATAATTTCTGCGATCACCATTTCTGCAACGCTACGAGTATTTCCAAAGGGAGCATTAAAGACAGGGATCCCGCGGGTTCGCGCAGCATTGAGATCAATCTGATTTGTACCAATGCAAAAAGCACCCATTGCAATCAGTCGCTTGCCCTCAGCAATTACGTCTGCCGTGACCTGCGTCTTGCTTCGGATGCCGAGAATGTGGACATCGCGAATTTTTTCCTTAAGTTGTTCTGGGTTCAGGGCTCCTGCTAAGGTTTCAACCTGAAAAGATTCTGATGCAAAAAGACTTCGGGCAATGGGATGAATGTTTTCGAGCAAAAGAACTTTGATCTGGTCTTTTGGGAAAGACGTGCGTACTGGGTTACGTTTTATGTGATCTGTCATAAGTCTATTTATATACCGAAACAGGTGACTGGGGCGAGACAGGAATTAATGCTAGTATGAATTATGGAGCTAAGGTGACCGAATGAGTCCAAAATTTAAAGGAGATCTGGATGACTGGCTAGATGATGAGAGTGATTCTGCCGGTACTCGATTACGGTCTGCTGTTCAGCGAATTTCACATGCAAAGGCCGAGTATTTACCCCTAGAAAAAGCAAATGCAGTGGTGGTGGAGGTTTTCCCTAATCAATGTCGCGTTTGTTTGGATCAGAGCGGCGAAATTTTGCTTTGCAGCTATCGGCGGGCTGGGGTTTTAAAAAAAGACAAAGTGCGAGAAAGATCTTTTGTTGCTGTCGGCGATCGGGTGAAGGTAGGCAATCCTAAGACTCATCCGGTGATCGAAGGAGTTTGTGTTCGACGAAACAAACTGTCTCGACCCGCTCCAGGCCGAGAGGGCACCTCCATTCAACATGTGATTGCGGCAAATTTAGATCAAGTCGTCATTGTAGCATCAGCCCTTCATCCCGAATTTTCTGCTGGTTTAGTGGATCGATTTCTAGTTGGAATTCAGGCAGCCGGAATTGAACCTTTGATTTGTGTTACTAAAATGGATCTAGTTACGCTTGATTCTGCGCAGTTTTGGCAAATTTATCAGGACCTTGGATTTTCTGTAATTGAAGTTTGTTCTCGTCAAGGTTTGAGGATTGCAGAGCTGCGAGAAAAACTTAAAAATAAGATCGTCCTTTTTTGTGGAGAATCTGGAGTAGGGAAAACATCGCTTTTACGGGTGCTTCTCGAAAAAGAAATTGGTCGAGTTGCTGAGGTCAGTGAAGCGACGGGAAAGGGGCGGCATACAACCACGGGTACAGTATTACTTGGGGGGCCAGGAGTCTCTCAATGGGTGGACTCTCCCGGTGTTCGAGAGTTTGGTTTAACAGAAGTGAAGCCAGAAGAGCTTGCTCGATTTTTTCCAGAATTTAATCGAATTCAATGTGCATTCCCAGAGTGTCAACACCATCGAGAAGCGGGCTGCCAAGCAGTTCATCTTCCTAGGTATTCGAGTTATGTCCGCATTTTAGAGTCTCTCTTAGAAGAAAAATAACAGGATCAACAGTTTCGGCCGTGATTTTGCACTGCCAAAAAGTTTTTGGGTGTGCATGAGTTCCATTCAAGAGACTCACTGGTTTAGTTTCGGCAAATGCAGTGTCGAAATTGATGAAAAAGGTCCTACAGCGAGTATAAGTCGAGGAACTTTATTTTTTTTGCACGGCCGTTTTGGAAATGGCGCTTGTTGGCGTCCGCTATTAGACCGTCTTTCTCGGGATTTTCGTTGCATCATGATTCATTTTCCTGGTTATGCAGGATTGGAGCGGTCTGCAGTTGTGGAGCATCGGCCCCTTTCGATTTTCGATACGGTTGATCTAGTGTTGCAAGTGATTAGCCGCTTTGCTGCGTCTGATTCAAAAATTATTCTAGTAGGGCACGACTATGGAGGATTGATTGCCCAGCTTTGTGGAGTGCAATCTGAGACCAAGGTGGCAGGAATGGTTTTAATTAATTCTTCACACCTGATGGGAGGAAGTCGACTGAAGAGTTGTTGCTGGGGTTTAGGCCTGCGAAGACGTTTTCAACAGCTCTTACGTCATTGCGCATGGAAATCAGAAAATTTTCAAAATTTACTCAAGGAACAATGGCTTCATCGTGGAGATCGGATGTCATTAATTGAAGCAATTCGAGAAATCGAACATTCATGGCCGCAAGTGCATGAACGACGATATTGGATGGATGAAGTGCGGCAAAAAAGTAGTCCAGCGCTTTTACTTTGGGGAGGCCTTGATGAACTCAATTCACCAGAAGAGGGAATTCAGCTTTGTAAGGCACTCCCCACAGCAGACTATTTTGAGGATAACACCGGACATTGGCCTCAACTTGAAGATCCAGAGTGGGTTACAACCAAGATTCGAGAATTCGTATTTCATCTTGGTTTAAAAGATCAACCTAACCGCGTTCGAAAATCTCTTTTGCAATAATGAGTCGCTGAATTTGGCTTGTTCCCTCATAAATTTGATAAATTTTGGCGTCACGCATCAGTTTTTCGACAGGATATTCGCTAGAATACCCATATCCGCCAAAAACTTGGACTGCATCTGTTGCAACTTTCATTGCAGTATCAGCTGCAAAAGCCTTTGCGAGCGCGGCAAATTTAGTGTTGCGTTCACCTTGATCTATCATCCAGGCAGCCTTGTAAACCAGGAGTCGAGCTGCTTCGATGTCTTTTGCCATGTCTGCAATCATGAAGCTGATTGCTTGATAATTGGCAATGGGTTGGCCAAAGGTTTTACGTGTTTTAGAGTATTCAATAGATTCTTCCATTGCACGTCGGCTTAAGCCTACGGCAGCTGCTGCAACTGTAGGGCGTGTATGATCAAATGCGCTCATTGCGATTTTGAATCCATCGCCTTCGTTCCCAAGTCGGTACTTTTCTGGAATTTTGACGTTTTCAAAAGTAATTCCGCGGGTGTCACTTGCGCGTTGCCCCATGTTCCATTCTTTTTTTCCTACAGTGATACCCGGAAGATCAGCAGGAACAATAAAGCCACTCATCCCTTTGTGTTTTGCGGTTACGTCAGTGTAAGCCAAGACAAAATACCAACTGGCTACGCTGGCATTGGTGATCCACATTTTTGAACCATTGAGGACATAGTCAGAACCCACTTTTTTTGCAGTGGTGCGAATGCCGGTCACGTCTGATCCTGCGCCCGGTTCAGTGACGCAATAAGCAGCAAATCTAGGTGCGCTTGTTAGCATTCCTAGAAACTCTTTCTTTTGTGCATCATTTCCAGCGACGATTACAGGAGCAGAAGCTAAACTATTTGCTTCCATTGCTGTAGCAATGCCGGTGCAACCATAAGCAAATTCTTCCGAGATGATGCACCCCTCGAGTACTCCTAATTCTAATCCGCCATATTCTGCCGGAATATGAGTATTTGCCAAGCCGAGTTCCCATGCTTTTTTAGCAATATCATGAGGATATTCCCCCGTTTCGTCATGATGGGCGGCCTTTGGGATAATCTCTTCTTTCGTGAATTTACGAGCTAGTTCTTGAAGCTGTTTTTGTTCATCAGACAGTGTAAAATCGATCATGACTTTCTCCTTTTGCGCTTGAAATGAAGCTTACAACAGAGGAATCGCTCAATATAGGGAATTTCCGAAATGAGACTGGGTTTTATTGTTGCGTTGCGGTATGGAAAAAGACATGAAATCCGCATCGTCTCATGTGCTCGAAGGATTCGACCGACTTTGGTTAAGTCTTTTTCAGGAACCTGTTCATTTAGATTCTCTCCTTGCAAAGCAATCTCCCAAATTAAAAAGTGTTTTGGCACAGATCGTTCCGTCGATTTTATTGCGGCCTTGTTCACAAGCTGAAAGTTTGGGCATAGGGGTTCCAGAAGGTGAACCCTGGATATTGAACCAAGAAAAATTAACAAACTGGAGACCCGCTCATCTTATGGCGGAGCGGATTTACTCTGGAATGTCCGGAAAGTTCAAGCTGCCGGCAGGTACAAGAGAAGATTTTCCTCCTCATTTAATTGAAGAAATTGAAAAGAGTTTTGGTGCACAGACGGCTTTAGATTTAATTCAAGTTCTCACGGAAGACCCACCTCTGAGTATTCGAGCCTCCCGTAAGATTGGAGCAGATGCCCTTTTAAAGGGACTCAAAAATGGTGATCGGTTACCTGTTCGTGCAGAACGATCGCACTTGTCTCCGGTTGGGGTTCGTCTGTCGGGTTATGTGCCAATCATGGGAACTGAGTGGTACGAGCGAGGCGAGTTTGAGATTCAGGACGAAGGTTCTCAAGTGATGGCTCTTTTTGCTCTATGGCCTCAACTTTTTGCGCCTCTTCTTCAGGATAAACCGGGTCGAACCTTAATGGCTCCTCTTGAAACTATTGTTCAAGAATTGCCTGCTGAAGATCTTCCTGCGTGGAATGTGATTGATGCTTGTGCTGGAGCGGGTGGCAAGTCATTGGCATTAGCCGATGCGATGAAAGGTCGGGGAAGAATCTATGCCTATGATATTTCTTCGAGGAAATTACAGGCACTCCGTCGCCGTGCTACTCGAGGGGGTTACACCAATATTCAAACCGTTGCGCTCGAAGAGGGCAAAGAGTCTGAGACTATTGGAAAATTTAAACGGCGTGCCGATGTGGTGTTGGTAGATGCTCCATGCACAGGATGGGGCGTTCTCCGTCGAAATCCTGATATCAAGTGGCGTCAAGGGCGTGAGGTGCTTGATAAGATGCCGCAAATCCAGTCACGACTTTTGCGTGAGTATTCGCAGCTCGTAGCTCCTGGGGGACGTCTCGTCTTTGGTGTTTGTACATTTCGCGTTTCTGAGACGGTCGACCAAGTGAAGAAATTTTTAGCACATCACCCAGATTTTTCAGCTGGGCCCGGTGGCTACCTTGGGCCTGGTCCTTGTGATGGCTTTTTTATGCAAGCTTTTGAGAGAAAACGCTGACTTTAAAAAGGGGGAAGGAATGCAGCAACCGATTTGGAGAATGATTAAGTGGTTTTTGTTTCGAATTGACGCAGAAACCGCTCATCGAATGGTTGTTTCTTTAATTAAAGTTGGAATTAGATTGGGCAATTGTCCTCTTCGAATTTCTGGAGGAACTTGTCTCGGACATTCTGTTGTTAAAATTTCAGAGAGGGGTTCAAGAGAAATTGAAGTCTTAGGGATGAGGTTAAGTTCACGTCTCGGACTGGCAGCTGGCTTTGACAAAGATGCAGAAGTCGTTCGTGGACTTCCGGCCCTAGGGTTTGGTTTTGCTGAAATCGGAACAGTCACTCCTCGTCCTCAGTCTGGAAATAATCGTCCGCGTCTTTTTCGTGAGCCTGCAAAGCAAGCGCTTTTTAATCGTATGGGATTTAATGGGTTAGGCGCATCTCTTGTGTCAGAACGTCTCGGAAAAGCTAAGCCGTTTCTTCCTTCGGGATTTTGCGTTGGGGTCAATATTGGAAAAAATAAAGACACCCCTTTGGACGAAGCGGCTGCTGATTATGTTAAGGCGGCTATTCCTTTTCAAGGCTTGGCTGATTATATGGTCGTCAATGTGAGCTCTCCAAACACTCCAGGACTTCGATCTTTACAGACAGTTGAAGCATTGAAACCCATTCTTGGCGGAGTCAATGATGTGATTTCTCAATGGGAACGACGGCCTCCTTTATTGCTAAAAATTGCTCCAGAGGTCATGGGTGAGTCATTGAGCCATTTACTGCAAGAGGGAGAGATGCTGGGGGTTGATGGATGGGTGCTGACTAATACACTTTCAGGAATGATTTATCACCAAGGTCAAGACTATCAGGGCGGTTGGAGTGGCGGTCCTTTGACGATACCTGCGCGCACTCGATTGATTGAAGCAAGACAGGTGACGCGACTGCCGATTATCTCAGTAGGAGGAATTCTCTCAGCGGAAGAAGCTGTAGAAAGATGTCGCCTTGGTGCTGACCTTATTCAGATTTACTCAGGTTGGATTTATGGAGGCCCTGCATTTCCAGTTAAAGTAGCTCGGGAGCTTTCAAGGGTCGCTTTAGATCTCTAAAAACACAAAAGCCCCAGGTGTAAACCCAGGGCTTTAAAAACTCAGATCACGAGAAGAATTACTTCTTAGCTTTTTTCTTGGTAGCTTTCTTCTTCGTGGTGGTTTTTTTCTTGGTAGCTTTTTTCTTTGTGGCCATTTTTATTTTCCTCCATAGGAGCGTTGACAAAATTCAACGTTCTACATTCATGTTACATTGAACTTGCTTTAGATCAAGAAAAGATCGTATTTTTTTTAATTTTTTTTGAGATTCAATTAACTTTGAGCGCGAATCAGCGCTCAAGATAGTCAAAATGTATTGATATTGTGTTGGTTGCGCCCCTTCTAATGATTTAAAAAAATCGAAAAAAGCCTCGTAAAAATGTGATTTTTGATTAGATCTGAGCTTTCGCTACATATGAAAGGTGAGAATCATGACCGACAATATGCTTATGCATCCTCTAGATCATAAAGAACGTCGGAAACGACGTCGCGAAGGTATTGCTATCCTTCTTCTGACCTTACTTTTTATGATTCTGACTTTCGCTGAGTTCCGATTGACGAACGTTTCGAGTGCTCTCCCTTTTGTTAATTCGATATTTTTCTTTGGTCTTCTCAACGTCAACCTCATACTTTTGATTGCATTAGTTTGGTTGGTTGCGAGAAATGTTGGCAAGCTGTTCATCGAGCGGCGAAGAAAAATTTTAGGTGCAAGACTTAAAACTAAGTTGGTCATCGCATTCCTTGCTTTTTCGATCATTCCTACCTTAGTCTTGTTTCTGATTTCCGCTCTCTATATCAATTCAAGCTTCGATAAATGGTTTTCTTTAAAAATCCAAAATACTCTTGAGTCGTCTTTAGAAATTACTCGAACCTATTATCGCAATACCTCTCAAACAGCGATGCACTTTGCCGAGCATATTGCTGGGCAGATCGGAAAGCATCTCGACATCGCAGAGGCTTCCGGTGAAGTGGCGAGTCAATTGCTTCAGGCAAAATGGATCAAAAATTTTTTGAATTCACAGAGGGAGCTTCTTGCTCTCGATGCAGTCGAATTCTATGCGGACCCTCTTGCTGAAATAGTCGTAAGTTATGGATCAGATGTTAGAGATTCTCATCATACGCGTCACTCGCGTATTGCGCTAGATTCACTCAAGAGGGCTTATGCTGGCGAAAGTGTGACGGTCATTGAGCACGTTGGATTAGGAGATGTGATTCGATGCTTGGTGCCTGTGCGCAATAGGGTCTTTTCTTCCATCTCCTCCTCGTCTAAAATAATGAGGGGAGTGATTGTAGTGAGCGATCATATCCCCGTTAGTTTAGTGAATAAAGTCGATGAGATTGCCAGCGTCTTTGATGATTATAAAGATACGAATCCTCTGAAGTATCCGATGAAGACCACTTATCTAGTCATTTTGATTATGATCACGTTGGTGATTATTTTTGTGGCGATCTGGATCGGACTTTATATGGCGCGAGAATTGACTGTCCCTGTAGAGCGCCTGGTATCCGGAGTTCAAGCGGTCGGAGCGGGAAACCTCGATTTTTTTATTACAGCCTCTGGAGATGATGAAATTACAGTTCTTGTTGAATCTTTTAATAAGATGACAAAAGATCTTCGTGAAAATCAACAAAGATTGATTCAAGCGGGAGCTGATCTTGAAAAGCGAAGGTGCCAGCTTGAGGCGATCGTGGGCAATATTGGTACAGGAGTCATAGCAATCGGAAGCACGGGGGAGATTACGACATTTAATTCTGCAGCTGCACGTTTATTGCAGATCGACATGCAGCATGCTCACTCTCAAACTTATCAGAAAATTTTTAAAGGGGATTCGCTCCCTCTGCTTGGCATGATTGAACGCGCACTTACAGGGGCAAAAAATGGTGAATCTACCTTCAAATCCAATCTCGAGAGTACTCAATTGAGTTTTCTTTCGGGAGAAATTGTAAAAGTTCTGGCCGTGATGGCAACCCCTTTAAAGGAAAGTGAGACACAATGGGGGGCCGTACTGGTGATTGATGACATGACTCATCTAATCAAAGCTCAACGTGAAATGGCATGGCGAGAAGTCGCGCGCCGAATCGCACATGAAATTAAGAATCCTCTGACACCTATCAAACTTTCAGCGCAAAGACTGCAGAGACGTATGGGGAGTTATCTTGGTCGTGATGCTGAACTTCTCCAAGAGTGCACTGAAACTATTATTAAGCATTCTGATGAACTTAAGGAGATGGTGAATGAGTTTTCTCATTTTGCCCGTTTCCCCGAGGTGTCTCCCGCGCTTAATGATCTTCATGGAGCATTGCTTGAGGTAGTTCGTCTTTATAGTCAGGCGCATTCTGAAATTGATTTTCACCTTGAGCAGGACTCCAAGCTTCCCATATTTGAATTTGATAGAGATCAAATCAAGCGTGTGATTATTAATTTATTAGAAAATAGTGTTTCTGCCCTTAAGCATCAGCTCGAAAACAAGGAGCGAGAAATCCTACTAGCAACCCATTACAACGAAGAGCTGCAAATAGCGGTGATTGAAGTTGCGGATAATGGTCCTGGCATGTCAGAGGAAGTGAAAGATCGAGTTTTTGAGCCTTATTTTTCCACAAAAAAGGAAGGGACTGGATTAGGGCTGGCTATTGCCAAAAGAATCATCAATGACCATGATGGTTTCATTCGAGTTCATTCGACTGTTGGAACTGGGACTCGATTCTTAATTGAGCTTCCTACTGCGAGTCGTCATGAAAGTCGTGGGTTGATCACTGGTTTAGGCAAGAACGGCAGAAGGGAAAGAGAATATGTCTCGTCTGATATTGGTCGTCGATGATGAAGTATCTATCCGACAATCGCTTTCAGGGGCCTTGAAAGACGAGGGGTATCGCGTCGCGGTTGCTGCATCTGGAAAGGAAGCTTTAAGTTTTCTAAGAGTCGAGCGACCCGATGTTGTAATTCTAGATATTTGGATGCCCGAATTAGATGGAATTGAAACACTCAAACAGATTAAATCTGAATGGCCAGATCAAATTGTTTTAATGATGTCCGGACATGGCACAATTGAAACAGCAGTAAAAGCTACTAAACTAGGCGCTTTTGATTTTATTGAGAAGCCACTTTCGTTAGAGCGCATCTTGGTTCTTTTACAGAATGCAACGAGTGTCTCTGACTTAACACGTGAAAATCAGGCTCTTCGAAAACATGTTCAAAAAAGCCGAGTTCTTATTGGCAAAAGCGCGGCAATGAAACAGATTCAAGAAATTATTCGTCGCGTTGCGCCGACCACCGGATCTGTCTTAATCACCGGAGAAAATGGTACAGGGAAAGATCTTATTGCGCATAGTATTCATGCTTTTTCTGCGCGTTACAATAAACCTTTTGTTGAAGTGAATTGTGCCGCCATTCCCGAAGAATTGATCGAGAGTGAGCTTTTTGGTCACGAAAGAGGCGCATTTACAGGAGCTACGCAGCTTCGACGAGGTAAGTTTGATCTCGCCAATGGAGGGACCCTTTTCCTTGATGAAATTGGAGATATGTCTCTAAAAACACAAGCTAAAATTCTTCGAATTCTTCAAGAGCAAAAGTTTGAACGAGTGGGTGGGGCTCAAACAATCGTAGCGGATGTTCGAGTCGTCGCGGCCACCAATAAAGATCTGAAAGCCGAAATTTATAAGGGTCATTTTCGAGAGGATTTATTTTACCGTCTTAATGTCATTCCCTTTGTGATCCCACCTCTTCGCGACCGTAAAGAAGATATTCCTATTTTGGCGAACCACTTTCTTAAAGAGTTTGCGATAGCGCATGGTAGAAAAGAGCGTACATTAACGCATGAAGGTTTAGGTGTGCTCACCACTTATCCTTGGCCTGGAAATGTGAGGGAGCTGAGAAACTTGGTCGAGCGGTTAGTGATCCTAACAGCAGCTTCGGAGGAGGGAACTCCTATCATGGCGGCGCATCTTCTTGATCAACTCAAAGGGGAGATTTTAAATGATGCGAACCAGAATGTCGTACCGGCGCGTAGTTTGCGGGATGCTCGTCACGAATTTGAAAAAGATTTTATCTTAAAGACTCTTAATGAACTGGATTGGAATATTTCTCGCTCAGCCCAACTTCTTGGAATCGAAAGGAGTTATCTCCATCGAAAGATTAAGTCCTATGGAATCGAGGCAAAAGAGTAGTCTTGCAGAGTGTGTTCAGGCGGCATATAAAGTCTTTTTATTAGAAAGTTAAATACTATGGCTGAAAAAATTACTCCGCGTTCTCAAGATTTTTCTGAATGGTATCAAGATGTCGTGCTTCAAGCCCGGCTTGCCGATTATAGTCCTGTTAAGGGATGTATGGTTATTCGCCCCAATGGCTATGCTATTTGGGAACGGATTCAGCGCGACTTAGATCAAAGAATAAAAAAAACTGGAGCTAAAAATGCGTATTTTCCGCTTTTTATTCCGGAAAGCTTCTTAAAAAAAGAAGCGGAGCACGTTGAAGGGTTTGCTCCACAGTGCGCGGTAGTGACTTATGCGGGTGCTAAAGACCTCGAAGAAAAGTTAGTTGTACGTCCTACCTCCGAAACAATTATCAACAGCATGTTTGCAAAATGGATCCAATCCTATCGAGATCTTCCATTGATGATTAATCAATGGGCAAATGTGGTTCGTTGGGAAATGCGAACGCGTCTTTTTCTACGTACAACTGAATTCCTTTGGCAAGAGGGGCATACCTGTCATGCAACTGCAGCAGAAGCAGAAGCAGAAGCTCGCCTCATGCTGCAAGTTTACACTCAATTCTGTGAAGAAGTTCTAGCTATGCCGGTTCTTCCTGGACAGAAGAGTGAAAGTGAAAAATTTGCGGGGGCTCTTCGTACTTATTGTATCGAAGCTATGATGCAGGACAAGAAAGCTTTGCAGGCGGGGACTTCTCATAATCTTTCAACCAACTTTGCCCAAGCGTTTAATACGCTATTTTTAGATAAGGATGGAAAGCAAAAAGTCGTTCATCAAACAAGCTGGGGTGTTTCCACTCGGTTGATTGGTGGATTGATCATGACCCACTCGGACGACAAGGGGCTTATTTTGCCACCGCGATTGGCGGCTACGCATGTTGTTATTATTCCTATTATGGGTAGTAGTGATGCAACCATGAAAGGAAAAATTCTTGAAGCAGCTGATCAACTTGCTTCATCCATTGCTGCAGCAGGTAAGCAAGCAGGCCTTCCCTATGAAGTGGGTGTATTTGTAGATTCCGATGAAACCAAGCAGCCTGGTTGGAAGTTTCATGAACATGAACTTTTAGGTACACCCGTCCGTATTGAGTTGGGCCCCCGCGATTTAGAGAAGGGCCAAGTTGTGATGACTCGGCGTGATGAAGGCAAAAAAGAATTTATTTCAATGGATGGAGTGCCAGAACGGGCCGTCGTGATGCTTAAATTCATGCAGATGGATCTGCTCGAAAGGGCACGAGCTTTTCGAGATTCTCATACTCATCAAGTAGCAACTTACGTCGAGTTTCAGACGCAAATCGAAGAAAAAGGCGGTTTTTTTGTCGCGCCTTGGTGCCAAAGTCGCGACTGCGAAGAGAAAGTGAAAGCAGAAACCAAAGCAACTATTAGATGTTTACCTTTGGATGCGGCATTTCTTCCTATTCGCGAATCTCGAAATTGTATGGTTTGCGGAGGGGACCAAGGTTCCGCAGTGCGCGCAGTTTTTGCTAAAGCTTATTGAGGAAAAATTCGAAGGAGTCTTTCGGTGAAACAATCTCTCTCTATCGAGCAGCCTACTGAACTTATTGTCGCACTGGATTTTCCTAAAGCTGAAAAAGCTTTTAATTTTATAGATACGATGGGCGATCTCCCATTGATTTATAAAGTGGGTCTTGAACTTTTTTGCTCTGCAGGACCTGAGTTTGTTCGAGAACTCGTTCATCGCAAAAAACGAGTTTTTCTCGATCTCAAATTTTACGACATCCCAAATACGGTTGCTCGGGCGGCGCTTCAGGCTGCTTGTCTCCATGTCGAAATGCTTACTCTTCATTTGGCAGGCGGAAGCGCTATGGTTAGGGCTGTGGCTGAAGAGTTTGCAATGATTCCAGAGCTTCGTCCAAAAATCCTTGGAGTCACAGTTTTAACCTCCTTTGATGATGTCCGTTGGGCTGAAGTCACTAAAGCTCTTACGGGTCATGCAGTTGATGTAGCCGATTCTGTTCAAGGATTGGTCGGGCATGCGATTTCGTGGGGTACTGACGGTTTGGTTTGCTCGGCCGCTGAATTGGGCTTTATTCGTGAAAATTTTCCTAACCTTTACACCGTTGTGCCAGGAATTCGTCCTGAAGGTACAGCATCACATGATCAAGCTAGAGTCATGACGCCCTTACAAGCACATTTGGCTGGTGCAAATGCGATTGTCGTGGGGCGGCCTATTACCGAATCTCAAGATCCGCGAGCTATGGCAGAACAAATTTTAAAAGATCTTTCAGTTACGTGCGTTTCGGCTTAAAAGCTCTTTGTGCCAATTCAATTTCGTAATCCACATAGTGTACTCGCTGCTTTAGAAATGCGGCCGCGAGATGTTTTGCAAATTTCCGTTCCACCCGCGTTGGTGTCCGCTCCGGATCGTGCTTCTAATGCCGATGCATGGGCAAAAGTGGTAAAACTTGCAAGAGAACTTAGGGTACCTATTCATTCTACCCCGCAAAAGAATAAAGGCCAGGCGGGGGCAGGACGTCAGTCAGGTCGCCCTGTTGATGAAAGTGGACGTACCAGCGTAACTGAAGCGCTCATTCAGGAAAAGCAACCTATTTCGATCGAGCAGCTTTTTGCTAATGCGCGCGAACGAGCCTATGGAAAAGGTGTTTGGCTAGCTTTAGATTCATTGCAAGATCCTCAAAACGTTGGAGCTATTTTTCGCGCAGCGGCTTTTTTTGGAGTTCAAGGTATACTCCTAACTCAAGAACGTTCAGCTCCTGTTTCTTCTGTGGTTTATGACGTTTCTTGTGGAGGAGTCGAGTACGTTCCTTTTGTGATGCAGGTTAACCTTCAGCAGGCTTTTGAAGTAGCGAAAGACGCTGGCCTTTGGATTCTAGGAACATCTGAGCATGCTCAGGATAGTCTTTGGAAAATTGAACGAGATCGGCCTTGGTTGGTAGTTTTAGGAAATGAAGAGCGCGGAATTCGTCGTTTGACTGAAGAATCATGTGATCTGCTGTGTCAAATTCCTGGCCATGGCAAAGTCACTTCACTCAATGTGTCAGTGGCTGCGGGAATCTTGATTTCACATTTTTCAAAATAATTTCAGTTTAGCAATTGTGATTATTTTATCGTGTTGAGATCGAAGATGTCTTCCATCCGAATGGGCCAAATGAGCCCCGTGATTTCTTTGAATAGAATAAAGTCTCCAGCAGAGATTGCAAAATAACGTGCAATTAACCCTTTTAGTTGAATCGTTTGATTGTTTGAGTTGAGTAGATCAATTTGTACTAATCTATTTTCAAGACTTAGCTGAATGAGTTGATTCTTAAATTTGCATGCTGCTGATGAAATGGGCCGTGAGCGGAAAAGATCCGAAATTGCCGCCGTAAATACTAAACTGGAGAGCTCCCAATGTTTTGCCTCATCCCGTTGAGTTTTACAGTCCTGAATTGAGTGTGACCCAAAAATTTGAAATGATGATTTTACTTCCTCTTCGGCCTCGTCGGTCATCAGCCATTCTTGAACGAGGCGGTTGTCAGTCTCGGGATGAAATTGAAAACCATAGATTTGATCACCTATCTTGTAAGCTTGTCGTCCGCAACCAGGAGAGCTAGCGAGAAGTTCGGCTTCTGCCGGTAAAAAAAAGGTGTCATTATGCCAGTGATAGACTGTAGGATTTTCGCCGCCTGCGGAGAGAATTGGATCAGCCTTTCCTGTTCTATTAACTTCAATTGGAAGCCACCCTAGTTCTTTAGTGTGATTTCTCTCGACTTTTCCTCCTAGTGCCTTAGCTAGTAATTGCCCGCCAAGGCAAATACCCACTATCGGGAGTTGATTTAGTGCACATTTTTTTAAAAGCTCAATTTCAGGGAGTATCCAAGGGTGCAAGCCCTCGTCATTGGCTCCCATAGGGCCTCCTAGTGAAATCACTCCAGCAACTGAGGTTCTTTCAGGGAGGTGTTCGCCTTGATAAGTATGAATCACACGACATGAGGTTCCCTGGCTTTGCAGGGCTCTGCCTAATGCAGCAGCATGCTCATGAGGGGCGTGCTGAATGATGATGACGGGCTTACTGAAACTCATTTATTCAGGCAGTAACGACCTAGAACCAATAAACAGCGCTAGCACTCAGTAAGTCAAAAGTGAAATTGGATGCTCCACCTGCAGTTTGAAAGCAAGGGCCGCCATCAATATGGACTTGAATATTAGGAGTCCCTGCAAATTTGAAAGCCAAGCCCGTGAGCGCGCTTGCAGTAAAATTGAAGGTACTTCCTTCCGCAACTCGCCCTGATGGTACTGCGCCAAATCCTACTCCTGCTCCAATATGAAAGCCGGCATTTGGACTAGAAGCAATTGTCCTCTTATAAGCAATTGCCGAAGATATCTGAAAAGGACTTGTCCCTGGGATCACCAAAAATGGCTGTAAAAGATCCCTTTCCGTAAGCTTGAGCATGGCAGTGAGAGAATAAAGTGTCGAAGTCAATGGTCCGCCGACCGTATACCCTAAGGCGAATGCTTGAGATCGCAATGGTAATTGATCTGGCTTTTGCGTATCGAGGACGCTGGCGGCTGAAGATTCTGAGATTTCCCCAGAGAGTCTTCTATTTCCACCCCGTGCAAACGCAGAAGCTGAAATAAGAGAAAGTGCAGTCATCATCATTACTACCTGTCGAATATTTGACATCTTCATAGGTATCGTAATTATATCCATAGAAATTGAGCTCGATCAAATATCTTCTCTTTCAAAAAAAATAGAACTGATTAAAAATAAAAAACAAGGCGTAGGCTCGAGAATCGAGATTGACATTTTCTTAAAAGGATGGAATTGTTGCTGGCCTATGCTGGCGAGATAAGCTTGAGGTTTGTTTAATGATTTTTAATCAAACTAACCAAGGGTGTTTTCGGGCTGGAGTAGCTCAGTTGGTAGAGCAGCGGTTTTGTAAACCGCAGGTCGTGGGTTCGAATCCCTTCTCCAGCTCCATTTTGCTGTTCGAGTATTAATGGATAGATCAGCAAAGGCATCCATCGCCTCGAGCAAAGTTAGCACAGAAGTTATTTTGCTGTTTTGACTGACATACTGGAGAGATACCCAAGTGGCCAACGGGACCAGACTGTAAATTTGGCGGCTTACGCCTTCGAAGGTTCGAATCCTTCTCTCTCCACCATTTTTTGATTATTAAAAAATGGGTTAAAATTAAAAAGTTCTCTGGACTCTTTTTTGATGTGATGTCAAAACGCAGATGACATAAAGTATGAGGTGAGAAAGTAGTTTGTAGTAAGCTGTTCTGTGTGCGGGAGTAGCTCAGTTGGCTAGAGCATCAGCCTTCCAAGCTGAGGGCCGCGGGTTCGAGTCCCGTCTCCCGCTCCACTTTTAATAAGTGAAGGCACACAAAATAGTTCTAAAAAGGCTTAGGTAGGAATTGTTGTTGCCGATAGTGCTTTCGTTTTGATGTGCTAATGCTATTTTTTGTTTTTGCTCTTGTTGAGAGCGAAGGAAAAGTAGTACTGAAAGTGTAAGCAAACAATGCTTTTCTTGCATCGTAAGTGTGGTAATAAATGCTCTTGTAGCTCAGTTGGCCAGAGCACTCCCTTGGTAAGGGAGAGGTCACGGGTTCAAATCCCGTCAAGAGCTCCAGTTTTTAACACCGGTTTTAGGTCCGGAAATACCTAACCAAACACGCGGAGGCCTGAATGTCGAAAGAGAAGTTTGAACGTAATAAGCCCCATGTCAATATTGGGACCATTGGTCACGTTGACCATGGTAAAACAACCTTAACTGCTGCAATTACTACTGTATTGGCAAAAAAAGGTTGGGCTCAGGCTAGAGCTTATGACCAAATTGACAACGCTCCTGAAGAAAAAGAGCGTGGTATTACCATTAATACAACTCACGTCGAGTATCAGACTGATAAGCGCCACTATGCTCACGTTGACTGCCCAGGTCATGCTGACTATGTGAAAAACATGATTACCGGTGCTGCTCAGATGGACGGAGCCATTCTTGTGGTTTCTGCTGCTGACGGTCCAATGCCTCAAACCCGCGAGCACATTCTTCTTGCTCGTCAGGTTGGTGTTCCGGCTGTTGTCGTTTTCTTGAATAAGTGCGACATGGTTGATGATAAAGAGCTTCTTGATCTCGTTGAGATGGAAGTTCGAGAGCTTCTCTCCTCCTATAAATTCCCTGGCGACAAGATCCCAGTCGTGAAGGGTTCTGCTTTGAAAGCTATGGAAGGTGATGCTGGCGAATTGGGCGAATCAGCTATCATTCAGCTCATGGATGCATGCGACAGCTACATTCCTCAGCCAACTCGTGAAAAAGATAAGCCATTCTTGATGCCAGTTGAAGACGTGTTTTCGATCTCTGGTCGTGGAACCGTTGTTACCGGTCGTGTTGAGCGCGGCGTGATCAAGGTTGGCGAAGAAGTTGAAATTATTGGTCTTCGTCCAACAATTAAAACAGTTGTGACCGGCGTTGAAATGTTCCGTAAATTATTAGATCAGGGTGAAGCTGGCGATAATATCGGCGCTCTTCTTCGTGGTACTAAGAAAGAAGAAGTTGAGCGCGGCCAAGTTCTTGCTCATCCAGGTAGCGTGACTCCACATAAGAAGTTTAAAGGTTCTGCTTATATTCTTACTAAAGAAGAAGGCGGCCGCCATACTCCATTTTTCAATGGATATCGTCCTCAGTTCTACTTCCGTACGACTGACGTGACTGGCGTTGTTAAGCTTCCTGAGAACGTTGAAATGGTGATGCCAGGCGACAATGTCGCAATTGAAGTGGAATTAATTACTCCTATCGCTATGGAAAAGGAACTGCGCTTCGCTATTCGTGAAGGCGGCCGTACCGTTGGCGCAGGGGTTGTTGCTGAAATTATTGAATAATTTCGTTCAACAAAAGTCCTGAAGGTTTCCGAAACAGGGGGAGCTTTAAAAAGTTCCCCCTTCGTTTGGAGTTGTATTTGAGGTAGTAAAATGCGCGTAATCGTTAGCCTTGACTGTACGGAATGCAAGCGTAAGAATTATTCAACAACAAAGAATAAGCAAAAGACAACTGATAAACTCGAGTTTAAAAAGTTCTGTAGAGCTTGCCGAAAGCACACTGCTCATCGGGAAGGTAAGTAATAGATCTATAGAGTAGGGCAGTAGCTCTAACGGCTAGAGCAGCGGATTCCAAATCCGCGGGTTGTGGGTTCGAATCCCTCCTGCCCTGCCAAATAAGTGGCAGGTGTTGTGTTAGTACTTAGGCAGGCTGAGCATAAACAAAAGACCTACTAAATAAAGATCGGAAAACTAAGTATGGAAAGCCAACATCAGAAATGGGTTAATTTGAGCTATCTAACTCTAGCCGCTCTGGTGGGTTATGTGATATACGCCCTGTCCTTCAAGGTTGTAGGTAGTTATGATCTTGAAACCCGAGTGCGTCATGTTGATCTCTTTGTAAGAGGTTTGGCTATCGCTGTAGGTGCTGTCTTATTTTTTGTTCTGAATCGCAATAAAAATGCGAATCAATTTATGAATGAGGTCGTGGTAGAGCTTTCAAGAGTTACCTGGCCCACTCAAAAAGAGACAACTTCAGCGACCCTTGTAGTCATTGTGATGGTGATGATCTCGGGTTTGATTTTAGGGCTGTTAGATTATTTTTGGACAGCTTTATTAAAGTGGATCCTCTGATCTGATTGGAAAGGGAGTAGCGAGTGGTTGAGGCTCAAGCGCAAAGCAAACAGGATGAAATGGCTTGGTACGTAGTCCATACCTACTCCGGCTACGAGCATAAAGCAAAAATGGCTCTCGAGGAGCGGATTAGGTCTGCTAAAAAGAGCGAATATTTTAGTGAAATCATTGTTCCAGAAGAAAATGTAGTCGAGCTTGTTAAAGGGCAGAAAAAAACGACTAAGCGTCGATTTTTTCCGGGTTATATTTTAGTAAAAATGATCTTGAATGATGAAACTTGGCATATTGTAAAAAATACGCCTAAGATCACTGGTTTTGTTGGTGACAAGGTGAAACCTGTTCCTGTTCCTGAGAGCGATGTTCAAAAAATGACAAATCGCATCGCTGAGGGTCAGGTTAAGCCTCGTCCTCGAATTTCTTTTGCCGAAGGTGAAAGTGTTCGAGTAATTGATGGTCCGTTTGCGAATTTTAATGGTGTAGTAGAGGATGTGAACCCGGATAAGGGCAAGGTGAAGGTACTCGTGAGTATTTTCGGGCGTTCTACTCCGGTCGAACTTGATTTTATTCAGGTTGAAAAGATCTGAAGGCCTGTGTTAAGAGGGGCCACTTATGGCAAAGAAAGTAGTTGGTCAGATTAAATTACAGATTCCCGGCGGACAGGCAAATCCTGCTCCTCCCGTTGGTCCAGCTTTGGGTCAACGTGGCGTTAATATCATGGAGTTCTGCAAGGCGTTTAACGCGAAGACGCAGGACCAAAAAGGGACGATTATTCCGGTAATTATTACTGTGTATTCAGATCGTTCTTTTACTTTCATTACAAAAACTCCGCCGGCTTCTGTTTTGTTGTTCAAGGCAGCGAAAATCGAGAAGGGCTCTGGAGAGCCAAATAAAAATAAAGTAGGCAAGGTTACGAAAAAACAGGTTGAAGAGATTGCTAAGCTCAAAATGCCTGATCTTAATGCCGGAAGTGTTGAAGCAGCTATGCGTACGGTCGCAGGTACTGCTCGCAGTGCCGGAATTACAGTTGTTGATTAATTAGTTCCTTCAGGTAAGTGGGAGTTGAATTTATTTCAACGTTAGTACCACCGAGGTAGAAAATGATAGAAGTTGTAAAAAAAGTCGGTTCAAAGGCTTACGGTAAAAAGTATAGTGACGCTCTTTCTAAAATTCAACTTGGTAGGCGATATACGGTAGAAGAAGCATTTGGTCTTTTGCCAGATGTTGCTTATGCAAAGTTCGATGAGTCTGTCGATGTTGCGTTCAATCTTGGAGTGGATCCAAAGCACGCTGATCAAATGGTTCGCGGCGCTATTGTGTTGCCGCATGGCATTGGTAAGTCGGTTCGCGTGGCAGTCTTAGCAAAGGGTGACAAGGCAAAAGAGGCTGAAGCAGCTGGAGCGGATGTGGTCGGCGCCGAAGATCTTATTGAGAAGATCTCAGGTGGATGGCTTGAGTTCGACAAAATGGTTGCTACTCCTGACATGATGGTGGCGGTCTCTAAGGTTGGTAAAATTTTGGGTCCACGCGGTCTGATGCCAAATCCTAAGCTCGGAACAGTCACCTTTGAGGTGGCAAGGGCTGTTAAAGAACAGAAGCTAGGTAAGATCGAATACCGCACTGAGAAAACTGGTATCGTTCATTGCGTTATTGGTAAAAAATCGTTCGGTGCTCAGAAGCTTAAAGAAAATTTTATCACGTTGGCTTCTGCTATTGCGAAGGCAAAACCACCTACCAGTAAGGGTACATATATGAAAAATGTCACCCTTTCTACGACTATGAGTCCGAGTTTGTCTGTTGATCCAATTGACGTGATGACATCGGCTGGTTTGATCTAATTTTTCTTGTCGTGAGGTTTGAAAATAATGAATCGTACAAATAAAGCCGAGCTCGCAACGGCTCTTAAAGGCAAATTCTCGAAGGCACAAGTAGCTATTTTCGCCGATTATAAGGGTCTTAGTGCGACAAAGGCGGATGAGCTTCGTCGACTGCTTCGAGGATATAATGTTGAAGTAAAGGTCCTCAAAAATAACGTCGCCCGAGTCGTAACAAATGACGGCTCCATGGGTGACCAGGCTAAGCAGTTGATGGATGAGGTTGTTGGACCAACCATGGTAGCATTTGCTTATGGTGATCCAGCTGCTGCTGCGAAAGCAATTCATAAGTTTGCACAGGAGAATGAGGCACTTAAGCTCAAAGATAGTCTCATGGGCGAGAAGCGAATCGATGCATCTGGAGTCGAAGAGCTTGCAAAGCTTCCTGGCAAAGAGGTTCTGGTGGCAAAAATGCTGGGTACAATGAACGCCCCCATCACGAACTTCGTTGGCGTCCTTGCCGCTGTGCCGCGTGGGTTGGTAACAGTGTTGGCCGCTATTCAAGAGAAGAAGGCAAGTCCGCAGGGATGATGCTCCGCCCTTGAGGATCTCGTTAAATTCAGCTAGTGGTCAGGATAACTGCTAGATAGAACCAAAAGCCTAAAGTTAGGATGACTACGGGCCGGATGTAGTGTAGTAAAGAGGTAATTATGTCGACCGCAATTACAAAGGAACAAGTCGTCTCCTTCATCGAAAATATGTCTGTACTTGAGCTCTCCCAGCTCGTGAAAGAACTTGAGAATAAGTTTGGTGTGTCTGCAGCTGCTCCTGTTGCTGTTGCTGCTGTGGCCGGGGGCGCTTCAGCTGCTCCTGCAGCTGAAGCAAAAACTGAATTCAATGTCGTCTTGGCTGTTGCTGGCGATAAGAAAATCAACGTTATTAAGGAAGTTCGCGCTATTACCGGTCTTGGCTTGAAAGAAGCTAAGGACCTAGTTGAAGGCGCTCCTAAGACCTTGAAAGAAGGAGTTAGCAAGCAGGAAGCTGAAGAGATTAAGAAAAAACTTGAAGCTGAAGGAGCTAAGGTCGAGATTAAGTGATCGAGATCGGCTCGTTGTTTCTATTGCCTTTGGTTCTAAGATCGCACCGCACCTATCTGTTTTAGTTTAAAGAAAAGCAGATAGGTGACGGAGCGGTTCCGCTTATTTTCATTTAAGGAGCTCGCATGGCCTCCCTTTTTTCGGAAAATCGCCGAATTCGAAAAGATTTCTCAAGAATTCTTTCCCCGGTGGAAATTCCGAATCTCATCGAACTTCAACGCAGATCTTACGAAAAATTTCTTCAAGCGGATGTTCCTCCGTCAAAGAGGGGTAGTGCTGGTCTGCAGGCGGTCTTTAAATCGGTTTTCCCCATTGAAGATTTCAATAAGACGGCGTCACTGGAATTCGAAAGTTACACTTTAGAGAGGCCAAAGTATGATGTCTCCGAGTGCCGCCACAGGGGGATGACCTTCGCTGCTCCGCTCAAGATCACCGTACGTCTCGTTGTGTACGATGTGGATGAGGAGGCGGGTACTCGGAATATTCGCGATATTAAGGAACAGGAAGTCTACATGGGAGAGATCCCACTGATGACCGATGCTGGCTCCTTTATTATCAATGGAACTGAGCGCGTTATTGTTAGTCAGTTGCACCGTTCTCCGGGTGTGATTTTCGATCACGATCAGGGGAAGAGTCACTCAAGTGGTAAAATTCTTTATTCAGCTCGGATTATTCCTCATCGAGGTTCTTGGCTTGATTTTGAATTTGATCATAAAGACATTCTGTATGCTCGCATTGACAGGAAGAGAAAGCTTCCTGCGACTATTGTCCTTCGTGCGATGGGGATGTCAAATTATGAGATCCTAAATTATTTCTACCGGATAGAGCGGCTGGTTCTTGAGAGCGACGGTCGTTACTATAAGATGGTTGATTTGGATATCCTTTCTGGCCAGCGAGCAGAGGAGGATATTATCGATCCTAAAACCGGTGATGCGATTGTTAAAAAGAACCGCAAGTTTACGAAGGCCGTTATTAAGAAAATTCAAGATGCAGGTATTAAACATCTTGAAGTTCCTCTTGATGCGGTTGTCGGTCGTGTTGCGTCCGAAGATATCGTCGATGAAAAGACCGGTGAAGTGCTGCTTGAGTGCAATCAGGAATTGAGCGAAGCAAAAATTGTAGAGCTCAAAGAAAAGGGGATTAAGGAAGTTAAGGTTATCTTTACCGATAATCTGACTTACGGTCCTTTTATCCGGGAAACATTGTTGTTGGATAAGGTTTCCAGTCCTGAAGAGGCTCTTATTGAAATCTATAAGAGGATGCGACCTGGAGATCCTCCTACGATTGAGGCAGCGCGCCAGCTTTTTGAAAATTTATTTTTTAATGCTGACCGGTATGATTTGTCTCGTGTTGGTCGCTTGAAGTTAAATTATAAGTTTCCCGAGAATGGGATCTCGGCAGAGACCATAACCCTTGAGAAGCAAGATATTTTGTCAACTTTGCATTATCTGTGCGAGTTGAATAATGGTCGTGGCACTATCGACGATATTGATCATTTAGGGAATCGTCGTGTTCGAGCGGTCGGCGAGTTGATTGAGAATCAGTATCGAATTGGCTTGGTCCGAATGGAGCGCGCCATTAAAGAGCGTATGAGTATTCAAGAAATTGAGACGCTCATGCCTCATGATTTAATTAATCAGAAGCCCGTGTCAGCTGTAGTTAAAGAATTCTTTGGATCCAGCCAGCTGTCGCAATTTATGGATCAAACGAATCCGCTCTCTGAAGTGACACACAAGAGGCGATTGTCTGCTCTTGGTCCTGGAGGCTTGACTCGTGAGCGAGCAGGCTTCGAAGTTCGTGACGTTCATAATACGCACTATGGCCGAATTTGTCCGATCGAGACTCCTGAGGGTCCAAACATCGGTTTGATCGCGAGTTTGTCTACCTATGCAAGGGTAAATGAATTTGGCTTTATTGAGACACCTTATCGCGTAGTGCAAGGTAGGGACGTTGCAGAGGAAATTAAGTTTTTCACGGCAACAGAAGAAGAAAATCGAGTTATCGCTCAGGTCTCGCCTGAGGCACTCAAAGTCGGTAAATTATCCGGTGAGTTGGTTTCCGCTCGCCGTAAAGGTGATTTTGCTTTAGTGAGTCCCGATGATATTGAGCTGATGGATGTTTCTCCAAGTCAGCTTGTTTCGATCGCTGCATCACTGATTCCATTCCTTGAGCACGACGATGCTAACCGAGCCTTGATGGGTTCAAACATGCAACGTCAAGCAGTGCCATTAATTCGGACTGCGGCTCCTTTGGTTGGTACTGGTATTGAGCGAATTGTGGCTCGTGATTCTGGTCAGATTATTGTAGCCAAGCATGATGGCGAAGTGATCATGGTCGATGGTACCAAGATTGTAGTTCGTCGCACAGACATTCGTACTGATGAAGTTGGTTCAGATGTCGACATCTACAATTTGACCAAGTATCAACGTTCAAATCAGAATACTTGCGTCACTCAGTGCCCCGTGGTTCATGTGGGCGAGCGAGTGAAGACTGGCGATACTTTAGCTGACGGCCCTGGTACTGATGCGGGTGAATTAGCTCTAGGTCAGAACATCTTGGTCGCATTTATGCCCTGGGGTGGATATAATTTCGAAGACTCAATCCTTATTTCTGAACGATTGATCAAAGAGGATACTTTCACTTCAATTCATATTGAAGAGTTTGAGTGTGTTGCTCGTGATACTAAGTTAGGTAAAGAGGAAATTACCCGCGATATTCCTAATGTCGGCGAGGAAGCTCTGAAGGATTTGGACCAAAGCGGTATTATCCGGATTGGTGCCGAAGTGAAACCAGGCGATATCCTTGTAGGCAAGGTTACGCCAAAAGGCGAGACTCAGTTGTCGCCTGAAGAGAAGTTATTGCGGGCTATTTTCGGTGAGAAGGCCGGCGATGTTCGGGATACTTCGCTTCGCGTTCCATCGGGTGTTCAGGGTATTGTGATCAATGCTCAGGTTTTTGCTCGTGAGGGGACTGAGCCCGACGAGAGAACTAAATCAATTTTGGAAGAGCAAATTGCTAAGATTCGCCGAGATGAGAAAATTGAGGCGGACGCAATTCGACAGTCAGCGTTCAATAAAGTTGTTAAGATTTTAGATGGAACGCTGACGTCGGGCAAGCTGTTGTCCGAAGATGGCTCTGAAGAGCTTCTGAAAAAAGGTCAGAAACTTGATCCAGAAGCTTTAGCTGTTATTCCGTTTGATCTCTTAGGTTTTATTCCTGTGAGAGATGATCTCGAGCAGGATGTCACTGCTATCATGAAGACAGCTAAAGAAAAAATTGAGGCTGTTCGTTACGTTTTCAAAGAGAAAACGGACAAATTGAAGCGTGGTGATGAACTTGCTCCGGGCGTCATTAAGATGGTCAAGGTTCAGATTGCCATTAAGCGCAAGCTTCAAGTGGGCGATAAAATGGCCGGACGTCATGGTAACAAGGGTGTTATCAGTCGTATTCTACCAATGGAAGACATGCCATATATGGCTAATGGGACTCCTGTAGATATGGTTCTTAACCCTCTCGGTGTTCCGTCTCGAATGAATATTGGGCAGTTGCTCGAAGTGACGCTCGGATGGGCGGCACTTGGTATCGGAGAAAAGATTAATTCGTGTCTTGAGAGCTTCGATGTGGGCAATCTGCGTCAAGTATTGAAAGATACGTATGCAACGCCACAGGTGCATAAATACATCGATCAGGCTTCTGACGATGAGGTGAAGAAGATGGCACGTCATCTTCGACAAGGGGCCCACGTTGCAACTCCCGTTTTCGATGGTGCTAGTGAAAAGGATATCGAAGACTTATTGGGAGTTGCAGAGCTTCCAAAGCGCGGTCAGACAACTCTATTCGATGGTGTTACTGGTGAGCCGTTTGCTGAAGATGTTACAGTCGGCGTAATGTACATGCTCAAGTTGCATCACCTGGTTGAGGAAAAAATCCACGCTCGTAGTATTGGTCCTTACAGTTTAGTCACTCAACAACCGTTGGGTGGTAAGGCGCAGTTTGGTGGCCAGCGTCTCGGCGAGATGGAGGTTTGGGCACTCGAAGCTTATGGTGCAGCCTACGGTCTACAGGAGTTTTTGACCGTTAAATCGGATGATGTGACCGGCCGTAATCGCATGTATGAAGCGATTGTGAAGGGTGAGCAGCTCCTTGAGCCCGGTCTTCCCGAGTCATTCAACGTTCTTGTGAAGGAGCTTCAAAGCTTAGCGTTGAATGTTGAGCTGATTGAAGAAGAGGAAAAGGGGCTCAAAGGCGAGTTGCTGTAATTCTACACGCTGGGGGCCTCAGACAGGGTGAGTTTCCCCCCAGGCTGATTGTTTGTGCGCCCCACTTGGGGCTAGATGAGGGCTAACAATGAAAGATCTTCTCAATTTTTTTGACAAACCGAAGGATCCTTTAAGTTTTACGGGGATCCGTATTTCTCTTGCCTCTCCCCAGAAAATTCGCGAATGGTCTTACGGTGAGGTAAAGAAGCCCGAGACGATCAATTATCGTACCTTCAAGCCGGAGCGTGACGGCTTGTTCTGTGCCAAGATTTTCGGTCCTGTTAAGGATTACGAATGTAATTGTGGCAAGTATAAGCGTATGAAGCATCGCGGTGTTGTTTGCGAAAAGTGCGGTGTGGAAGTTATTCAGTCCAAGGTCCGTCGTGAGCGTCTGGGGCATATTGAGTTGGCAACCCCAGTTGCTCATATTTGGTTTTTGAGATCTTTGCCTTCTCGTATTGGCGCACTTCTCGATATTACTTTGAAGGATCTGGAGAAGGTCCTTTATTGTGAATCCTATGTCATGCTTGATCCCGGAAATTCTGGGGTTGAGGAAAATGCTGTTGTTTCTGAAGAGAAGTATTCTCAGTTGATTAAAGACGGCATGAGTTTCACTGCGGTTATGGGCGGTGAAGCTATCCGTGACATGTTGAAAAAAGTTGATATTGAGGTTCTCTCAAGACAGCTTCGTAGAGAGCTTAAGCAGACTACTTCAGAAGCTCAACGAACGAAGCTTTCTAAGCGCTTGAAGGTTGTCGAAGCATTTAAGGTGAGCGGAACCAATCGCCCTGAGTGGATGATGCTCGAGGTGATTCCAGTTATTCCGCCTGAATTGCGTCCATTGGTACCTTTGGATGGTGGAAGGTTTGCTACTTCTGATCTTAATGATCTCTATCGTCGCGTTATTAATCGTAACAACCGATTGAAGAGATTGATGGAGTTGAATGCTCCTGAGATTATTATTCGAAATGAAAAGCGCATGCTGCAAGAGGCAGTCGATGCTCTTTTTGATAATGGCCGCCGTGGTAAGACATTTACGGGTCCAAATAAGCGTCCATTACGTTCTCTTTCGGACATGCTTAAAGGTAAGCAGGGTCGTTTCCGTCAGAACTTGTTAGGGAAGCGAGTTGATTATTCAGGTCGTTCCGTTATCGTTGTGGGCCCTGAATTAAAGCTCCATCAGTGCGGCTTACCTAAAGTAATGGCTCTCGAGCTTTTTAAACCATTTATTTATAATAAGCTTTCTGCTTATGGTTACGTCAATACCATTAAAGCAGCTAAGAAGATGGTAGAAAAGCAGCGTCAAGAAGTTTGGGATATTCTTGAAGAAGTCGTTAAAGAACATCCAGTACTTCTCAATCGTGCACCAACGTTGCATCGATTGGGCATTCAGGCATTTGAACCTGTACTGATCGAAGGCAAGGCAATTCAATTGCATCCGCTCGTGTGCTCTGCGTTTAATGCAGACTTCGACGGTGACCAAATGGCAGTTCATGTGCCATTGTCGGTCGAAGCCCAGATCGAAGCACGCGTTCTAATGATGTCTACAAATAATATTCTTTCTCCTGCTCACGGTAAGCCAATTATCGTTCCTAGCCAGGATATCGTTTTGGGTCTCTATTACATGACCCGTGAACGTCCCTTTGGTAAAGGTGAAGGAAAAGTTTTCTCTAGCCCGATTGAAGTGCGATTTGCATTTGATAGTGGAACTGTTGGACTTCAGTCGAAGGTTAAATGTCGTATTCATGGTAAATTGCTTGAGACTACAGTAGGTCGTGCGCTTCTCTCGGAAGTTGTTCCTGAGGAGATTCCTTTCACTGCCTATAATAAAATCTTAGGCAAAAAAGATTTGGCCGAATTGATCGACCTTTGTTTCCGTTTAACTGGAAATAAGAAAACTGTATTGCTTGCAGATCATCTTATGCAGACTGGTTTCAAGCAGGCAATGAGAGCAGGTATTTCAATTTCTATTCATGACATGTTGATGCCGCCTGAGAAGAAGGACTTCTTAGAAAAGGCATATCAACAGGTACATGAAATTGAGAATCAATATATCGAAGGTTTGATTACTGACGGAGAGCGCTACAATAAGGTCATTGATATTTGGGCGCAGACGTCTGAACAGATTGCGAAGGCGATGATGAATCGCTTGGAAGTTCAGAACTTTAAGGCACCTTCTGGTTGGGCCGGTAAGGAACGCGATCTTACTGCTAAGTCATTCAATTCCATCTATATGATGGCAGATTCTGGAGCTCGAGGTAGTAACGCTCAGATCCGTCAGTTGGCTGGTATGCGTGGCTTGATGGCAAAGCCATCTGGTGAAATTATTGAGACGCCTATTGTTGCTAATTTCCGTGAAGGTTTGTCGGTGTTGCAATACTTCGTTTCAACCCACGGTGCTCGTAAAGGTCTTGCAGATACCGCTCTTAAAACTGCAAACTCGGGCTATCTGACTCGACGCTTGGTGGATGTTTCTCAAGATGTGATTGTCTGTGAAGTCGATTGCGGTACCTTGGATGGTATTTATGTCGGAGCTCTGATCGAAGGTGGTGAAATCATCGAACGTATGGGTGACCGTATTTTGGGTCGCGTTACGTTAGAAGATGTCATCGATCCTGTGACGAGCGAGACTTTGGTGGGAGCAAACACCGAGATCACTGAAGAGTTGGTTAAGAAGGTTGAAGAAGCAGGTATTGACCGCGTTCGAATTCGCTCAGTCTTAACCTGTCAATCCAAGAAGGGGATCTGTAGCTTCTGTTATGGCCGAGATCTCTCCCGTGGTCGAATGGTTAACAACGGTGAAGCTGTCGGCGTGATCGCTGCTCAGTCGATCGGTGAACCAGGAACTCAGCTGACCATGCGTACTTTCCATATCGGTGGTGCTGCTTCGAGACGCGCTGAGCAGTCTAGTCTTGAAGCTAAGACTAAAGGTAAAGTGAGATTCTTGAACGTTAACACCGTTCGGAACGCTGAAGGTCATCTTATCGTTATGAACAGAAACGGTGAGATCGCTGTGATTGATGCTAATAATCGTGAACGTGAGAAGTATCCGATCGTTTACGGTGCAAAGCTTTTATTAAAAGACGGTGACGAAGTTGAAAAAGGTAAGTTGATCGCAGAATGGGATCCTTATTCTACACCTATCGTCAGTGAAGCTTCTGGTATCGTTCAGTTTGAAGACATTGAAGAAGGCGTGACGATGCAGGAGCAGTTCGATAGCGTCACGGGTCTTTCACATAAGGTTATTGTCGAATCGAAGGCTACAGATAAACGCCCGAAGATTTTGATTACCGATGGTAGGGGCAATATTGTCAAGATTGAAGGTTCGACTCGTATTGGTCGATACATGCTACCTGTGGGAGCAAATCTCGTCATTAACGACGGTGATGAAATCAAGGCGGGCGACACGATCGTCAAGATCCATCGTGAAACGACTAAGACGAAGGATATCACAGGGGGTCTCCCTCGTGTGGCTGAACTCTTCGAAGCACGTAAGCCTAAGGATGCTGCGGTCATCACTGAGATTGATGGTGTTGTTAGTTTCGGTAAGGACACCAAAGGTAAGCGTAAAATCATCGTTACCCCAGAGATTGGTGAGCCAAAAGAATACCTTATTGGTAAGGGTCGCCATATTGCTGTGAACGAAGGCGACTATGTTAAAGCTGGTGAGCCTCTCATGGATGGTCCAATTAACCCACACGATATTTTACGAGTGTTGGGTGATAAAGCGCTCGCCAAATACATGGTAGATGAGGTACAGGAAGTTTATCGACTTCAAGGTGTGAAGATTAATGATAAGCACATTGAAGTGATTGTCCGGCAGATGTTGCGCAAAGTGCGCATTAAAGAAGTGGGTGATACCAGCTTCCTCCCTAGCGAGCAGGTTGATCGAATGGTTTTCGAGGCAGAGAACCACAAAGCGATCAATCTCGGTGGAGTTCCAGCTACAGCCGAAGGCTTGTTGCTTGGGATCACGAAAGCATCTCTTAGCACTGAAAGTTTTATTTCAGCTGCTTCTTTCCAGGAAACTACCAAGGTTCTTACCGAGGCAAGTATTTCCGGAAGAGTTGACTTTTTACGAGGTCTCAAGGAAAACGTCATTATGGGCCGCTTGATTCCTGCGGGTACAGGCTTGATGAAGTATAAAAATCTTCAAGCTGAAATTCTTGCAGAAGGAGAAGTGGTTGAGAAAGAGGCTGCTGGAGAAGTAGTTTCTGCCTCTTTGGCACGGTGATTTTTCGCCTCGTTGCCAAAGTGGAGTAAAAGTTTGGATGGGCGCTTAGCTCAGCGGTAGAGCAGGGTCTTTACACGGCCAAGGTCAGAGGTTCAATCCCTCTAGCGCCCACCATCTTTCTTCTATTTTGCGTTGTAGTGAGTATTAACGTCGTGCTTAAGCTTAGTTTTGAGAGCAATAGCCAAGATAATCAGAGTGGGTATCAGTGAGAATGCGCCGATAAAATAGGCGAATACGAGTGCTCCTAAAAAGTAGCCAGATTCTTTTTCGAAAGTTAGATTGCAGTTTAGACACCGGGTGTTCATTTTATAAATTCCTGAAAAAACTGTTCCAATAAGGCAGTTTGGACAAGAATTGTTGAAAATACACTGAATTACTGTCGAAATTTTAAGTCTTTGAGATGAGTTATGTTGTGTAAGGGTTATCGTCTTCGGTTACGAGATCGGGAAGTTGGTTAGCTTTAGATTGAGAAGATTCTTCTTTTGGAAAATATTTTCGAAATATCTCACCCATTTGAAGAACTGCAAGTGCAATAGCGTTTTCAGGGTGAGTTGAGCGTAGCTCTTTGCGCAAGGTGGCTGAAAGGTCTTCCCAATATTTTTGGCCAACCACGCTGTGAATGCCAGCGTCACCTATAATGGCAAATTTTCGTTTTCTTGGGTTGATATAAAAAAGTACAGCGTTTCGGTCTGTGGTGCGAAACATATTAAAGTGTTCAAATAGACGTGTAGCTCGAGCGAATGGATCTCGTTCTATCCAGTGTTTTGCGATGTGAACTCGAATTTCTCCTGTGCTTCCATTCTCGGCGGCAGCAATTGCTTGAATGATAGGCGAAAACTTTCTTTCCTTAATTTTACCAATCACCGCTAGCTCCTCCTCCTCCAGAAAAACCTCCACCCCCACTAAAACCGCCGCTATTGCCCCCTCCAAAAATGCCCCCACTTCCAAATCCTCCATTGCCGCTGTTGTTGGGGTCCCATCTGGATCTTCGGCGCGATGGATGCCAAGGGCTCGGTCGATACCATCCATCTCGACTGAAATGGGCGGAGGCAGTAGTAAGAGCGTTGAGTGCACTTAAGAGGAGAATAAATCCCAAGATTAACCAAACTGTCCACGTGAC